>Ga0307510_10002215_pt1 | contig 21956 bp, 20 predicted proteins | sample 12_EM_MG_FD_207224 | JGI IMG/M metagenome (GOLD analysis project Ga0307510, IMG submission 207224) | Populus trichocarpa ectomycorrhiza microbial communities from riparian zone in the Pacific Northwest, United States - 12_EM | ecosystem: Host-associated > Plants > Roots > Unclassified | place...
ATTTCACTAACAGGTATTCTCAATTCTATTGTCTTCCTAGGCTAAGCTCATTCCAGGCCAACCTGCTGATCGTAGCTGATAATTTGCTGGTGGATTTGAAGAGTTTTTATGGTATTGTGTTCACAGAGGTCAAATACTTGGGAATAGACTAAAGACTCGGAATCAAAATATTCTATCTTCTAGATACTATACACTCACAAATTTCGCTCCAGTACACTATGCAGCAGTGGTACTCAATCCAGAGATGAAATTCGACTACTTTGCAACCGAGTTGCAGGACTGACAGGACTGGATATGAAATGCTGAAAAGGAAGTTCACAATCTAGTATGAATTACTCAGTATAAAAGCATGTTGGAGGAGAGGGATTACCTTGAATTGCTACTCTGGCATAGCTTCCTGATTGGATCCCAGCCTTTCTTTTCAAAAGGCTGTTCCACAGGTATTTTACGCTTGGTGTTTTCAACTCACTCGGATTTACCCTTTCAGAATTTGGAGCCCTGCTGAGTTGGAAAAAAAATAAGGAAGCCCCAATTACAGCAGATAAGCTGGATCCATATGATCAGTTTATCTAGAAAGAGGTAGAGGAAGAATGACCTGCTGGGCTATTGCAATATTGGCTAGACAGGAGAAGCGATAGAAATCAGAAGGAGTGGGCAAGAATAGCAATAGAAATTTTCAATATTCCAGCTATGTCTGCTCATCCAGAGAGACCTTTTAGCAGGTATACTATCAGTTTTTATATTCTTCTTTAACAGTACTCTACTAATAGGGAAAGCGAAGCCTTTTTGTATCAAATTGCTCATTTCCAATCACCCCACTGGTCTCTGGGATGATGTTATTGAAGCTATTGAATGCCTGAAATCCTGGTCACTGCCTGGTTTCGGATTTGCTGGAATTGGGTCAGATATTAAAGAGATGGAAAATACCTTGAAGGCTCTTGAAGTTTACAGTGTTGGACCAGGTTAAATATATGATTTGGATCTCTGTAATGGATATTTATAGTGATCAGGTTGGAGGGAGTTATGTTGCTATTTACACTTTCTCCTTTGTTTAATGTTTTCTTATGATAATTGTTACTTGCCCTTGTGTCCTTTCTGTTGGAAATGGTCCATTGCTGCTCACCATATTAACCCCGGCCGCATATCAGTCCTGCAGCCCCGCACCTATCCTAACTCGATATCATTCAGACAAAGAATTATCTGACATGCGCGCTGGATCAATACATCCATCAGAAGGAAAGCGAACACCTGGAAGCATATCTTGTCCAGCAAACTCAGTATCGGCACAGCATGCACTCGAGAAACCTCCGGGGAGGCACTTGCGATTGGTGTGAGCAACTCGAATCCGAGTAGGCTATAGAGCCTGGAAGGGTTTTCTTTGTTCTTTCCTTTGTTAGCATGATTGTTCTTCACGGGAGAAAAGAGAGACCTGCGTAGAAGAGCAGGGGCGAGCATGGAAGGTCTGGGGGCCGGTATGGAAACGGCAGTATGCGTGGAAGTGTGTGGATCAGTATGACGATCGATGGGAGGATTGGACTTGATGGGTGGATGGAAGATATTGTTGTTTTTCCTATATACTTCTGTTTTCGCTGTTAGTTATGTTAGTTAGTGAGCATCGTGAGGGTGTTGTTGAAGAGAAAGTTTTTCCCGCTTCAGTGTGCGATTGTATTACCTTTTGCCTTGGCGTTTTTCGTTTCGTTTCACCACCGATCACTCGCCGCCATTATTCGCCGTTCAACCATAGTCGATTTGTAAAGCTTTCATACTTGCTCGGAAATCTATGTCAATCAATACACCCATACACAAAAGTAATATGTGTCATAATCCATGCCAGTATTTCTTAGGGAACCTGAAGAATGGCTTGAACACATGGCCGATGGCAAAATAATAGGGAGAGTTGAGGTAAGGAAACCTGCAGAACAGGAGGGATGCGTGGCCAGGAAGGCATCAGCAAAAGTAATACCTTGCGTTCTGTAGGTTCTGTGGGTCTGACGCACCTGACGCTAGAACGCAAATTGCAAATCAGAACTTGTAACATGAGTACATGTCCCGGTAACAGTACACAGGAGTGGGCAGTGCAGGATCTCCTATGTTTAGTTGATTTATATTTGGTTTATTTGATTTGATTTCAGCTCCGCCACTGTCTCTGAGTCATATAGGCTATGCTATTGTATTGCTATGTTTGGTTTGCTTTGCTGGAAGTTTATATTTAGGATTCCGGGTATAAAATGGTCATGTAGCACTGGTGGGGGCTGAGCTATGTTTCTTTCTTTGGCCTTGCAGGATTACAGGATTCCGGTATGTGGGCAGCTACTGGTAATGATCGTGATTGTAGAAAGGCTATCGCTCTTGGGTATTGTATCTAAACCAGTCTCCTGGCTAGCAGGAGACTGCAGACTTCGACAGACCTTCAGTCTAAGAATACACTTGGTTGAACTGCAATCCCTGAGTCCCTGAGTCCAATTTGTCCTTCAACTATTATCCTTCTAGCTACCGGTCTCTTGAAGCCTCCTTTCGCACCAGCGCTAGCAGGGCTATCGCTGCTCCTCTTGTATTTTCGTTAGACAGGAATAAACCTGTTACATTCTTTTGCCTACAGCAGATGAAAACTCTTTGTTCTCAGGATTGGGAACAGCCTGGTAGGATTGATCACCCTCCCAGTATTTTGATAACTAGTTAGAAGCAGGAGCGGCAGGGAAAGGAACTCCCGGATCAGGTGCTACATTCGCAATAGCAGAACCTAGGAGCAGAAGTGTTACTAGGTCCGGTAGGGCCTACAATCATCCTTTGGTAGAACCCACAGACCATACCCCAGAGCCAACCACGCAGGAACCAACCCCTGGGCCCATGCCAGGCTCAGCAGATACACCAGCAAGAACCAGTCACCTCCTTCCAGGAGATCTAGATCCAGATTCAGATGAACACCATGATCTCACAGCTGAGGAACTCATTCAACGAGAACCCCGGCAGCTTGAGGAAAGAGCAACCGCAAGAGCAGCATCACAGCAAACTTCAGAAACTGAAGGCCCACCAGAACGCTCCACTACAAGAAGGTGGCAAGCACCCAGCATTCTAGGAGTCTTTGAAAGTCAGACACCAACTAGAGTGCCCTCCCGAGAGCATACAGAGCAATCACTACCCGGTACATTCATCCCAGAGACACCAGAAAGACCCTCAAGATCCAAGAGCGCCCGAGAGCACCCTGAACGACCAGATCCACCATCTCCAGCCCCAGACTCACCTACAGGAACTATGGCAGACCCAGGTCGGGCCAGGTTGCCCCCTCCTATGGTCCTTAAACCGCCCATGTTTGGCGAGAAGAAGACCTCAAACCAGACAAACTCAAGCGATGGCTTAGAACAGTCAAGAAGTACCTAGCGAGATCAGGACTGAACGATGACTCCTCTGGAGTGGCGGACTACTATGGCATTTACACAGAAGGGAAAGCAAACAACGCATTTCAGACTCTAGATACAGAAGCAGAGAACCTCACTCTACCACAGTTAACACACCTCTTCAAACAGCTATTCGAAGCCTCTACAAACACTGATGACACTTATCATAAGTGGCAGAATGTCCGCCAGACAGCAGGTGGACAGCCAGCACGCATAACGAAGATAGATGGAGAGCTAGCACACCTCAAAGGATCACTTCCAGCTGGATCCATCTCAGACTAGGCACAGAAGCAGCGATTCCTTGACGCTATAGACTCTAGACTACGCCGCAATGTTGAGCCGCTGCTCAGACCAGAAGATACCTGGGACCAGATGGTCGCTGTGGCAGAACGCTATGACGCTACTATGTACAGAACTGGCAGCTACAAAGGCACTGATAGAAGCCAAGCTTCTAGCAGCAAGACTCATACACCAAAGAAAGTGAGTACCTACCGCAAGCCCTCTACCACATCAACGCCCAGGAACACAGGCAAAGGAAAGGCCCCGGCCAAAAAGAGGACCTATACCAAGTCCAACAAGCCAAGTAAGGCTGAAATAGACGGCCCCAAGGCAGAAGGAGCCTGTTTCTACTGTGGCGAAAGCGGACACATGGCAAATGAATGCCCAAAGAAAGAAGTTAAGACCAACCATGTTCGTCTCTCTGAGGAAAGCCCAGACAGCAGCGAAGGCAAATATGAGCCCGATACAGACAGCACAGAGGAGCTAGATGGCAGCCGCTCTATCAGAACCTACAAGACTACAGTAGGCACGCCTAAGGACAGGCCATTCCAGGCACTCGAATTCACTATCAACATCAATGGCAAGCCCGCCAGAGCCCTCACAGATACAAAAACCATTGGCGGTACCCTGATATTCAACAAATTCGTTACAACACACAACATCCCCTACACATCTAGGAAGAATCCTGTCACCCTTAAGATGGCAGTTAAAGGATCACGATCAACTAGCAACTTCTCTGTTGGGGTTATGATTCAGCTAGGCAAGATGACAGTCGATAAGGTGCCTATGCTGGTCACGCCAGTATCAGACTATGATATCCTGATCAGTATGGACGACCTCATAAGGCTCGGAGCATTCATCGATTGCCAAAAGAACAGCATCTACTTCTCCAAGTACAAAGTTCGAGTTACCTGGGACGGAAAATCTTGAGAATCTCGATCACCCATGACGAAGCCACAGGAAGTACCAGACTTCCTGGCGATGTTCCCCAAGGTATTTGTCAAAGAAGTATCAGAAGAACTACTACCAGTACGCAAGATAATGCACAGGATAAGCCTCATAGACCTGACGAAGCTTTTAAAGACAGATACTTTCAAAGCGCCACAAGCCTTGATGACCAAATACAAGGCATGGATCAACAAGCAGATGAATGCTATTATCCTCCATAGGACCAGTCTTCCCGGAGGAGCTAGCATGTTGGTGGAAGCAAAAAGTGATGGCAGAATCAGCCCCTTGGTAGACCTACGCTTCAGGAATAATAACACCCAGGCCGATCACACACAGATCCCAGAACCAAAAACAATACTAAATCCGGTAGCCAGAGGGCAATTCCGCAGCAACATAGAGCTCAGTGACGCCTACTTGCAGACCAGAGTGCATCCAGATGATGTGAAATACAACACTATCAAGACACCCTTCGGCGGCTTTACCAGCCAGGTCATAATGCCAGGAGAAATGAATGCTCCCGGAACCTTTGTGAGAACTATGGAGGACCTATTCCATGACGAATTAGGCAAGAACATATGGGTCTACATTGACGATATTTTGGTCGTCAGTGACAGCTTTCAAGAGCATGTCAATGACGTTACGAACGCGTGCAGTAAGCTGCACAACGCCGGCTATTATGCCAACCCCCAGAAAGGTGTTTTCTTTGCCACAAAACTCGATATCCTTGGACATATGATAGACAATTATGGCATCCACCCTGCATCAGAGAAAATCTGGACTATAATGGACTGGACAAGACCAGAAAGCCAGAAAGAACTGCAGCGATTCAATGGAATCGTAGATTATATCTCGCAGTTCATTCCCCACATCGCCACTATTACAGCCCCGCTCACAGAGCTGAGTGGGAACGCACAATGGCTATGGACAGATCTGCAGCAAGCAGCCTTCGAAGCGGTCAAGCGAGCGGCAGATAAGCACAAAGTCCTTAGACCGAGCGGCAGATAAGCACAAAGTCCTTAGACCGATCGACTATAATAAGCCAAATATAATATGGCTTTTTACCGATGTATCCCCTACAGGTACGGGCGCTTGGATAGGCCAAGGACCACCCAGAGATGCAGCCAGACCTGCAGCGTTCGACAGCAGGAAGCTGATGCTATCACAAAGCAACTACCCCACACACCAACAGGAAACGCTCGCAACCATTGAGGCTATGGAAGCATTCGCTCCCCATTTGCTCCACAAACAATTTACAGTGGTTACAGACCACAAGAGTCTCACTAAACTCATGACACAAAAGAATCTCAATGGACGACAGCAGAGATGACTGACGCATATCAGTCGCTTTGATTTTAAAATAGAATACCAGCCAGGAGCAAAGAATTTCCTAGCAGACTACCTATCGAGAATCCATGAGGGAACCCCAGGCCCGCTAGATATAAGTCTCAAGGACCCCACTATCGATTATGACAGCCTTGAGCTACCTGACCCAACCCAACCCCTACAAATCAATACAAGCTACGCCTCCTCTGCCGATTTTAGCATTGAATGAGATGACGCCATGTACCACTCAGGCGAAGCCCAAACCTCTCCCACCCTTACCAGCAGTGACTCTATCAGTCGTTGCCGCCGTGAATACCTTATGGACGAGATTACTAGCAATGTAGTAACTCGCTCCTCGAAGCGTAAGGCCTCTGCTTCCTCGCCAGCTACATTAAGCGCAGCCAGCAATGATAGCGGGATATCCATTGGAAACTCTTGTGGTGACAATAGAACTCTCCCAATCTCTAGTAAAATAGAACGACGACACTCAGAAATGAGCTGGATGTCATGCACTGACGATGAATGTGAAATACATAGAAATGAAAAAGAAGGTGCAGGCTACTGGCCAAAGGACCCTAAGGTCCGGAAGCAGAGTAAGAAGACAAAGACAAAAGAGCAGCATAGGACTTCAATATCGAATACAGCCCTTGAGGAAGGCCAGGCCTCGCTCCCCGATATCCCATACCTCTCAGAAAACCTTCCACCCTTCCGTATGAATGACACCACCCTAGCCACACCGCCCATGGCCTCACCGGTCTTTTGTCACCTTTACAGCCAAGCAGGCTATGACTCCGATGAGGCAACCTATGCCAACCAATTCCTAAGTACCCTGCCCTCCCGCCTTATGGGTATCCTCGTCCAGCAAGTTAGAGAAGCCCTTAAGACCGACGCCCTCTACACCAGGGTCAAGGAAACCGATAATAAATTGCACTATTCCATCCGTGATGGCCTTCTACTTGCCCAGAACACCAATGCGTACGAAAACCTTTGTATACCGGTAGGACCTGTTGAGAAGCGGGTATCCCTACGGGATTTTATCCTCAAGACTGTCCATGAAGGCCTCGGATATATTTCAGCTTACAAATGGTACTCCTATGCGGCTTGCTTCTTCTGGTGGCCACAGATGCACCAGGACTTTGTCCTATCCTGTCGGTCATGTGATAAGTGCCAGATTAACAACGAGCCCTCTACCCTACCCTATGGACGATCCCTTGCCCTCCCTGACCCAGACGTAGCCTACCAATCCCTAGCTATAGACTCTGCCAGCCCTTTTAACAAATCCGATGTCTATACATCTATCATGGTCATAATGGACCGCTTTACGTCCTACACACAGCTCATCCCACTCAAGGATACTGCTCCCTCTGAAAAGATCTTTAAGAAACTCAACAGTACTATCCTCGAAGTCCACGGCCTCCCTCTCAGCATTGTCCTTGACCAGGACTCTGGCTTTACCTCTAAGTTTTGGTTACAAATGATGAAGTCCCTTGGTATCCAGGTCTGGATGGTGACCCAATACCACCACCAAATGAATGGCCAGGCTGAGCAAAGGATCCGTACCCTCAAACAGCTAATGAGGAACTTCGTTAACACCAGACAGAACAACTGGTCCGGCGCCCTCCCAGCTATTGCAGCAGCCATCAATGCCGTCCACCATAAATCTCTAGGCATCTCGCCATACCATGCCCTCTATAGACGCCCCTGGAAGATATTCAACCCTGTCCAGAGATCCACCAGCAAAGTACCAGCTGTGGACGATATCTTAAACGCCCATGAAGCAACGAGAATGGAAGTAGACATTGCCAGAAAGCATACTACCTTCTGCCAGACTGTCCAGGCTGACAAACGCCGCAAACCCCTAACGGAACACTTCAAGAATGGCAGCAGAGTTCTGGTTAGAGGCCGCCCTTATACCTCCTCCCCTGGACGATCCAAGAAGCTAGAACCACGCTGGTTCGGACCCTTCAAGGTCCTAGAACATCTACCTGACACAGACAACTACAAACTACACCTCCCGCCCAGAATGGCCCGCCAGAAACCCTACTTTCATATTGCCTCTCTTAAAGAATACAGAGAGAACGATCCCGATAGATTCAAGTCCCGCAGAATGGACAAACCAGCACCCATCCTGATCGACATTGCAGAAGAATCGGAAGCAGAGCAGATACTCGACTACCGCCGACAGCACAACAGGCACGAATTCCTGGTCCACTGGAAAGGCTATGAGCGAGCAGGCGACTCTTGGGAACCTATCGAGAACCTCGACCACTCCCTGGAACTCATACAGGAAGACTGGGACGCTAACCACCCCACAGAACCGACACCCCAGATCACCTCCCACTACATTAAAGCTTCCTGGGAACCCATGGAAGTTTCCTCCACACCCTGTACCGCAAACAATGGCCCAGACAACTTCTGGGAACCCTATCACGATGAGGCATATGATTCTAGCAGCTCTGAGAAGGACTATTTCCCCACAGATGACAACAGCCTCCTATGGCACACCGACGAGAGCGCTGAGGGCAGCGAAGACTTTGGAAGTATTGTTGTTTTTTCAGAATAAGGGAATGTAACATGGGTACATGGCCCGGTAACAGTACACAGGAGCGGGCAGCGCAGGATCTCCTATGTTTAGTTCATTTATATTTGGTTTATTTAATTTGATTTCAGCTCTGCCACTGTCTCTGAGTCAGATAGGTTATGCTATTGTATTGCTATGTTTAGTTTGATTTGCTGGAAGTTTATATTTAGGATTCCGGGTATGGAATGGTCATGTAGCACTGGTGGAGCCTAAGCTATGTTTCTTTCTTTGGTCTTGCAGGATTACAGGATTCCAGTATGTGGGCAGCTACTGGTAATGATCGTGATTGCAGGAAGGCTATCGCTCTTGGGTTTTGTATCTAAACCAGTCTGCTGGCTAGCAGGAGACAGCAGACTTCGACAGACCTTCAGTCTAAGAATACACTTGGTTGAACGGCAATCCCTGAGTCCCTGAGTCCAATTTGTCCTTCAACTATTATCCTTCTAGCTACCGGTCCCTTGAAGCCTCCCTTAGCACCAGCGCTAGCAGGTCTATCGCCGGTCCTATTGTATTTTCGTTAGACAGGAATAAACCTGTTACAGGACACAACCACCCTACGACACAACACACCTGACGCAACCTGCCAGTGACGCAGCACCTCACCTTCATGACGGACGAGATGCCGCACCTAATCCTCAGAATGCAACCTGATGTCGAACCACCACTTTTGAATCCAGAGCACTCAGTACTTATCTTCCTGAGACTCAGACAAGCGAATCTTAATGGTCCCCCCTTTACTTTTTCTGGACCTGGGTCACAATAGATTTCATGCTCTCAGTGTATTAAATTTACTAGTACTAGTATTCTATTGTTCTAATATCCAGGACCGATCATGATACTCATAAGCAACCCCTCCCCTACCCAGGACTTGACCTTTGCCGTGGACTCAACCCCTACCTGGGACTCAACCCCAACCCGGGACCCTGTAACTTCATGAATAAAAGTCATGGGGGGAAGGCCCTTCTATCATTTTGAAGCTGGTGTCGAGGCCAACAATCTCCCGCAAAGAGTATTAAGATTCGTCAAGCGGTTGTAGAGTAATCTGTTATCGAGTTTGCCATTACCTTAGTCCAAAGCCCACTCTCAGAAGGGTTGGCGGATTCATGGGTTTTGATGCGACAAAGACACAACCTATACCGTCGCGTAGCTGGCGTCATGCCCAACATTCCCCTACATACAGAATCAAATTTCGTCCAGCCGTTGTGTGGAAATTAGCCTTCTAATCCAAAGATTGCCAGGCCTATAACTTGATGACTAATAGCCCTCTAGGGATGAATCCTATACCAGTAGGGAGCTGGAAGCCAGCCCAGTAACCTCCAGGTATCACATTCAGGATTGGTAGAGTGGTTGGTGTGGAGTATTGAAGCTGGTGCCCAGGAGTGTGAGTGTTGTTGATGCAAGAGTCTGAGTAGGCCAGGTTACGACGCATTCAAGTTGGGGGCTAAGTGCCGAGAAACCACCATGACCAGCCTGAGTACTAGACTAGAGAGTGTTCTGGCTATTACTCGCTTTCAGACTGGAGTGAGCTGGCATTTTCGCTACCCTAAAGATGAAGTTCTGAAAATACAACTCTAAGTCTTTAGTGCAAATTTAAGATTAAGTGTACAATTGCTTGCTCACCAGGTGCCAGTACTAACCATAGTTTGTTTGCCAAGAAATACTCTTTGAGAACCCCAGGGCTGGGACACAAAGAAGGCCAGTGTGCCCAATAGGCCAGGCCGGCCAGGCTTCGGTAAAGCTGGGCCCGGCCTGTCCAAATTCTCTCGGATCTAGCCTGGCCCGAGTATGCAGGCCTGGTTAAGCCTGAGCCTGGCCTGGCCTGGCCGGCCTAGAAGCCATATAGGCTTTTTCCCAGCTGCCTGATACGCCGGCCTGGCCTATGTAGCCTAGGCCGGCCTATACCGCTTCGGCCGACCCACTCATAGTCAGCGGCTGCTCTCTGTCAACAGCAAAATTCACGGTCAATGCTTCCCAATTACGGAATATGATTAAAAATAAATTAACCGTTTCGCTTATTAGCAAAAAAAACACAAAACAACTTGAATACTAAAGGTAGTGAATTAATTAGTTGAATTAATTGTAGAAAAAGAGTTGCTGTTGGTGGATCAACTGTGTGGACAGTGACTATTTCAAATGCATCAATATGAGAGGTTGACTGTAAATAGTTTACAAAATAGGGAGGAATGATGGTATGATAGGGTTGGGCTCATGACCCTAGAGGTAAATTTCTAAGGCTTTGTTGTGTTGGTGGAGTATAACTCGTTTTGTGATTTATTAAGAAGTATCATAATAGCCCAAGGTAAAGGAGGAAAAAAATCAGAGGCGATAAACTCGGAAGAGGAGGGGTGGGGGGGTGGGGGGTTGAATACCCTTAACACAATCTGTTCTCAATGCTAATCTCCGGACCTATAGGCGCCTATCAGGCCTGATAGGCTTTCATCTGCCAATTGAATTCGGCCTATATTGGCCTAGGCTGTCTTCCGGAGCGGCCTGTCTTGGCCCGGCCTACAGCCTATAGGCCGGCCTACCATGGTCCTGGCCCGTTGGGAACACTGAAGAAGGCTGGAAGGATAATCAGTGGTAGTGGTCAATCCTGATGTGCAATGATGTTGGGGTCTAAGTCAGGATGCATGGGAGGGAGGGTTGCTCAGTTGCATGTATCCAGAGGGAGCTCAGTGGAAACAAGGGTCTCCACACACATCAGACGCAACCATATGTGGCGCCAAACTAGGGCACGTACCGGACGCACAGGACGCAAAGTCCACACTAGGAAAGTCAGGACGCAACCCTAACAAATCAGATGCAGGCTACCTTCTTGCTGATGGTGTGAGAGCCAAGTGAGGACTACTACATACTATGGAGGACCGCCAGTCATGGGCGAGGATGGCCAGGGACTGTGGGGGATGGCGCATGACTGCCAAGGACCACACGAGTCATGTCCTATGATTTAAACCTGGCTGATACTGAAGGTCCAATCACTAGGACATAGGCCCCTATAGTCTCTCCTCTCCGTACCCTCCTGGGAGTAGTCCATCCTGGCAACCCCAAAAAGACAGACTACCAGCCATAGTCAGTCCTATCCTTCACCGAAAAAGTCCAGACTGGACAGTTGGGAAGACTGGAGAGAACTTGTTTAATCTCAGATGCCCACTACTGCTAACTAAATAGGACTAACCAACATGTATGCGTAACCAGTGGTTTATAACAGCTAAAAAAGCATTACTCCAGACGGATAGGCATTGTGCCAGGATGCAGGAAATTGGTCCGGACCAGCCTCTCCCCCGAGCCCTCCCAGAGAGGTCCCCAGCAGAATGGTTGCATCAGAGTCTATTGGGTGGAATACAACCCGCATCCTGTCCGCCCAGTGCACCCGAATGGTCCTTTTTGCACACTCATCTCCCGAAGAACACCAAGGTAAGCGACCCATGGTGTTTGCATTGGGGAAGTAGTATCCCTACCCCTGATGGCCTTTACTTACAATGGGCTACTTCACCACCAGGTAAAGGCTGTTCAGACAAAAAAGGATCTTAACATAGGATGACTAACCATTTATTGTCCCGGTAACGACCCAAAACATACGCCTTATTTGATTAGTGCTAACCACACTCGCAAAAGGTTTCTAAGTGCTTTCATACCTCGTATCAGTCTTCAAGATCGAATCAGTGGAACTATTGGATATTATCAAACTTCAGAGAGGGCCATGCACTACCATCCAGGTGGATACTATTTAATGCTCTTAGGCGAGCGGATTCCAATGAGGCTCTTCCTGACTGTAGTGGACATCTGCTCGGTAAGATATCTGCTGTTTTCTTCCTGCTGACCTCTATAGCCATGCGGACGCTTCGAGGCCTATACCATTCGTTTCCCCTCGAGCGGAGGATTCCAATACATGCTGTCCCGATACTGTCCGACTACTAGCTAAATGGCTATGCATACCCTTGTACTTTAGTTCTCTGTGTAAGTATCTTCAAATTGCTGGCTACTGAGTACTACACGCATGCGGAGACTTCAAGACCTGTACCATTCAATTCCCCTCACCGAGCGGATTCCAATGAGACTCATCGTGACTCTGGTGGATATCTTCCCGCTAAGGTGTCTGCCCTTTTCTCCCTGATGACCTGCCAGTGAATAGCCATGCAAATACTTCGAAACAAGTACCATTCAATTCCCCTAGCCGAGCGGAATCCAACGCACTCTGTCCCGAAGCTGTCTGACCACTGGTTGAAGGGTTCTCCATTCTTTTGTACTTTAGTTTCCCGGCTAAGTACTTTCAAATTGTTGGCTACTAGGTGGTACTGGAATAGGGACGCTTCGAGACCTATACCATTCAATTCCCCTCGGCGAGCGGACTCCCATGAGACCCTTCCCCACTCTGGCAGAAATCTGTCCGCTGAGGTAACTCCCTTTTTCTCTCTCCTGACCTCTATAGCCATGCGGATACTTCGAGACCTGTACCATTCGATTCCCCTCGGCGAGCAGACTCCAATGAGACTCTTCCAGACTCTGGCGGACTTCTGCCCCCTGAGATATCTGCCTCTTTCATCCTGCTGACCTCTATAGCCATGCAGAGACTTCGAAACCTATACCATTCGATTCCCCTTGACCGCCGGATTCCAACGCAGCCTGTCACGATGCTGTCCGACCACTAGACGAATCCCTATGCATACTCTTGTACCTTAGTTCTCCGGGCAACTACTATCAAATTGTTGGCTACTGAGTACTACAGGCATGCGGACACTTTGAAACCTATACCATTCAATTCCCCTCACCAAGCAGAATCCAACGGACTCTGTCCTGACGCTGTCTGACCACTGGTCGCAGGGTTATCGATTCTTTATACTTTCTTTGCCTGGGCAAGGACTTTCAAACTGTTGGCTACGGGGTGCTACAGGCATGTGGAAACTTCGAGACCTATACCATTGGATTCCCCTCAGCGAGCGGACTCCAATGAGCCTCTTCCCAACTCTGACGGATATCTGCCCACTGAGGTATCTCCCTTTTTCTCCCTGCTGACATCTATAGCCATGCCCACTATTCAAAACCTACATCATTTGATTCCCCTTGGCAAGCGGACTCTAATGAGACCCTTCCTGACTCTAGCACACATGTGCCTGCTGAGATATCTGCCTTTCTCTTCCTGCTGACCTGCATATCCATGCTGACACTTCGAAACCTACACCATTCGATTCCCCTCAACCGGCGGATTCCAACGCACTTTGTCCTGCTGCTGTCCGACCACTGGTTCAAGGGGTATCCATATCTTTGTACTTTAGTTCTCTGGGCAAGTACTTTCAATTTGTTAGCTACCGAGTGCTACAGTTTTCTAGACTAGCTTTCATAAATATATTCCTATTTTAGTATCTAAATGACTCAAATAAGTAAATATGTGTAATACTTGGTGGACCTTGGCAGACAACTCCCTTGGTATTTGGATATTCTCCACATTTTTCACTAACTTAGTCAAAGTCCTCAAAGGTAGAGTTGTTCACTTGGAAGGTATCTACTGATAGCCAGTTATACGTGAGTACTTCCACTATTATACTATGGCATCGGGTTGCGTCCGGAGAACGTTCCTGCGTCCGGTACCTTCAGAGTCCGTGGTTCCGTCTGGTCCCTCCGGGTGGGATTTACTTCTATCCACAAGCACCCGGTACAAGACCCCACACCCAAGATGCAAGTTTATGTTCTATGCGCCTGGACCGCCGTGCACACAGGGAGTATAGGTTACGTCCGGGTGTAACTTCCTTGTTTTTGCTGATGTACCCTCAATGCCATCCTATGCTCTCCACAACACAACTAGGGTCGTTGCCCGTACAGTACTATACCCAATGCCAACTCGCCTTCATAGCATTTCGTTTCATACTCACAGGTTTTACTCAAAGGCCTGCTGATATCTGCAGTCTGGCCAGGCCCAGTCAGATAGGCCCTCAAGGCCAGAATGTGGCCTACCCCCTGCTCTAGCTTATCAAAAATACGCGGAGCAGACTGGCCACCTGCAAACACTGATCTCACGGCAGATTTCGTGTCACAATCAGACCCTCGCCTATCAAATCGGCTCCCTGATCGACATCGAAAGAAAACAATTGAGTGGTTATGCAACCAGTAGCAGGCTCAGTATGTAGGGCACACTTGGTATAAGCCAGGCAAGAAGTGATGAAAGGAGGGCGGAAAGCTCCACAGCCAACCTGGTGAACGAGACAATTCACGAGTGTGAGCATACTATGCGGCTTGGGTTGTGTACTTGACCAAACTGGAGAAATAGTCCTATTTGTGTTAGTTCACCGTTTGGTGATCAACCACTTCTGCGTGGTGGATGTTAATGGGAAGGAAGTAACTATGGAGAAAGCAGATGGTAGAGGGGCTTAAATAGAAGTCACGGCAATAACACCTCAAATCAATCAAGTAGCCTTCTAATGTATACCCCATTGATGTCATGTTCAATCCATGATCTTTTATACTAAGCCAGGACTGATTTTCCGCTAACATATTAGACCATCGATCAGTTCAAATACACTAACACAGCAGAAGTATGGTAACCTTAAATGATACAACAGTAAAGAGTGGGAAAAGATGAGTAGATCATGATAGAATATGTACCTGGGACCCTTGTTATGGTGAGAAATATGACCAAGGGATCTTTGGGGGAGGGTGTTGCTTGGAATTGAGCAATACTGAGCAAGAATATAGGCTATGGTCAAACAAGGAGGTTGCAACTACTGACAACTACACTACGGGTTGTTCTAACTAAATCACTTAAGCATGCTTTGCCAGGTGCTGGCAACATATTTCAGATTTGCTAGTATGTGAGCAGAATTTTCAGGATTTATTGTGCCGAACTTTCTGTTGTAAGGATTTGTGAAAAGTTCAGATACAAAATGGTTCAGCTCTAAATCTGATCCACTTGCTAGCCTATCATATTAGTGTACAATGAATCAAATTAAGAACCAGGATGAATTTCCTATGTGTAGTGTAGGCAGCTAACAATAACCCAGCTCACGATATACTGTAGAATCTCAAGATCATCGAAATGGCGCTAAAGCGAGCTACGATGAAACTATGGTAGCCGAACCAATAGGAAGACACAAAGGACATCAAGTCGCCACAGTTTAAACCTATAGAGGGCGGTGATTGGGCAGGTTCAAGAAAATCATTACCAGCTCTATTCCGACTTTCATCAGATTCTAATGTAGTTGGCATCCAGACCTACAATCGCTACCCTACAGAATTCTTTGAACTGAGGATTGACATGCAAGAAACAAGCAATTGAATAATGAACACTCTCGACAATCGGGGTAAGCATCATAGAGAAGCCCATGATGAATTATCATTTTATCATGGCAATCCATAAAATGTCTCATAGTAGATAGTGTGAAAGCTATGACAAACTTCGGCCTAGAAACCAGATAACTTTCACAGACCCTCTCTCCACCATTCCTTTCTCCACAAACTATCTTGACACCCACTACCATCTCCCCACAGAATTACAACTGATTAGACCCCCCATGAACATCTGTGAAGTACAAAAATGCCTTCATCTTGGCATAATGTACATAGATTTCAATGCTATATCTGTGAAAAAAATCACAACCAAGGATGTTGACATATGCAAAGTGCGTGTGAACCTTTTGGACAAAATAGGAGAAAGCGGATACGTACACAAGCATAGCAATTATTACCTCCTCAATGGAATATTGGTAGTTACTGTTGTGGGCCTAGCAATTCCAAAAGGAGAGACATGGATCGAGCTTCCAAGAGCAAAGGATCTTTATAGCTTCAAGTATGCGGTGAAGAATGTGATGGAACAAATGTTGAATTTTAAGGAGTTGAGTGAAGAGAAGCGTGAGCCCCCATACAATCTAATAATAGAACTTGAGGGGATGAGAGAGAAGCGGGTGTTGCTTCAAGGAATTAGAACATTGTTGTACGTGGTGCAACATGTTTACTGTAAAAGGAGTGTTATTGTAAATAGGGGCAGGGAATTACTCTTTATGGGATCCTTTATTATTATCAGAATTAGAAAAGAAAATTTAATAGTAGGAAATAAGCTCAAAGAGTACAACCTAGCCCTACCCAGGGCCCAAATCAAGTATTCAGACCTCTGATGATTCCACCAAAGCACAGGACTGGAAACCCTCATATGAACATGCATCTTCAAGTTTGTCAATGACAAAGTTCAGGAGAAGATACAAGACACTAATTACCAAAAAGGATTGCCTCAGAAGCATACAATTGTGCTAATCACTGTCAGTGAACTTCAACTTCACATATGGCCAACTGATAAGTACTTAATAATCTTATAGTCTCAAAGGGCTCTCATGATGAATAGAACTTTCTACCTCAGGGTTCTTCTATAACTAACAGTATATTTCTCCTGTCACTTCACAATTTTCTTCCTTCTTCTTTCTTGCCACCACGGCTACTAGGTAAGATATTCTGCCAGTTTCTGTAACAATTCTATTGTTCAGCAAGTATGTAACAGGAAATGACAGTTGTCTTCTGTGTAAGCGAGTCTCACTTTTCTGCACCAAGAGGATAAAGATTACAATCTCTTCAGATAGTCGAAGACTAGCTTGTTTGTCTTTGTAAGATGGTATCTTGTCAGATAGTAAGCAGGGAGGATTGCTTCTAGGGCAGAACTATCATGATTACAATAGTTCTATGTTGTTAACTCGTATATAGGGACTATGACAATAGTCACCAGGTTTGCCTTATAGGTACTCGTAGTGGAGCAGTCACGGTGTATATAGTGTGAGAAAACTAATCATTTTGTAACTTCTAGTATAGACAAGTACTTAGATAGTTGAGTGAAGGTTCTATCCCTTGGGCTGAAAACCAAGCCTTATATAGTGTTAGGCATATCAGAAAAGCGTAGCTTTTCCACCTATTTTTGTATACCTTGGGGTTACCCTGCCTTCACCCTGTGAAGCTAACACCCCCCTCTGGCCCCGGCGTTGGGACGGGGCAACAACGTCTGACGACGTCGCAGTTGCGTCCCAACACCAAAGGACACTATCATTGGAAGCTATCTCATAACACCGTATACGTTGCGGCCGTCCGTCCGACTGGATGGTGTTCGCAGGATATATGAGAGGAGACCTCTGGCGAGCTTGTGCAAGTGTTCTGGGCGAAATCTGTCTACGTCGCATAAGGTTACAGACATAGCGGTACGGCACAGGAACCTATGTCACTAAGGTAACGGGACGTTTTCGTCGTGTCTACTCTAGAATGAAATAAGAGTATGACCGCACCCATACCAATGGTATAGTACCATATAGGATCACTCGGTAAGGAAAGACTACTAGTATGAGGGAATTGTACCATTGGTACGATCCTGACTGAAAGTCTGACCAAAGCCTAAGCGCAGGAAGCAAGAGTAATATCTGCTACTGCGAGACGTCCGATTACGAAGTTGGCCACTTCGTTCGTCCTATGATGAGGACACTGTCTAGCATGCAGACAAGTTTCAGTTCCTTCTGACAGAAGAAGGATTGTGAACTCTGACTGGAACGTGGTGCCACACCAGAGAAATCAAGAGCTCTCCAGTCCGGAAGTCAATGGTGGGGCGATATTATTCAGGGCCAAAAGGTGTTCGCACTATAGGAAATATCCGGAATGGTTAGCAGGTACTTAGTTAGTATGGTAGTTACTTGTAGGCCGTGCACTCTATCGACGCGGGATATAAATATCGAAGTGCCTCCCGAGCTTTACTGAAATCAGGACGCAACGGAGAAGAGACCTTATCAATATAATAAGTTATTACAAGAAAAATCTGTATCACTATTTTTACACACGTTTATATTGAGCCTTCCTAGACACATCTCCGTCTACGATAAAGTACCTTGGTCTTACCGATCTCGCTTGTTCTTCGAGATTTGGTACCACCTAACATATAGGCATCTTCCCATAATCCTGGTGACTCATTATCTTGAATCACACAAACCTTATGACTCATAGTGAGTCATAATATGAAATTCATCAGTTGACTTGTCTGAGTCAACTGTGCAGCCTTCATTAGTTAATCAAAACCTATAACACATGTCTTGTTCCTTAAATGAATCATATATGTGAATTCCATAACTCAGAACGTGATTCATATGCAAAAATCATTACATCATCATATTCTAAAATCATTATTATAAGTATAAAACAATCAACCAATCATAACATAACAATAACTTGCTAATGCAAAGTCATTTGAGATACTATGAGTCAAGTGACATAATAGTGTAAAATCAACATAACTTATGAGTAATGTGTATTAGTCATGTGAAATATGCCTTGCCAAGACAGAATTTGTGACGATGCCTTGATATTTTGAACTTTTGACAGAAGCTTCTTACAAGAGTATAGAGTTAAGTCGAGAACCAGATATCTTGCCAAATTGTCCATGTCAATCAGAGGTATAGAACAGGGGCAGCCTGCTACGAGGTCCCTACAACTTTAGGATTCTGAGAAAACTAGACCAGAGATATTTGAGATAATGGATTAATAGTCAGCAAGGCTTATAGATACTCATTTGATAAATGTAAAGAAATGAAGTGAAGTCAACTATCTATATGTCAAATATAATCCGCTAAGTTGTTATGTTGTTCAGGTCCCTTCTCCCTTGCTTGATGATTTTTCCAATCCACCAGCTGAGAGGCCTACTATTTATACTAATGTGTATGCTACTTCTGCTTCTCTAGTTAAGAAGTATCATCCTAACAATTAACCTCATCAGAACAAAGTGCGAACACTGTTTGACCCTGAAAACTTGCCCAACTCGACTCAGGGAATTCCCAAACTGCTATTTCCTCTGAGGGTGTTCCCACTCTTCCAGTAGACAGTCTTCCAGCTCTTCGTCATAATAGACTATGTTTGAATATGCAGCCCAGTTGTCCCCATACTAATAGTAATATAGAATATAGAGTGATCAGTTCCAGTAGTATCCAGCTATGATAGTATTATGTCATTTAGACGCAGTCAATTAAAGATAAGTGGAGTAGCATTCTCTGAATGTTGTTTCAAGCAGGTAAACATTTTCCAAAACATGCACATATCTACATCAGCAAAAAAATACCTTGCGTTCTGTCTCTCCCCGCTCACCCTGTGCGCCGGACGTTCCAGGCGCTTATAACGTAAACTCCTGTTCTGGGTGCGTCGGCCCGGGCTCATTCCATCTGGAAGTGAAAGGGCCGCGTCCAATGCGTCCGGAGGCATTGGACGCGGCCCTTTTTGTGTCCTGACACATTTGACCCCCCCTGGCGCAGCCACCCCCCTGATACTCTACCCCCAGCGCCCAGCCTCTTCATACCTTCGCTCCCAATGCACCCGTTCCCATGCTGCCCTTTTGCGGACGTCTTGCGGCGGTGACATCTCTCCTCCTGGCCTCCCCCCCCGATAACCCCACCCGCCAGCTTTCCTTCCATGATACCCTCCCTCCTTTAAACCTGTCACTAACCTCTCCCTGAATCAATTTCTCATCCGGAACCCCACCAACATCACCTCCCCTTCTCCCACACTCCTGGATTCCCTCAGTCCTCGTGCGTATTCGGCGGATGTTTTCCTGTCATTACTTCCTCCGCCCTCATCTCTCCCAACACGTTCAGCCCTTCCTCCTCCACCCTCTGATCCCAGCCCGTCTCCTCCCATATCCGGCAGACGTCCCCCCTCTCTTGCTCTTTCGTGCGGCTCTCTCCTCAGCTCTCCACATCCTATCTCGTCTACTCCATGCCTCTCGCCGCCTCCCCTGCCTCTTACAGTCCGCTCGCGGGCTCCCACCGTCTTCCCCGGCCTCTTACAGTCCGCTCGCGGGCTCCCACAGTCTTCCCCGGCTTCTAACAGCTCCCCAGACTCATTCCCGTGCCTGTCAACCTACAGCTGCCGGCTAGACGACTTACCCAAGCCTGCGCAGTTTATAACCATCTGCCCGACACATTCCCATCCCTTCCGAACCTACAATTGCCCGCTAGATGCCTTACTCATACTTGCGCGGCTTATAACCATCTGCGCAATTCATTCTCATGCCTTTCCTGCCCACCGACTCGCACAGTACTATTGTTTGACCATTCCTGACCCTTTTAGCACGCGTAATCTAACTTAATTTAATTACATATATATACACGATCAGCGAGTGGTGATAAAACCATTCTCCCTATCCTCTCGATCGGTTTCTTCAACATGCGATTCCGGCTCCCCAGGGCCTTGGAACTGCGCTGCACCAACCAGTGCTCACAGATTGGGCCCATGTTCTCGCCGCGGCTCCTGCCGACCATGTCCTCCTGTATCCACGAGGCCGCCAGCGGCCTCCAATTCATCCAGATCCGTATCACTACCAAACTCCCGCCTCAATGCGTCCTCATCATGGTCATATCCCGCCGTCCTCTCAACCCGCTTTCCCCGCTCCTTCGCGATTCTGGCCTCCAATGTCGTCCTTATTTGCTGGATTATTCGACATTGCCAAACTCTTCACGTTTTGCCCCAGGATCGCGTCTGACGTTCCAGCAGGGCTATGTATCCGTTTGCTAACCTTTCACTCAACTCGAGTACTTGCTATTTTCAAAAGTGTCCGGATTCCCGGGCCCTCGGGGGATCCGGACACTTTCGAAACCTGTCAGTACACCTTGTTTTTCCTACCCCCGGAAGTGGCCCTTCTGCAAGCCACATTATCGATACAGATGCCAGTCCGCCAACATCGCAGTGAATGACATAATATGGCGGCTGTCAGAGATATAAACGGGCCATCGATCTTATCCAGGAAACCCTCATCCGTCAAGCCTTTCCTTTTCGGGCCAGAGTAATATTGAGCAAATATCACACCCGGAATCTGGGGTGCTAGGAATCTAAGAGAAATTGGCTGTCCGCCAGATTAGATCGATTGAGTCTTACTCCGATTAGAAACAATCCCGACAAATGTCAAAAAGATACCTCATAGCTGCCAGGCGGGCAAATGAACCTATCCTCCGCCAGTAGGTATTCCACTCTTCGTGCGCAGGCTGTATGATTCTCAATATTGAGCTTATAGAGTTCTGTTATAGCCTTCTTTGCTGTATGCAGATACTGAGATCTGCATCCGCTGTGCTTTGCCCGGATCTGCAAATCAGTGACCAGAGGCCACTCCATTTAGTCTAGGATAGGATGTCGGTTATCGATTAAGGGTAACTTACCTGGTCATTTGTGGGCGGGGTAGCATCAGCAAAGTCGGGAAAGCCTAATTTGGTCCGGGCATCGCTCCAACATGTGCGGACTTCCTCGGTCAGGGTAATTGGGTCCGGAAACGGATTGACGAAGATCGTCCAGTCGCACATCAGGTCACGGGATCTGGCCAGAATGGTACACTCAAGCCCGGTTGCCATATTTCGCCTACTGCTGGCTTGCTGTCCTCCGCTATCCAATTCCCGGACGGTTGGATCTGGGTGACTTGGGGTTATCACCGGCATCGCAAGTGGATT
>Ga0307510_10002217_pt1 | contig 21949 bp, 33 predicted proteins | sample 12_EM_MG_FD_207224 | JGI IMG/M metagenome (GOLD analysis project Ga0307510, IMG submission 207224) | Populus trichocarpa ectomycorrhiza microbial communities from riparian zone in the Pacific Northwest, United States - 12_EM | ecosystem: Host-associated > Plants > Roots > Unclassified | place...
ATTGGCTCAGTAAATTCTGAAAAAACCCAGCATTTGCAGAGTAATTACTGGGCTGGTTTTTTTTCCATTTGCTTGCAGTTTGCTTGACATATACCTGATCAGCAAATAGCTATTTGTCCCCAGTGCCTAGAGATAGGACAGCGCAGGCTGGGTAACCGATGATATACGTTCTTCTAGACGCTTGAGCAGGTCTCAGTATTGCCGACCCATTGGTTGTGCTTGAGAGGTACTCGGTCGGCCTTGAATAAGGAAAGGATTGTAGGAGGGGACAAGAATGGGACTCAGGGTAACACGTGAAATCCTGGCAACTAGGGATAACCTAGGAGGGAGAATCCTGTGTTGATAAATCTAAGGGAATACACGTCTAACTAGCAGGGCCTATATACTAGCCGAGTGCGCACGGACCATGTATGTACATGTTTGGTATCATCTGCGCACGTATCGTGTTTACCCTTGTTTATGTACCTGGAATCCTCTTATAGATAAATAAAGAGGGAGCGTGGTTAACCGTTGTACCAAAGGGTCCTTGACCGGTGTGACCGAGGTGGCCGAGATCACCGTGCCCAGGGTCATGAGTTCCAGTCGGGTAGGGGTGGATCCTTTTAGGTATTGGTCGTTGGGTACGTTGTTGTAGTGACTGTGGTTGGTTGGTTGTAACGAATGGTGGTATTCGGTGGTCGTAGTGATAGTTGTTGGAGAAGGAATGTGGTGGTAGGAATGGTGGGATGATGAGCGAGGGATTCCTGTTGGTATGGCTTGTAGTGATCGTGTGGGGTATCGTTTGAGGGAGACGTAGTGTGCGTGTACGTGTTGAGCATGTTAGGAATAGGAAATTCCTGACAGCCAACACTGTCTCTCCAGTTGTCGTCTGGGACCACGGCCGACATCGTGCTTTCATGCGTGTGGGGAAAATGAAGTTGATGACAACAAAGGCTCAGAGTATCACACTCGTCTGTGCATGTATTTTATGTTGCCTTGGCCATAGTATTTGGTAATTTAAGTAAGAAATAAGTTACTCGAAAAGTACCAAAAAAAGTGGAAAAGTGTCGAGAAGTAAAAAGGTGCCCAAAAAAGTGATAAGTGATGGAAAAGTTCCGAAAAAGCGAAAAAGCAATTTTGAGGTTTGCTGATGACTCCTTTCTCATCCAATGTATTCCTGCCCCACCGCTTGAGCACGCATTATCTGTTGTACCATTTACATGTAATAAATAAAAAGTTGAGGAAAAGTAAAAAGTGGTTACAAGTTGAAAAGTGGCACGGAAAAAATAAGTGTGAAAAAAGTGCAAATAAGTAAAAAAGTAACTACGATGTTTGCTGATGCACCCAGTCACCCACTCAATGTGCAAGAAAAACATACTTTGCATTCTTGCCAATAGGTTCCACAAGCAAGTTGTTCAGCTGGTGGCCTACATGCATCAATTTTACCAGCAGAACCTGTCACTTTTGGAGTATAGCTATGCACCCCTCAATCCAGATCTACCACCACGCCCACCTCTACCACCACGCGCAAAAAAGCCTCTCCCAAAGCCTCTCCCTCGGTCTCCACCTCGGCCTCGGAAGTTTGCCCCAGGATGGGACCTACCGCGCATGAATGTTCCCCTCGTCCTCGGCCCTTCCCAACTGCCACGAGCTCTCTCTGATGTAAAATGATGAGTTCATCAACACAACTACTGAGTGGAAACCATACTTTTTACACCTGCAGACTTGTTAGCAGTCGGGAATGATGAGGGAAACGAGCACTCACCCCCCGCAACTTTTGGCTTGGACAGAAAACGGTCAATCGGAAAGAGTTTGTCCCCGGCAATGTAGACCTTGTCACCTGTCTTGAAACTCCCAGCAACCATTCCTTCGTTCATTTTCACCGAGAAAAACATCTCGTTGATAGGCCCGAGGATTTCATCGACCTTTCCAATCACAGCCTTGTTTTGAAGGTAGATTGGGGCATTGAACCACGGTACCTTATCCGAGTTGACAGAGGCACAGAGCATTTCGCCTTCCACCGCATGGACGAGCGTTCCCATCTCTAGAAGGTGTATGAGGTATAGAGGCGTAGTAGCTGGAAGGGCTGAAATGACCTAGAACAACCTCCGGTGGTCCTGCATCTCTGGCTGCAAATCCTCCCCGTCCTGGAGGTCCTGTCCCCCTTGCTTTGGAACAGTTAGTAATTGCACTATATCATGTCGAATGTTAACCGTACCACCTCGGTGGCCCCTCCCGCCCCTTGCGTTACCACGGTTCATTTGAGATTGGTTGAGGGAAGATTATTTTGATGATCGGGGATCAACACTCTCATGGATTTTTTCTACCACTACCCCTCGATCACAACTAAAGTTTCTGTCGAGACTGTCGATGACGACGGGCAGAACCCTCCCTTCTTCGACCGTGTCAACATCGGCTCAGAGGACCTGAAGAGACTATGCTCCGGGCCACTTTTAGATCTCGCGGTCAACATCTCTCCAGACCCCGTGCACCCTGCATTCCCGCCCCATGGCCTTGCCTGCTGGGTAGTTCCGCACGACGATAAGGTAAGAAAAGAAACACCTCTACTCGAATTGTTATCGCATGATTTAGCCCGATATCGTAGCATCAATGTACCTTGCGTCTCCCTACCTCACCATTACAACACCTTGAGCAGTCGTCGCTTGTAAACATCACATGTCAAATCTCCCCCATATCGCTCCCGCCCTTGACAAAAGTGGTTCTTTCTGCTCAGACCACAAAGGGATACGAATTTGCTTCAAGTAATCCCACTTTGTTCAAAGCGTGGCTGTTTTCGCAAAAGCCCATTTTGCGCAACGGTTTTACCTACCGCTTAATGTCACCGCATTCCGACTCAAACGTTAAGGGTATTTTTCATGAATACACCGTGATCTTCTCGGAGCCCGTTAAGCAAGGGTACGCGCTCTCCAATCTCACAGAAATCTCAGTTTCCCTCTGCTACGATACCCAAATTGGCCAACGTATCTTGGAGAAGGCAGAAACGATTTATGAAGACGAGGAATACATAGAAATTGACCAGAATTTTATGGCTAATTCAGTTCTCCCCCTAATTGGTTGTGTGCCGCGCTCCAATTCCCTCACCCCAACTTACGCAAGCGCTTTGGTTAGACTCGATCCCGGCTTCCCGCAAGCATGTATTCACGCTTGTTGATGGCACCCACGGCGGAGTCTGTCCGTTGAACGACTACACGGTACTTCTGAAGCCTTCAGATCTCAGCAAAGTTGGGCTGATCAGCGGGGATTGGGTAAGTCAATACTAAAATGAGTGGACCACAGACAGACTTATCATTCTGGAGGCTATACTCTGTGTGGCAGACACGCAAACGCGACGACTGGTCAAAGTCACTGCCTGTCAGAACCTTTTTCCCGAGTGGTATGTCTCATTGCCCGTCGCAAGTGTGGACAATGTTTGATTTTCACAGGGGAGGGGTTGTCTGCGACCCTGCCTTCTCGTATAATCTAGGTACAGGCCCCCCCGGATCTGCTGCTTGCTCTGTATCTATCATCGCTAGTTCGTTTGGTCCCCTCCCACCACCACTTCCTACAGCACGTTCTGTCACCGTTGCCCAAATAATGTCCCCTCCGGGTTCAATCAATCCCTATGGATCTTTACTTCTCAGCGGGCTGAAAAAGTACTTTCTGTCATCCTTACGACTCGTCAAACGTGGTGACGTGTTGGTTATCCCCACCGAAATCGAGCCACTCGCAATCCACATCGCTACTGCCCTCGGCGAGATTACCCACGTCTCCGACGGTAACTTGTGAGGGCTTTTAAGAGAGTCCGTAGCTGAGACTTACACAGTTACAGAGAACACCCTATCGGATGCGGTCCTGAGCAAAATACATTTTTCCTTGTCACAAATATAGAGCACGATATCGTCCCAGCGAACCAAGGCGCCACGCCTGACGCCTCTGCCGGTGCTTCTACAGGAGAGCTTGGGTGCTGGGTGGACTGTCAAAATACCCGAATACTTCAGGCTGGCACTGAACAGTCCGGGATACCCAGTTGTTGGGGAATCGGTAAGCTTTTTCAGTGTCGTCAAAACCATCTCATCTAAGAATGTTCAGGAACCTATCCCCAGGCCTCACATCACTTTAGTAGCATCAAAGACGATAGTTACAGGAGATTACACCGAATATTCCAAGTTGCAATGATGAATTCAGCTCCCTCTTACGACCTCGCTGTCTCTGTGTTGCTTACAGGCCCCAGGGGGGTTGGCAAGTCTACAATGGCAAAATCCATTGCAACCAGATTGGGGACCCATTTATTCGAGGTTGGCCGTGAATATTCCACCAATTCAATGAACTCAGATTTTATTCCACTAGGTAGACTGTTACACTCTGCTGCAAGAAAATAGCACCCGCACCGAGAATTCCTTAAAAGGTGTATTCTCTCGGGCTACAGATTTTTCCCCTTGTGTTCTTTTACTTCGGCATCTTGAAGCTCTCATGCACATCACGCAGCCACAAGACCCCACACAAGGTGCAAAGGCAGCTAATCATGCACTGATAAACTAATATCATAACTCCCTTAAGAACCACGGATTGTACATGTTTTGCAAGAATGTCTCGATGGACTACTACAGTCCTGGAGACTCACAGGGTACCCGTTGGTAGTTGTTGGAACCACTAGCAGCACTCGGGAATGCTCTCCGGGTCTTCTTAGCTGTCTCAAGCACGAGATCAGCGTCGAGGTGGGTTATTTTACCTGCCTCACTACCAAGTTCTGATCTAAAACAGTCCCCGGATGAGCTTCTACGCTCCCGAATCTGGAGTGAGAGCTTGGACGATAAAGTGCTCACCTCGGACGTCGATGTCTCGAGACTTGCGGTTCATACCGCGGGACTATTAGCATCCGACGTCGGTAGTCTGGTACAGAAGGCAACTTCCAAATCCCTAGAGCGAACACTCCGAGTTTTACGGTCATTGGATTCAGCATGGGAGTATCCAACGCTCCCGAATTTCCATGGCATAATCGGTGGACAAGTCCCCCTCAGTGATGAGGATCTGGTCTCAGCACTGGACAATGCCAGACTTACTTATGCAGAAGCTATTGGCGCACCAAAAATTCCTAATGTTACCTGGGATGACGTGGGAGGGCTTATGTCCGTCAAGTCTGACATTCTGGATACGATACAACTCCCTTTGGAGTGTCCTGAACTTTTTGCAGATGGCCTGAAGAAAAGATCCGGTACAACTATTTCACTGCATACCTTACCCCCCGCCCTTCTTATTATGTATAGGCATTCTCCTTTATGGCCCTCCGGGAACGGGCAAAACCCTCCTTGCGAAGGCGGTTGCGACATCTTGCTCCCTGAATTTTTTGTCGGTTAAGGGGCCAGAACTCCTGAATATGTATATCGGCGAATCTGAGGCCAACGTACGTAGAGTTTTCCAGCGCGCAAGAGCGGCAAGGCCCTGTGTTATTTTTTTTGACGAATTGGACTCCGTCGCCCCCAAGCGCGGGAACCATGGAGATTCTGGTGGTGTTATGGACCGCATCGTCAGTCAGCTACTCTCCGAGTTGGATGGAATGTCTACGGGAAACGAACACGTAGACGTTTTCGTCATTGGTGCAACAAACCGACCCGATCTACTTGATCCAGCACTTCTTCGACCCGGAAGGTAAGCCCACTGCGCAACAAACCGAATGACACCCGGGTAATCACCTGGCTTCAGATTCGACCGGATGCTCTACCTCGGTGTTCCGGATTCAAATGAGGCTCAGCTGAATGTCGTGCGTGCTTTGACGCGAAAATTTCACCTCCATCCAACGTTGTCATTGCCCGACGTTGTCTTCAAATGCCCGTTCCATTTTACCGGAGCAGACTTCTATGCTCTCTGTTCGGATGCGATGCTTGTGGCAATGTCCCGGCAGGCAGAACAGGCTGAGAACAAAATAAGCAAGTTAATTCCGCTTTTCACCCCCTCCCCTTGCTGAGCTGTAATGCAGCCCTTTTGAACCAGGCACAATCCAGTGATCATCCATATCCAATCACTTCACATTACTACCTCTCAGAGATGGCACTCGAAAAAGATGTGCAAGTCCTCGTAACCCAGCATGATTTTGACCTGGCGCTTTCTCAACTCAAACCAAGCGTCACCGAATCAGAAATGCAACACTATACATACATTCAAAGAATATTCTCGAGTGATATTTCACACGGAACGCATGTAGATGTTGCATAGACGTTGTCGAATTAGAACCATGTACTAGGTTTAAAGCTTATCTTCGACAAAATGTCCCTAAGTGCGGGAACAAGGGCCCCCAATTCCGCCGGCGTCGATCGTGGGATGGGAGACCCCTCAATCGTGTGACGGTAGCTTATCTTTCCGTCAATGACCACTTCTAGGCGAGCAGTAGGAGACCCAGGGTTGGAGGCATCAACCTCAATAACAGACCTTCGGGCACCGTCATGGAATAAGTGAACCATTCTTGGGGGAATGGTAAGGAAACCTACCATTTGTAATTCCCGATGGGCAGGTACTTCAGGACCCTCTCATGGGGAACCTGCTCAATAAACTCTGTCATCGTCTCGCTCCCATCTTCGCGAACGGCTGGATGCATGTATTTCCGAGAAACTGTTTCTGGGCTGGCAGGCAAGAGTGTCCTCACGAATGGAATATAGAACCTAGGCAATAAAGAATCAGTATTATAGTAGAACCAGGATGCACATCGTGTTAGCGCACATGCTTAGTGGACTTGTGGAAATTTCGAGTACGCGGTGGCCGGTTGAACTGGGATGGTTGAATTCAACCAGTGCAAACTCGTGACGATCGCCCGAAAGAATTATAACGTTTGGAACGGTCGCGATGGCATCAAAAATGGAACTCTTTTCGACCGCATACGCAGCCCAAGAATCCGCTGTCGCGTCGTGCGTCCACAAGGAAGTAAACGGAACAGAAGTGATAACGAACTTGAACGTCGAGGTGGAATTCGCCTGGGTCATGATGGGTAAGGTAGATCAATTTGTTGTCAGTTCTGGACGAACCTTGGATAGCCACCTTAAGAAGGTTGCTAGTTGGGTTGCGCCGAGCATACTACGATCCGCCGACTGTACTTCAAATGTGGAACGATGCCTACGAGTGTCCAGGACGAAGAACGCAGCATCAGCGCCGTGGGAAAATTCGTAGTAGAACTGATTTTCATCTGGAGAATCAAAGTTCGTTTGCGCGTTATACTCAAGGAATGCTCGCGATCCATTCAAGTATGGACCACGGTCGCGGGAAGAGCCCGCATAGTTGTTAACGAACTCGTGGTCATCATACGTGAAGAATATTGCTAGTTTTGGAGTGAGAAAGAGCTAGAATGTGGAGACTTGCGACCCACGCAACCGCTCGTATACTCTTCTAAAACTGGGGCTTTGGTAACTCCTCCGGTATAGCCTCCGATATGCGTCCAGATTGTCACCAAAGTAGTACGGGACGTCCGCGTAAACGAAGTCGCCGAGAAAAAGCATAAATTCTGCGGGAAGCGACGGGGTGGTCCTGTCAGGAAGGTTTGCGACATGTTCATCTCTATGCTGGAGCGAAGTCATTGAAGTCGTCGAAGGGATGATTGCACTTGTAGAATCGCCCGGCCATAGATAATCGGCCAGAAGGTCCATCCCCTTTATCCTATCTGCTTTGAAAGGGGCATAAGGAAAGTTGGGCTTCATGCAGGAAGATACGATGAAGCGGAACGGGGCGGAATTGGGAAGCTTGGGATCTGGAAAGGTTCTGAACCTAATAGGAATCGGTGGGTAGGCTAAGAATTGTTTATCCGGCGTCGCTAGCGAATCTGATCGAACGTAAGAACCAAACCGTTAAGGCAAAGGGCCAAGGAGTTACATTCGTACATGGTGTTCGGCCACAAAGGCGAGATCGTTGTTGAGTTAACCCAATCAGTTACCTCAGAAAGCGTGATGGGTGGTCCGAGGACCCAAGGCTGGGCTTGCAGGTCTGGTGACTCGTGGACTTTCCGCCACACGACGTGTATCGGATCCGTGTGGTGTGGGTAACGTATTGCGAGTTTCACCTTGTCCGGGTAGACGGCTCCAAGCCTGGTAAACACAGCGTTGGGCGCATCGTGAAAGTAGTCCTCTACAGCAAATCCGATAGATACGAGAAGGAGTAAAGAGTTGACTAAGAGCGAAAACAAGCGCAACCGGCGCGAGCCCATCGGGAGAGTGAGCATCACAATGACCACCCGGGAGGCTAGTGACTTGTGGTTCTGGTGAGGGGATGTTCTGGGGGATGGATAAATGCAAGGAACCCACGTAGTCGCCACGGCCCTTGGGCTCTTGGTCACCAGTTTTGGACAGATCCTTGTTGTTGGAAAGGTACAGAGCTGAAATATACAAACTATATAAGGTTGGGAGAGTGAACGTTGCCAAACGAGTTGGGATCTAGGCGACGTGAGATGTAAGCCGGTACGAGGGGCAAGGGACCATACAATGCGCAAGAAGATGAAAACGCCAAGGCGGAAGAGGGTCGAAAACAGGGAGGAGGCGCATGAGATCATGGTGGAGAAGGGAAAGGTGATCAACATTATCTCAGGGGATATCTACGACTTCTTCTTGATCTTGACTCCCAACGGTTTCTTCTTCTTCTGGATGTGGATCCCAGCTACGGTAGAGCTGATCACAGCTCGAGTGGAATCCGACAGCAGACTCGACAATCCCGGCTCTCCGCCCTCTGCTTTCCGCTTGATAGTCAGCGAAGTTGCACTCCCGGGCAATGTCACTTTTGAAAACACCGCCCGGACAACCTTCTCATCTTCCTCCTCCTCCTGACGTGTTCGCACATCCTCCTCCGTCTCCACTTCCTCCTTTCCGAGGGTAGCCAACAAATCCACGGACTGTGCTAGCCTCTCGTTCCTCGCGTTCCGCGCCCGCATATCCTGCAGAGCATCGAGCCTGTCCATCTCCCGCCTCGAGTCGACAGTCCGGTTCTCTAGTGCTTTCATCGGATTGTTTTCTTCCTCCTCTAGTTTTGCGAGCCGGTCCTCTTCCTCAACCGCCCTTTCCTCCCTCCAAGGCTCAAAATTTCGTGATGCACCATGCTCCGCAGCGTAATCTGTGTTCTTCGGATCGGTTTTGAAAGTTATTTCCGCCGAACACAATGTACTACAAGAGGTTTGAGTTGAATGCTTTCCAAGAGCGATAGAGAGGAAGAGCATACGTACCATTTAATATAAAATCTGAATATCTTAATCCCATAATAGTCCTCTCCGTCCACGGTCTCTTTCCGGGCATTGAACTTCTTCCCTTTGTAGATGTACTCGCCACAGGTATTGCACCTCCTGCACACAAGTTAGCGTCTAAAGCGAATAAAAGTATGGAGAGAGAGCACTTGCATAGAGAACGGCGCCATTAATCGAACAACCTGTTGCGAGTTACGTGGACCGGACCTCCTCGGGATGAGATCTGGGTCAAAATCCGGAGGGAAATACTTGTTCAGAACTGGAGTGAGGGTATCAGCATCTTTTTAGTCGCAAAATCGGCCATTACTCACCCTTGCGCTCCGACATGTTGACTGCCTGTGCAGAGGTACACTCAGGTCACGTGAGCCTCACCCATCAGATATCCGTCATTCCGACTCTCATCATCCCACCCGCCGAACATCACAGAACCAAAGATCCTTTTCGACCCAGGGGTATGTCACAGTAGCTATGCAATTTTGGAAACCAGGAACACTTGGACCAGGAAGTCTGCTGGATAGAGCATCCGAGACAGAGGATGTGATTCTATCATCTGCTCCTATCTCAGCAGCGTTGTCCCTCCAGGCTCAGAGGCAGCAATTACCGATATTCAAGCATAGTAAAGTTTCAAGTTACGCATAGTATGCCCGTACTGATGCAGGACGATAGGAGACAAACTTTTGCGTGCAATTGAGATGCATGGGGTACTCATAGTTGTTGGCCAAACAGGGTGTGGAAAAACAACTCGTATTTTTCCCTCCTTCCTGGACGTAAACATAGGGTAACTGTATTCCAGAGTTACCTCAATATTTGTACGAAGCTGGGTGGGCCGCTGGAGGTAGTGTCATCGCATGCACTCAACCACGACGCGTTGCCGCCACCTCTGTTGCAACCCGGGTTGCGGTGGAAGTGGGGTCAATTCTTGGAGACGAGGTGAATTGCTCGAGATGTAACGCGATTTCCATTGATGTGAGACGTCCCCAGGTCGGTTACACAATCCGCTTTGAAGATGTCAGTGACAAGAGCCGGACGCGAATCCGCTACATGACGGATGGCGTCCTTTTCCGGGAAGCACTTATCGATCCTCTTTTGAGCCGATACAGTGTTATCATGGTCAGACATACGATGCTTAGCTCGAGTTCCGAGTTACTCACAGACACGGAAGATAGACGAAGCCCACGAGAGGAGTGTTTATACGGACCTATTGCTCGGCGTTATCAAAAAGTACGTTCTATGATGATGGGAAGAGACTTTTTTTTGTATCTTTGGGACAGGATCAGGCGCAAGAGGCCTGCACTTCGCCTTATAGTTTCCTCTGCAACAATCGACGCGGCTGCGTTCCTCGAGTATTTTTCCTCTGGCTCGCCCCTTGGTGACGTCGTGGTTGCTAGCATTGAGGGTCGCATGTACCCTGTGGAGGTTGCCTACCTGCGTGAGCCGACTTCAGAATACGTTCGAACGGCCGTGGAGGTCGTGAACAACATACATACACGTGTGGGCTTGGACATAGTTCTTGCTTCATTTGGGGGTGCTTATTTTAGTTACAGAACGGTCCGGGTGATATCCTGGTATTTCTTACAGGTCGTGAAGAGATAGAACGTTGCCTTGAATGTCTATCGGAAATGGTTTCTCAGTGTGTAGACGGAATATGGGCCCCCTTAGATGACTAACAGTTTGTGCAGGCTTCCGCCGAATTTACCAGCACTTAATCCTCTCCCACTCCATTCGGGACTGGGGACGGCCGAGCAACTCCGGGTGTTTGCGCCGGCGCAACTAGGAACGCGAAAAGTGATAATCGCCACCAATATCGCAGAGGTAAGCCAGGAGGGACTGCTTCGTTGGTTTCTAACTTGGTATATAGACGAGTGTCACCATCGACGGAATCAAGTACGTCGTGGACTCTGGATTTGTGAAGGTTGGTTTTACCGTGTGCTTTCCTCCGCCCACGCTCAACAAATACAGCTCCGGATGTATAACCCCACCACCCTCCTTTCATCCTTATCTACGGTCAAGACTTCCGCTGCTTCCGCCGCGCAGCGTGCTGGGAGGGCCGGAAGAACCTCTTCTGGATTCTGCTATCGGCTTTACCCCCCCTTCGTCCTTGAGTCTCTCCCGGTCACCACGCCCCCAGAGCTAACTCGCACAGACCTAACCACGCCAATACTACAGCTGAAATCGTTGGGGATAGATGACCTCATGAAATTTGAATGGGTAACCAGCCCTCCTGCTGAGAGTGTGTTGCGTGCCCTAGAAGGGTTGGTGGCTTTTGGTATGCTTGACCCTGATGGCCGCTTGACGGACATGGGGGAAAAAGTCTCGGAATGTCCCGTCGAAGTGAACATCGCGCGGATGGTGAAACGCTAAAACTCTTCAACGACGGCCTCATCCTTACGAGAACCATTTCTTGTAGTTGTTTGCTTCCAAGAATTTCAGATGTGGGGACGAGGTTCTCTCCATCGCGGCGATGACAACTGTCCAAGTAAGTATGAAGCGGGCCGTCTGGTTGTTTGTCACTCACGCGTTTCCACAGGACGTGTTTGTGATCCCAGACGGTGCCCCCGGAGCGTTGGCGGAGTTGGAACGGAGGAAGTTTACAGCAGAGGAAGGGGTAAGAATATTGGAAGAACCGTATCCCATATCCCTCCGAACACCTACGGCTCACACATTTCTTAGGATCATCTCACTCTGCTGAATGGTATTCTTTCTGCCCCTCTAATGAACAGATGTGAAACCCATTTCTATTAACCAGCGTACAATGCTTTTATCAAATGCGGCAAATCGTCATCTTGGTGTCGGTCCCATGCTCTTTCCTTCCGTGGGATGTCCCGAGCAGTATCCATCCGTTCGCAGTTGAAGAAGTACATGCACCGCTTCTGCCTTCCAATCGAGAGCTGTAACGGGGACGCGCGCCGTCTCAGACAGTGCTTGGTCACTGGATACTGGCGAAATAGTGCGCAGTGGTGCGCGGATGGGACATATAAAACCGTTCACGAGAAAACTGTATGTCTGTCTCCTATGCTTTTTTTTTTTTTTTGCGTGCGCAAACATTTGTCATTGCAGGCTTTACATGTGCATCCTAATTCCGTCTTGTTTACACGGAAACCCAAGTCTGGATGGGTAATTTACCATGAGATGGAAGAGACCAAGAAAAGACAGTGAGTCAAGGTACCTTCCCACCTGTTTTCTCCGCAGATAATTGAGTGCGACGCCAGAATTCGAGTGTTGACCGAGATAGAACCGGAGTGGTATGTGCTTGCACCCTTACGCGTTGGGCAACTTTGGGCTGAAGAAACGATCACCGCTAGGCTATTGGAACACGGATACAGGTTTCGAGACAGCCATACATCCAGCTAGAAACGGGTGAGGTTGGATGGTTACTGTACTTAGCACTGTCTGGACTAGAGATGAATACACGATAGTCCGCGCCCACCCGAACACGGCCGAACGTCGATCGATCGAGCAACCGTGAGAATCCAGCAAACAGACTCGACGCTGACTGTTGAAGACATGGGAGCATCCCAATCGAAGGCCGACGGCGACAAGGTGTTTTACAACGAGACTCCAATCCAGGTGCGCCACCGGTTTCTTGTTCCCCGCGTGATAAATTAACTTTGCTGTCAGTTTTCTCAAGAAGTGATTGACCACTTACAAGAGAGTGCGGGATCCGCGGGCACCTCCCCCGAGCGACAGTCGACTCTAGATGCGCACATTAGGGCAAGGATCAATGTAGAACTTGGGCGGTTGCGTGAAGAGGAGAAAATAGTTCGGGAACAAATTGAAGCTGCCCTGGAAAAGGAGAACCTCAGCAAGGAGAGAGCGGGGACGGATGATGACGAGGCAGAAGGCGGAATTAACAGCAGCTCGTCCATACAGGGCGCATTGGATGAAGTGCAGAAGAAGGTTGACCGGTTTCATGCCAAACGGGACATCAGCGGATATCTCCTCGTGAGTGAGTCGAGCCAAAAGCTTATTGAATGTTACAGGTAAGGTGTTTGCATCCGAGTCGAGGACCACGCTTGCTGCAGTGGATTTGAATGCTCTCCCAGATCCCACCAGAGGACCCCACTGGATTGTTGGCGTGAGGTCAACGAGTTCAAGTCAGCAGTGGCGATGGAAGAACAGGTATGATTTGGATATTTGTTTGACCCACGCAACCGCGAATGCACGCTGAGCCCATTCTCGTAGAAATACGTTAGTTCGTTGCGACAGTAGATAATCATCCCAGCCAATATATTACAACATCACAACCGTCCGTAAAACCGTTAAATAACGACCAAACAATCCAACTCGAATCAAAACACGGCGAAATAACAAGAGGAAATATCTTGGTCGGATCTCACTTGACTGTAGACTGTTCAATAGTGACCGCCGACTGGGAGAGGGGGCTTGATCGTGTAGGGAGGGAGGCGTGATAAAGAGCAGGCAATTTGTTGATCCTGTCGGACTGGGTATCTGAGGTCTGCGCGGAAAACTTGACTTTGCGATCCTGGGTGTGTTCCCGAGAGGAGGGGGTGTAGGGGGGCTGGAAAGATGTGAACGCATTTAATCTCGTGTTCCTTATTGTAGCATGGTGTGATACCTGAGGGAAGAGCGTGGCATTATAAGCTGGGATCGGGGAAAGCAGGTGGGGAGAGAACGGACGAATTCTTTGCGTTTTGCTTCCTCCTTCCGTTTGATACACCTTCCCCAGAGATGCCAACCAACGACGGCAGCTACTGCGAGTGTGATGCCTGCGAGACAACCGCCTACGATTGAGCCTATCGGAATGGCCGTACGGTCATTGTTGTGAACGGGTTGAATGTGAGATGTAGCGGAAGGGGAGAAGACTGTGGTCGTTACGATGGGGATCCTGGGGATGGAGGAAGGGGAGGACATCGGGGACGGCAACCCTCGTCGACGTCGACGGGAATTTTACTTATTTAATCGACGAATAGCATCACGACACGTGATCAGGTCGAGCCGACGTGGTGCACCGTCACCCGTGCATAGTACTTAAACCCATCCGACCCCGTATCGGCCAACGCAACTGTTGGCTTCCGCATGGACAACCCTTGGACGCTGACACCTCACCAGGTCCTGGGTCACTTCCAAGTCGACCCCACCACTGGTCTTTCTCGTTCCCAAGTCGCAAAACACACAGAAATATATGGCGCAAACGGTACCCACTCCCTCGTTTTTATCTCTCAGACATTAACGTTTTAACCGTCACCGTTTACGACCCCACAGAGCTACCTGATGACCCCCCAACCCCTTTATGGCAGTTGGTACTCGAACAATTCAAAGATCAACTCGTCCTCATATTACTCGCATCTGCCCTTGTCTCCTTCGTTCTCGCTCTCATCGAAACCCAAGAAGGTGGTTCTCTTCTCGGCGCATTCGTCGAGCCTCTTGTTATTCTTCTCATCCTCGTCGTAAACGCAACTGTTGGTGTCATCCAGGAGACGAATGCAGAGAGAGCGATAGATGTATGCGCCAACTCTTTCCTTTCTGCTTCGCTTGTATTCACCTCGATCACCCCAGGCTCTTAAGGAATACTCCCCCGACGAAGCAAAAGTCTTTCGCGCTGGCCAAATTGTCCGTCTTCATGCTTCCGAGCTTGTCCCAGGCGATATAATCTCCGTGTCTGTTGGTGACAAAATCCCCGCGGACTGCCGACTCCTATCCATCTCTTCCAGTAGTTTCCGCGTTGACCAAGCAATCCTCACCGGGGAGAGTGAAAGCGTGCGCAAGACAACAGACGTCGTACTGGACGTCAAAGCAGTAAAGCAGGACATGACGAACCTCTTATTTTCTGTTCGTCCCTCTCCTTTCTAAACTCCCTACCAACTCATTTACTTTATCTCGCCCAGGGAACCACCGTCGTCAATGGTAGTGCTCAGGCTATCGTGGTCTTTACCGGTCAGAAGACGGCCATTGGCGATATTCACAAGTCGATCGCTTCTCAAATAAATGAGAAGACTCCTCTTAAACGCAAGTTGGATGACTTTGGTGACACGCTTGCCAAAGTTATCACTGTCGTTTGTATCCTCGTCTGGGTCGTCAACTTCAGGAACTTCTGGGATCCGACCCACCGAGGTGTAGTCCACGGTGCTATCTACTACTTCAAAATCGCCGTAGCACTTGCTGTCGCCGCTATCCCAGAGGGCCTCGCTGCCGTGATCACCGCGTGCCTTGCCCTTGGAACCAAAAAGATGGCCCAGAAGAATGCAATTGTCAGGAACCTCCCCAGTGTCGAGACTCTCGGTTGTACAAATGTGATCTGCTCAGACAAAACGGGAACTTTGACCACAAACCAGATGAGTGTCTCCCGGGTTCGTATTGTTGAGAGCTTGGCCGCATTCCGCATCTCTGAAGATCCTCTTTCAATAGCTCTTCGTGGTTGAAAACGCCATACCGAAGGAGTATCTTGTTGAAGGGACCACCTTTGCGCCCCATGGGTTGGTTACATCTCTTGATGGCCAGGAGGTCGATGCTGAGCTCCGTTCAGAGCCTATCCAGCGTTTGGCTGAAATTAGTGCCATCTGTAACGACGCGAAGATTGTTTTTAACTCTGTAAGAGGCTATTCGCTACTCTCCGCAGAACCATCTCACGCGTTGACATATCACTCCAGGACCGTAACATTTACACCAACGTGGGAGAACCCACAGAAGCAGCCCTTAAGGTCCTCGTGGAGAAGTTACCCAGCATGGATCCAAACTTGAACCAGAGGCTGTCATCAATGCCACCCTCCGAACGGGCAAGTGCAATCAACGATTATTTGGAAATTCGCTTTCCCCGACTCTTGACTTTCGAATTCTCTCGCGACAGGAAGATGATGTCTGTGTTGGTCAACACCGGGAATCGTGGTACTTTATTCGCCAAAGGGGCTCCTGAATCCATCCTTGATCGGTGCACTTCTGTACTTGTTCCCGGGGGTGGCCTGCTTCCAATGACGACAGTCCTTCGATCTACCATCATGGACAAAACGCTCTCATACGCTTCCCAAGGACTCCGGACTCTTGCCATGGCTTACGTAGACCTCCAGGACGTCAACTCGGCGCATTATCAATGCCAGGACACAAAAGGCTACGCGCAATTCGAGCGCGGTCTCACATTCGTCTCACTTGTTGGGATGTTGGATCCACCTCGACCTGAGGTGAAACTTGCGATCGAAAATTGCAGAGCGGCAGGCATTCGGGTGATCTGCATAACGGGGGACAACAAGAATACGGCAGAGAAAATCTGCCGCCAAATTGGCATCTTTGAAGAAGATGAAGATTTGACGGGAAAGAGCTACACCGGTCGTGAATTTGACGAGTTGAGCCACGAAGACAAGATCAAGGCGGTAACCACTGCGAGCTCATTCAGCCGTGCCGAGCCAGGCCACAAGAGCCAGCTGGTTGATCTCCTCCAATCTCTGGGCATGGTTGTGGCCATGGTACGCCGCATGTTTTCTGGGCTCTGAGCAATCACTCATTCGATTTGGTAGACTGGTGATGGCGTCAATGATGCTCCTGCACTTAAAAAGGCGGACATAGGAGTTGCCATGGGCAGCGGAACGGATGTCGCGAAGCTTGCAGCGGATATGGTCCTCGCAGATTCAAATTTCGCGACCATCGAGAAAGCCGTCGAGGAAGGGCGTTTGATCTACAACAATACCAAACAATTTATTCGATATCTCAGTGAGTCCTACTTACCTTGACCTCGTGCCGCAGAAGCTGATCGCACTCCACAGTTTCATCAAATATCGGAGAGGTTGTCAGGTTGGTAACCAACGTCTGTGGTTCTTCGACGTTGAATCACTGATTCTCCATTTTGTAGCATATTCTTGACCGTCCTTCTCGGGATGCCTGAAGCACTTATACCCGTACAACTCTTATGGGTGAACTTGGTCACAGACAGCCTTCCTGCAACTGCCCTCGGGTTCAATCCAGCCGACCATTCAATCATGCGTGTTCCCCCAAGGAACGGTCGGGAACCGTTGGTCGGGAGGTGGCTGTTTGTCCGATATCTTCTTGTGGGGACATACGTTGGTTGTGCAACGGTTTTCGGATACGCGTGGTGGTTCCTCTGGTACAGCGGCGGGCCGCGGATCAGTTTTTACCAGTTGGTGAGGTCCTGGGCATCTCTTGTGTCCTCGATGACTAATCAGCACGCTGAATCTCCTTAGACGCACTTCCACCAGTGTTCTTCGCTTTTCCCGGAAGTCGGATGTGAGATGTTCACGAATGAGATGTCTCGGAGTGCAACCACTATGAGTCTCTCAATCCTCGTCACGGTGGAAATGTTCAACGCCATGAACTCTCTATCGGAAAATGAGAGTCTGTTAAGGTTCCCGGTGTGGAGAAATCCATTCCTAGTCGCCTCGATATTCCTCAGCATGTTGTTGCACTTTGGAATTCTGTATATTCCGTTTTTTGCGGCAAGTCACACTCTGGTCTTATATTCCCTCGTTTCTGATCCCCGTTACAGGAAGTGTTTTCCATTGCACCACTCAACTGGGAGGAATGGAAAGCCGTGCTGTACCTCAGTGCGCCAGTACTTGTGCTGGACGAAGCGCTTAAGTTTATTTCTGTCCGTATCGACTCACCTTCCTATATCTCATGACTAACGACCCCTCTCAGGTCACTTTCATCGAACCTCCCGTTCGCAAACTGAAGATAGACTAACAATGTGATTGAACCTGTAACCAACACCGTGTTGCAGTGGATACGAATATATACCTACACACACAACTGATTTTATTAGCGCTGAGTGAGGATCTTGATACAATATACTGGTAAAGATGAACGAAAACATGTAGGAGACAAAACGAGAACTAGGGAAGAGGGCAACGGGGGCATCACAAATATCGGACCCCCCTACCTCTTTCTGAACCCAAGCATGTCAGCGGTACTTCTTCTAGACCTTAGCTCTATCCTGGCCAGTTCTTCTTCCCAGTCACGAACGTGGTCCAATGAGATTGGTTGGAAGATGATGTGGTTATTGCCATCATGATGGATAATAGTGCGGGCTTTCGCCGGTATGTGTGGATCCCGGGATACCGGTCTCACAGAAGATGCGTTCTTGGAGAGCGGGCTATTTGGAGGGAAGACACAGTCACCAGTATTGGTGCTTTTCTCCTTGAGTTCAAATTCGGAGTGGAATGGGAGGTTGGATGTGTCCCTTGGACATGCAGATGTATGTGGCCGACGTAAGGGTTTCGTGCGAAATCGGCATGCTGGAGGGGGAGGGGGTTTGGTTGGTTTCGGGATGGCTGGTGTAGATACCCGCAAGTGAGAACTGAGGGAACCTGGTCCAGGAGTGTGTTTACGATCGGGTGACCTGGACTTGGACCGTAAAGAACCGGCCTTGTCTCTGGACTTGGAGGAAGCGAGCTGTCGCTCGGACTGGTTGATGGAGACAACGATCATCTCGCGCTCGGCGATTTCGAGAGTCTCATTGCCAGTTTGAGGAGAGAAAATGCACAACTAGATTAGACACGTCAGTGAAGTCTAGACACCCATCCAGGCTGATTACACTCACACGGAGGTGTATGTAGAACTTGACGGCAACCAAGTCAGAACTCATTGTCTCACCAATGGTCCAACTGTGTGGTTTCCTTGGGGGCCACCGAGCAGTGATCGTCTTGGAGAGTGCTCCAGTAGGATCGAGCGGAAATTCGAGTACTTCCGACGTTACGATCGTGGTCGACGCAGATTTGGAAGGAGAATGATCAGGGAGAGAAGAAAAACTTTCAGTGGAAGCATCTGGAGGAGTGGGTGATGGGGTGTGTGTAGAAATGTTATCGGCCGGGAGGCGAAGGACGAGACGGCGTTCGATAGACATGGTGGCTGAACGAATAGAAAAGGAGGGGTCGATTGGTTGGAGCCGAAGGAATGTTGAAACAGTATCACCGGGTCCGACAGGAGACGAAGGCGGGGGAGTGGAGAATGTACAGTGGTATATCGGGAGACGGGACTTGGGAGATTGAAGTACTGGTACAGGAGGATGGGGAGAGGTTGAAGGTAAATGAGAGGCTGTATCATAACGAAGGAGAGGCAACTCGAAGTGCTTGACAAGACGATTGCCGACGCCGAAAACAGGGAGATGTTCGAGGACGGCTTCGACACGCCAGAAAGCCCTGTATTCTTGAAAGACGGTGGTGGTGAGGCCTGGGGTATCTGGAGGGATGATTATCTTGAAGGGATATTCGCCCTCGGGGACCCCTGCAGAGGCGGAGGTGGGAGGTTTTTCCCATAGGACGATCGTTTGGTCTACGACGACATTGGTGGCGATGACATTGACACGACCCAATCGAGACTCGTAACACTTGACGGCCACTGTGAGTGTCTTTGCTGCGAGAGGCTTCACTTCCTCCTCGCGTTTGACCTTGACGACTGGACGAGGGTGAGCAAATCAGGAGAGAACTAGATGGGAGAGGGAGACGGACAGCCTTGAACAATGCAGGGAGTGAGAGCGAGATAGCCAGAGCATGAGAAATATCGTGAACCGGTATTTCCGTGGAGAGAATGGATAGAGAGAAGGACCATGCTACATAGGAGAGGAGGGGGAGAGGGAGGAGAGAGGAAGCAACGATTCCAATCCACCTTCTCCCGGACGCTCTCTTACCTTTCTACATCAATGACCACCACCATGTCTGGTCGCTCAAACTTTTACGTCCCGTTCCTCATAGCCGGAATGATAATAACCGTACGTTCTAGTCCCCTCGGTCGAACGCGAACCCTTACCGGCTCCCAAGGGTTCCTGCAACTCGCTTTGGTCCAAATACCAGGACCTCCAGTGCGTCGAGGACTGCGACACGGACCACCCCGTGTTCTACGAGCAGCCCGTTTGGCAGACCCTGCAGATGTTCGGCACGTCCCTTTCTCGTCCATCTCCTCCCCACATCCCCCTCTCTGACTGTGACCAACCATGCGCTACAGCCGGCGAAATGCTATGCAAGTATTACATCGTCCTCGTGCGCAGTTTCTCGGCTGATCGCTCGTCTTCTTAATTCAAGGCCTCTTACCCGTCTTGTACACCTTCCTTCGATCACTCACCAACCCTCCCTCGACCCAGATTCAGGACGACCGCTCTGTCCACAAGCTACAGCCCCTTGCTGGCTGGCGCTGCACTCTCCTTTGGCTCCCCGCCCTGTGCGATCTTACCGGGACCACAGTACGGTCAAATCTTGCATCTCTCACCCCTCACTCATTTCTTGTCAGTTGATGAACATCGGCCTTCTTTACACACCAGTCTCAATTTATCAGATGACCCGTGGTTCTCTCGTCTTATTCGTCGGTGTTCTCAGCGTCTTGTTCCTCCACCGCCACCTTTGGCTATACCAGTTTCGTCACTTCCCCTGCAACCTCATCCCCGACCATTCCCGCTGACCAGCCTACAGATGGTTTTCCCTCTTCACCGTTATCATGGGTGTCTCTCTCGTTGGCTTCAGCGGTTCCCTTGTTAAAGATGCCACAAGCAACGACCTGTTGACCTTCCTTGACCCTAATACACCCGAGACCTCTGCGTCCACCAAGGTTGTCCTTGGTACGTCTCATCCCACAGAACTCAGCCCACCCTTCTGAACCAGAGCAGGCATCTTTTTCGTCTTGTTCGCTCAGCTCTTGTCAGTGATCCCTACCGCTGTTAGCACTCTTTCTCACCCTTCATTGCCCTCATAATTAGCACCGCAACCCAGTTCGTCGTCGAAGAAAAGATCATGGAAAAGTACTCTATCACCCCCCTCTATGCCGTCGGTCTCGAAGGCTTTTTCGGAGCAACCACCATTATCATCTTCATGCCCGTCCTGGCCACGTGGGCTTCTCGCTCTACCTTCTTTGACCTCCCCCGTGGTTGGCACCAGATGGTTGACAATCCCACCGTGTTGTGGTCTGGCGTCGTCATCGCATTGAGTATTGCCTTTTTCAACTTCTTCGGCCTCAGCGTTACCAGGCACGTCTCTGCCAGTTCTAGGTCTCTTACTGTACGTTCCTACTTTCTTCTTTTCTTCGTCCCCACTCATTCCACTAGGATACTTGTCGTACATTGAGCATTTGGCTCATCAGTCTCGGCCTCGGGTGGGAAAAGTTTGTATTTCCTGTCTCACTCCTACAGGTTGCCGGTTTCGGTTTATTGGTGTACGTCTGCTTTTTTTTCATCTTTGCGAGGAAGCATCTGATTCTGTGTGGTTTCGGTTGCTAGCTATGGAACGGTACGCGAGACTGCCCACCAGCAACGAACTCACACTGACAACATTTCCCACAGCTCATGTTCAATGATATAGTCGCGCCGTTGCCGTTCTTGCTTAGAGATGATCCCCCCGCTTCTGCCATCTCCCTACCAGAGACAGATCCAGAGTCCACGGCCCTCCTTCGTGATGACGCGCTTGACGAGACCGCCAGGCTTCCCGCGGACCTTGGCCAGTCCGGTTTTGATGTTTTGCCTAACAGAGAAAGCCGCTGATTGGGTATACGAGCGGTTTAGTTTTCTTAGATGACGTTTGTCCGCACCGTATCCCTGTACATCTGTTTTAATTTCATCACGTCGTGACCTGCTCTATCTTTTTACTGGCTGAGATGACTGCGAACGACGAAGGTGTCGGACCGTGCCGTCGACGGTGTGCAGCGCGCCCTCCCTAATAATAGCGTGGCTCATTTAGCGACACACCCTTGTGGGGAGAGCGGAGATAGGATTCCCTCACTCTTGCCATCGCAAGAGCGAAAATTGCGAGGCACAAAGCCCGCACATCTATTGAGCTTAGAAATCACTTATATCACACTGCTAGACTTCCCCTGCTCTCACCC
>Ga0307510_10002218_pt1 | contig 21948 bp, 17 predicted proteins | sample 12_EM_MG_FD_207224 | JGI IMG/M metagenome (GOLD analysis project Ga0307510, IMG submission 207224) | Populus trichocarpa ectomycorrhiza microbial communities from riparian zone in the Pacific Northwest, United States - 12_EM | ecosystem: Host-associated > Plants > Roots > Unclassified | place...
CAGAGACAGTGGCGGAACTGAAATCAAATCAAATCAACCAAATATAAATCAACTAAACATAGGAGATCCTGCACTGCCCGCTCCTGTGTACCGTTACCGGAACATGTACACATGTTACAAACTTGTTAAGGACTGTGGGGTGAAGTTAAGAACCACGGTGAAGAATCGTTCTACACGGCTGGCACCACACGGCCAGCATGGAATCTTCTATGATCATATCCTGCTGAGCGATCAGTTACTACCCCCCAACGCCCCTGACCAGTGGGGTCCCGCAACAACTGTTCCAAACCTAGGTCCAGTTACCCAACACATTCCTCAGGGTTACACCCCTCAGATGCAAAACCTACCTGCTTATCATGGGAATTATGTCCCTCCGGCGCACGTTGTGCCAGGGGAAAACGTACCAGATCATCACAGGAATTACCCCCCTCCATGGCAAAACGTACCTGCTTGGCATTGGAATTACGGCCCTCTGGCACAAGGTCTCCCAGCACACGGTGTACTGGCCCAAGGTGTCCTGGCCCAAGGTGTTCCGGTGCCAAACTAGCTCATCATCACAGGAATTACCCACCTCAGGGGCAAAACTTACTTCCACATCTTGCAATTTACCCTCCCACCAGTCAAAACATACTGGGCTTTACTGCCAATTACGCTCTTCCGGGTCAAGCGGCAGCTGCCCTGCCCGCCAATACCACTTTTGCTAATCCATTAGCACATGCTCCCCCTCTAAACTATTACGCTCAGAACGCCACAAAGGTACCAGATGCGCTTTCGATTCATCAGATGCGCCCACCAGACCCATCGACAGACATATGCCCTCCGTCTCTGGTGAGGAGCAATGGCCCAACTCCAAGGGCGCTTCCTGGGGTTGGGAATTATGCAACTCCCGACCCTATGCCAACAGGTTAGTTTCTTTCATAACTATTCAGGCCTTTTGTGTTTTTTATTGCTGCCTGATGATCATTAGATTGGAGTGCTCTAGTTAAAAGGCCCGGTGGTATGCGTATTGTTTGGACCTGGCCTTCCAGACATGGCCAGGGTCAGACACAAGAACGGAGGGCGAAAATGAAATTTTGGTCCTGACTATAACATGCTGCATTGGCGTCCCCCCCACGTAAATCGAGTCCTATGTCCTGAATTAGATTCCTATTCCATCCAGGGGCTGTCAGCCCTGATTTCCAGAAATATCCAAAACAACAGAATTCACTACTTCAGCAAAAAAAGGCATTTGCTGCGGACGGATAGGCATTGCGTCCGGATACTCGAAATCCGTCTGGAGCATCCTGTCCACCCAGCCCACTCTCAGATGGCCCCAGCACAATGGTTGCATCCCAGTCCGTTGGGTGCAATACAACCCGCCTCCTGTCCGCCCAGTGCACCTGGATGGTCCATTTCACACCCTAATCTCCCGAAGTACACCAAGGTAAGTGACCCATAGCGCTCTGCATTGGGGAACTCTCCCTGCCCCTGATATTCTCTACTTACAACGGACTACTTTATTACCAGGTAAAGGCCGTTCAGACGAAAAAGGATCTAAACATAGGATGACTAACTATCTATTGTCCTGGTAACGACCCAAAACATAGCCCTTATTTGATCACTGCTAACAACTCTCGCAAAAGGTTTCTACGTTCTTGCACCCCTCGTATCAGGCTTCATGATCGAATTAGTGGAACTATTGAATATTATCAACCTTCGGAAAGGGGCATGCTCTTCCATCCAGGTTGACACTATTCATTACTCCTAAGCGAGCGGATTCCAACGAGGCTCTTCCTGACTCTAGATGATTGCAATGAAGCCCTGCCAGACTCTAGCGGACATCGGCCACTGCCCGGTGAGGTATCTGCCTTTTTCTTCCTGCTGACCTCTATAGTAATGCGGATGCTTTGAGACCTATACCATTCGATTCCCCTGGGTGAGCGGACTCCAATGAGACTCTTCCCGACTCCGGCGGACATCTTCTGTCTGAGATATCTGCCTTTTTCACCCTGGTGACCTCTATAGCCATGCGGACACTTCGAAACCTATACTATTCGATTCCCCTCGACCAGCTCATTCCAACACACCCTTTCCCGATGCTTCTCCGACCACTGGCTGAATGGCTATGCATACCTTTGTACTTGAGTTCCCCGGGCAAGTACTTTCAAATTGTCGGCTACTGGGTGCTACAGGCATGCGGACACTTAGAGACCTATACCATTCAATTCCCCTCAGCGAGCGGAGCCCAATGAGACCCTTCCCGACTCTGGTGAACATCTGCCCGCTGAGGTATCTGCCTTTTTTACCCTGCTAACCTCTATAGCTATGTGGACCCTTCGAGAGCTATATCATTCAATTCCCCTTGGGGAGGGGAATCCAACGCACTCTGTCCGGACACTGTCCGACCGCTGGTTTAAGGGTTATCCATACTTTTGTACTTTAGTTCTCTGGGCAAGTACTTTCAAATTGTTAGCTACCGAGTGCCACTATTTTCTAGACTAGCTTTAATAAATATATTCCTATTTTAATATCTAAATGACTCAAATAAGTAAACATGAGTAATACTGGATGGATCTTTCTGGACAATTTGGATATTCTCCACAGTTTTCACTAACTTATTCAAAGTCCTCAAAGGTAGTGTTGTTGACTTAGGAGGTATCCAATGATAGCCAGTTACACCTGTGTACTTCCACTATTCTACTATAGTATCGGGTTGCGTCCGGAGAATCTTTTTGCTGATGTATTTTCTTGGTGCCACCCGAGATGGCCGCGGAAGGGTCCGCAGGGTTTGTTCCGAACAGTTATCTTGCATTGTGTAATCAGTACAGGTACTATGGTTACTGATGGATTTCCTTTAGGATTAGTTTGGTTTCAGGATACGAGCCTTGTGGCTGTAGCCTTGTTATGTATGCAGGAGGTATCTTTGGTTACCTAGTTTGTTTTATGTTTGGTTTTGGGATACAAGGTTGTGCCTCTCTCTGATTGTGTTTTGGAGGTATTATTTGATACTCCAGTTGTTTGCAGTTTTATTTCAAGGGATTGTTTGATACCTTGAATGTTTTATTTATTGTTTTATGGTATCGATTTGATACCATAGTTGTTTTAGAATATGAGCTGTGCTCGTAGGAGTAAGCCTTTAGGAAAAGCCCGCCATGTATTTAAGGGCTGCATCTTTCGGACTTAGAAAGGGCAGACTTCAACAGACAGAGTTTTCACTATCCTTGGTTGGATAGTTACCTCTTGAGTTCACCAATATAGTGAGAAGCCACCAAGCACTTCAAGACCTTAGCGATATAGTAAAAGGTTTTATTTAACAACCTTTCGGAGCCTCCGCTTGATCAATCTGCCTAGGCCACTCTTTGGCTTGGATTTCAAGTGCACAACTCGGGATGGTTTCTTAAAGGTTCTCAGTGTACCGTGAACCGATAAGGAAACGTTACAGTTCAGCTTGTTTAATGTATTGCATTTGGACAAGGCTGGTGTGTTTTTGGGAGTTTTGTCAGGTTGTAACAGGTTTATTCCTGTCTAACGCAAATACAATAGGACCGGCGATAGACCTGCTAGCACTGGTGCTAAGGGAGGCTTCAAGGGACCGGTAGTTAGAAGGATAATAGTTGAAGGACAAATTGGACTCAGGGACTCAGGGATTGCCGTTCAACCAAGTGTATTCTTATCTGAAGGTCTGTTGAAGTCTGCTGTCTCCTGCTAGCCAGGAGACGGGTTTAAATACAAAACCCAAGACCGATAGCCTTCCTGCAATCACGATTATTACCAGTAGCTGCGCACATACCGGAATCCTGTAATCCTGCAAGACCAAAGAAAGAAACATAGCTCAGCCTCCACCAGTACTACATGACCATTCCCTACCCAGAATCCTAAATATAAACTTCCAGCAAAGCAAACCAAACATAGCAATACGATAGCATAGCCTATCTGACTCAGAGACAGTGGCAGAGCTGAAATCACATCAAATAAACCAAATATAAATCAACTAAACATAGGAGATCCTGCACTCCCCGCTCCTGTGTACCGTTACCAGAACATGTACACATGTTACACAGGTGGCATTCAGTTAAGGGTTGGGGCATTATACTTGCGTCCTGACCGGCAGAAGGCCGAAGCACTTGATACACTACCACCATACAGCACATGCGATATTGTGGTTGTGGACTTGAACGCTCGACATCCACGTTGGGGATCTTCGGTGGATGGTACGAGGAACAATCACGCGAACTTTGTTTACAACTTCTTCTACAGTTATGACATGATGATACCTTCGGTTCCTACCCACGATGGTATATCGGTTATCAATCTGTGTCCCTACAAATGGGCACCCACGAAGTATCGACTTTCCCACCTGGCTGGTCTCCCTCTTGCCGCGCAGATATTCAACATTGCGGTTGACACATATATGCTCCCTCCCCCGAAACCTGCCTACAAAAGGGTATATTGGAACACTGTCGGCGATGCTCTAGGCAATATCAAAGAAGACTCCCTAGATGTTGTGTTTTCCGTCAGACCGATTGTTGATGGATTGCCTCGTATGATCCATGGACAGGACAGATGTCACTGGTGTAACGATGATCTTGAACAGAGGAGAGATGCCGTCCGCCGACTAAGGAGGATTACGACAAGGGACAAATCCCGCAGGGATGATTACATCCTTGCCAGGAATGTTTACCGCTTGTCGGTTGTGCAGGCTAGATACGACAATCTGAAGACTATGCTTGCCACGACTACGGACACGGACATCTTCTGATACATTTACGCTATGGACAACTCTCGTAGTCTACCCACCATGGATAAGGGGGATGGTACATTTGGTTCATCACCCTCCGATATAAGTGATCTCATTGCATCGCAGCTGAACCCCGTTCTCCTGCAAGAGTGGATCCCATATATGTATGATGATATCTGGAACACTGTTTCTTAGCAGTGCGATGATGCCATACGGACATCGCCTAGCAATACGGCCACATTGTTTGACCATATGAGCAACCCGTTTATTAGGCTTTGGCATGGCAAGACACCTGATTCGTTCAAAAGGTGCATGCAATAATCATTTATAACTTGCTATAAGGACTGGCACTGCGCGGAGGTTGTCCTAATCCAGAAGGCAAACAAACCAAAATACCACATTGTCAAAGGCTGGCAAATAATACATCTGCAGCCGCTTTTGGCAAAGGTGGCTGAACGGATGGTCCTGCCAGAGATTACGAAGCACGTAGACCTTCATGATACTCAATTTGGGAGCAGGAGCACCAGGGTGGTCTATGACACGATGGCAGTGCTTTACGAATTTATTGAGACCCACAAGGATCCATATACCACGATACTCTCCATGGATATTGAAGGGGGATTCGATTCCATTGATATAGACCTTTTGGCTGACCTTTTGATGGCCCAGGGTTGCCCTCGTTCATTGACTATATGGGTTAGATTCTGGGCATCAAATAGGCATGCTAGGTTTCGGTTCAATGGGTGCGCCTCGAAGGAGTTCTATCTGAACAAAGGGATACCTCAGGGCTCTCCGCTCTCGCCCTTCTTGTTTGGTGTCTACTTTGCGGATATATTTGGACCTAGACTGAAGTATACACCCTTGTTACAGTTATTCGTATCGAACTACGTCGACGATGGCCTTGTAGCGGCCACCGGAGACTCCATTGCTATGGTTACAGGACCTATTGAGGAAGTTTATGAAAACTGTTCACAAGTGGCTCGTGGAGGTGGTAGGCAGTTTTGTGGGTTGAAAACGGAGTGGATTGGATTTGGGAAGGATGACTGGAGCAGTTGTATGCTTGGAGATGTTGAATGTTTTCCTACTGATGATTTGCATGTGTTGGGCATGCGCTTTGCATGTGATCGTAAGATGAGTAATCATGTTAACTACTGGCTGGACCGTGGCTTGATGGTTAGGGCGAGGATTGGGGCATTGGCAAGGAGATTTGGGAGTGATAGTGGTATTGGGGGTTGGGAGGTTATGAGACTGATGCGGGGGAGTTACCTGCCGGTGGTAGAGTATGGATTGGAATTGGTGGCAAGCGACGCTGCGGACGTTAAACGAATCGATATTCATATCCAGGATTGACTTCGGTCTCTGTTCAGGATGCCAGCTCCATTGGCTAACAATATCCTACATTCGGAATGTGGCATTCCGCCAGTACACATACGTGCCAAGTACACGAAGAGGAGATGCGGTCAGCGATTCTTGAACTACGACTATTGCAGTCAATTTCCTAGACATAGCACTATCCAGAAAGGTTGGTGCGACCCCGAAATGTACGCTGTAAGAATATCCTCGAATGAGGTCCTAGTATCTGCCCCAAGGTTCCATATAGCGGATTCCAAAGAGAAGGGCCTGGCAGAAGGCATTAAGCTGATTGAGTCACTGACGACTGGAGATACCATTGTTGCATATGTGGACGGGTCTAACAAAGGTACCCGCTGTAGGTGCACATGGTCTGCATACAGAAGAAAGGTTGAGCTATGCCTGTACTCTTGTGGTCTTCCCACAAGTTGGGACATTAACCTGTGCGAGCTATTTGCCATTTTTTCCCTTTTAAGAGATATCATCGCATTGTCACCACGGTCGATGGTCATCTTTATGAACAGCCAGTCGGCTATCAAAATGATATGGGGCATGCAACCCGAAGGGACAACAAGCGGTATATGGGATTCGTTTGCCCCATTCATGTCCCGGATCCCCGACCTCCTCATACAGTGGATACCTGGTCACATGAACGTATTGGGGGACGAGCTCGTTGACCGAATGGCAAAACGGTCCTGCGACATGGTCCTTGTACCCAGCCATGGGGCACATATCGACTTCAGTCTCGGGAGCCTGCCTATGTTTCGCAAACGGCGTCTTGACAAATGCCGCACCTGGCATATTTCTCAAGGCCACGGATATTACACTGGCACCCCTCATGATTATCATCACCTAAGGGGCCTATCAAGGTTGGACTTTTTCGCTGTCATCCAAATACGATCCTGTACTGGCATGGTCGGTCACAATGATTGCATAGGGAAGGATGATAGGTTTGACTATATCTCGTGCAACAGATACGATGATTGTAGACCGAGGTTTGAGACCTTGTTTAACAACAGGCACTTGCAGGATTGGGTGGGCTGGATTCACCCACAAAATATGCTTGGGCTTGGAATACCTTCCAACACCCCCAGGTCAGGAAATGTCACTGTGGCATATGATAACCCTTTCGATGGCACAGCCTGTATCGTACGGGATGGTCGGTTCATCACGATTGACGTTGTATCCCCCACGTGCAGATGCCAGGAGTGGCACTTGGTACACTCAACTGCCGAACGTCCACTTCCAGCGTTCACGATGGATGGAGTTCTATACTTCGTTAGCAATGATTGCACTACATGCCCTGTGTGTTCCTCGACGATTGGTGTAAGTCACAGATAACGAAACCGACACTTTGGTTCGGATAGCCGGTGCAGGATTGATGCGCAAACTATGTTTTGGCACGGGATCAAGCTGTTATGGGAAGGGTTTTCCACCGCTGAGAAGATGAAACTAGCCGCGAAATGGTTGCATCTGGCTACGAATAGTCGTGTACTGTGTCCCGGTCGTCACGCATCATATTGTGATAGTGGTAGTTGGTTGCGCAGACATTTACATGTGATGTCTAATGCAGGCTGTTGGCCGGCATTGTGGATTAAGTTTTTGACAGAGTGTGATGCGGACGGGGATGATGATGCTGATAAATTGATTGTGTTTAAGGCTTTGGGGCTTGATGAGTTTGTTTGATATGGTTTATGTGATTGTTTATTGTGTGTTTTTGTTTTTGTTTGTTTTATGTTAATTTTTGTTTTGTTTGTTTTACGTTATTTTTTAGCTAGTTATGCCGGATAGGTGCAACTAGGATAAATATATGTTATTAACCCCCACTGTCCCGCCTCTCCCCCCATGCTGAATAGCTGAACCTCTTCCCCGAACTTCGCTCACTCCCATCTACTTCCTCATAGCTGCCGCACAGCATTTTCCTCCAAATCGATCCTTGACAGATGTGACAGGACATCCAAGCCCGCGACACTCGACCGGATATCTTGTTTGTTCTAGTTCTAATAGCACACCTTATCGGAATTCCATGTCCTTCTTGAACTGCGCCCCGATATTGCTAAAGTTACGGGATTGTGATAAGCCTGTGAACCTTACCCACAATGATGCCTACAATTTTGCTGTCCTCCCCGGGTTCCCCCACCCGCCCCGAAGCGAGCCACTCAAGCTTCTTAGGATGTCCCTGCCCCACTCTCTTCGCATCATGGCAGCCCCAGGGCTCCGGGGAGGCGGTCGCCTTCACCAATCTCAAACGCCGCATTGCCTCACATGCAGGAATCTGCATCCCTGCAATCCTCTTCTGGACGACTGGCCTCTCCTCCCCCGGTTGCTCTCAACTAGATCTCCAACCAAACAACCAACGACACCGGTCTCCCACTCGATTTAGAACATGCCTATACCAAGCTCTAGATGACGCGCTCGCAGGATTAGGGGGAGCTTCGCGAATGTTGCCGGAGCGCAGGCCAATTACCACTTTTGAGGGGGAGCACGGCCGTGCTGGCACTGGTGAGTGATTAACGAGCGGAGGGTGTATGAGATTGCAGCGGGATTAGGGGGATGTCGATGAAAGTGCAGTGATTGATTCTTCCAATGAAGACGAGGATAGTAGTGCCGAGGAAAGTGTTGGATCAAATTTGCCTGAGTGAGGAAGAGGGATGAGGAGGGAGGGCCTCTGCGCTCAGAAATGCTTCCAGCACCAGCAGTAAAAGTAGCACCGCGAGAACGGAGGAGACAGTAGGGGGAGGTCCCCCCCCCATGTATGATCAAATTATGATCAGAATTGTGGACGATTCTAATGGGGGCGGAAGTAAGTGAAACCAGAAAGGAGGTTGAATAGACGGCAGAAAGGGGGCTATTAGTACGCGGAGGACAAGTATATAAGTTTACGGGCTGCTGCGGGGGCAAAACATATGCACTCCTGCCTACATTCTAGAAGTGGCTCTGGCTTTTCCGATAGGGATAGCTGTGAGTGCTAGGTATACTGTTCGCTCCCTCCTGCCCTCGATATCAATTACCCTGTCGGGTAGTGTCCCTGAAGCAACATCTCCTACAACAAATAGACAATCGGATGTGCATCGTTTTGCAAATTTCGACCCACTGTCGCATAACTCTACGGCAATGTCCTCGAATACAGAAGCGGACGTCCGCGATCTGCAACGTGCTCAACGAATAGTGATAATATTCTCTCCTATTACTTCTACGCCGAGATTCAACGTGTCGGTAGGACAATTCTGTGTGGGGAATATGAGTCGATAGTCAAAGAGGCAGAGGAAAGTGATAAGCCCGTGCGATATCCTTTTGCCACGGATTTGAGTGGGAAGGCCCAGCCTGCCTTGGAATGGACAACCGGGACAGTTCTCGGAGAGGGCGATACTCTGATGGCCAGATAGGCCATCAATCATGATATGGTGGGACATGGCTGCAAGATTGTTTCGGATGATAAGATTGTAGGAGAATTGGGCAGCCAAGCTGCCGCCATGGGGACCAGCCTTGCGGCTATGAACATGCCTCATACACTCGGAACAGCGTCTCCGTTATCCAACATTGGGGATATTTTGGAGAGTGGTAGGGAGTGCACTGAGGCTGAGCGGGAGCGGTGCGTTGCTGTAGAGGCGATCGCTAGGCTGGTGGGAAAGCTTTTGGGGGAGACGAGGCTGCAGGTCGGGGTCGCTGGGGGGGTAATTCACTGTGGGAGTCCGAAGCGTCTTCTCACTCAAATCCTGAGTTCGTAATTTATTTCTCGACTAATATGAAATAGATCGACTTTATAGAACCTACACTTGTGTTCCTTGGTTCCCGTGGTAGAAGGGCACTAGAGGGGTGGGTGCCCTGAATTACACTCTGTTAGTATTACGTTATAAACTAACATATCATCTAGCGGCCTTCTGGGATCCTTCACGAATTACCTGGTCACTCAATCCTCTGTCCCTGTCATGATTGCCCGGAATGAAATTCAAACACACTAACAAGTTTTCCAAAACCAACGGCCGGCGACCCAATAAGCTCACGACAAGCGCTCAGACAGGCCCTCTCGCCAGTGCAAAGGTAGACTAACTATGGTGCCAACTCGTCGGAGGGTTAGTGGTGGGAGGCCCGAGCCTGGGAGAACAGAGCGTTCCCAATGGATTTCTTTTTTCTTTCTCTTTCTTGCCCTTTTCTCCACTTTAACTATCATCGTCATCATAATAGAGGATTACTACTCACAGGCTCTCACTTGTCGAAATAAATTATGCTATCAACTGTACGAATGACCACTCTCATTCTTGTTGTTTCTTCATCTAGTTAAAAAGTTCCCAGCCAGATAAATCGACGAGCAGCCGATTAGAGCCAATGAAATAGATTGCGTTGTGAATGAAGAAGGAAAAAAAGAATTGTGATAAGTGAGAAAAAGTGAATGATTTCGGTCGGGCTCCGGAAACAGGTTTTTGCGCTCCCAACCACTTGGCCCGCTATAGCAAACCCATGCGAGCAAGCGAAAGCCCGCAGGACTAGCACAGTAGCTAACTCGAGCAAAGCTCTACCTAGGTTATCCAAGGATTGGAAAGCTCTTTCAAACAACAAGGGAGCGGGCTATAAGAACACTTTTTCGGGATCCAATTTTCCAATCACTATCGATATACCACTGCACATAGTAAATTACGGCATTGGCGATCATCCCCCAATTCCCCCCCCCCCCACCAGGGTAGGAGGCCGGTAAATCTGTAAAAACCGAAATACCCACAGAAAGTAGTATCTACCAATAGGCCGGCCGATCGGCTGGTTGTACTGATAAAATGCTCCCACCTCGGATGGCACGAGCTCAGCCTTCATCGTGGTCCAGCATGGAATTGATATTCAGTTCACCAAATATCACTCGAGAGGGGAGACCTGCTAGCAAGTGAAGGAATCTTGGATACCCGGCGCAGATATCAGGCTTTATAGGCTCAGTATTATAGTAGCCCCTTGTCGCGCCTGCGCTGATTATACTCCTAATTTAATTCACACCACAGTTGATCATATCTTGCTACAGTACCTCACAATCTTCAGCACAACCGGTACCTCAATAACCAGGGTTCAAAAAGAAAAGACACCACCCTTATTCCGCCTCCCCCCCTTTCCTCCCCTCTCGCCTCTGGAGCGCTGGTACATAGAGCCGTACCGCACTGTGAGCTCTTTGATCACCCCTTTCGCAACCTGGATGAGGGAATCACTAGTATGGGAGCTGGAAGACTCCCTATTACTTTTCCTTGATAGTTAAATATCGTGATCGGGTAAAAGCGCTGCTATCGCTAAGTACCCTTTCGGCAAACTGCCCGAAGATGACAAGCTGTTGGGGTGTTGGCCATTTGGGGGTGTCAATGCGGGTCAACCGGGAGAGTCCTGCAGCCTCTAGATACCTGCTAGAAGACATTCTTTTAGCGGTTTTTCCATTGATACGTTTCATTCTATCATATTGACTGCGAGGCAGGTGGGGCAAATGGGTGAGATGGAAAGACTGTCTGCTACCCTCTCCCCACCTTCTATACTTATGCGAATGGCAGTGGATGGCGGTGGGTACCTGCTAACTATGGTATTGCACCATTTATTGGCTTATAGCATTTATGGTAATTGATCAGCTATCGTAGGTTCTGTGTGGCCTTTGTGTGTCGCAGTCGCCACGAGAGTCATTGCATTATGATAAAATAGACTGCTTTTATTCTATCCGAACAACACTCTATATACTCTATATATAGTTTATCTATCATGCAGGGGGGAAGATGAAAGGGAGAAAAACGCACGGGCGGGAGTTCACAGCTGAAGGAACAATTAGGTATGAAAGGATGAAACTACAATCTATAAACCAGACTTCGTTTAGCAGCAGAACTACCTCCCCGCAACTGACTAAACTCTACCATACTTGTAAACGGATACTCATAAGTCCCGACTCGAGTATAGAAGCAAATCCCTTGGAGGTTCGCGTGAGTGCGGTGACATACGTGCATCCCCGGGCCCATCTCATTGGATTTTCTTCGTCTGCAAAGAGTGACGTCCATGGGTAGTATATATGAGTAACATACTCCGAAAGGGAAGGATGGCGGGCATTTCAACTAGGCGGTGCCTCCCACGCCACAAATTGTGCTGGGGATTGCGGCTTTGCGCGACTGTAGCAATGCTGCCACCCTATTATGGCCACGCCTAATAGCGAATGAGAGCGGTGTTTGGCCGCAATTATCTGGTTTGTCGATGTTGACCTCTCCCCGCATGAGTAGTATTTTCGCCACTTCTTCATGCCCATACCAAGCAGCGAACGAGAGCGGAGTTCGGCCGCGATTATCTGGCTCGTCAGGATTGACTTCTTCCTGCCCGAGCAATATTCCCACTACTCCCTCGCGTCCACTCGAAGCGGCAAAAGAGAGGGGTGGTTGGCCGTAATTATTTGGTTTGCCGGGGTTGACCTCTCCCCGCATGAGTAGTATTTTCACCACTTCTTCATGCCCATACCAAGCAGCGAGTGAGAGCGGTGTTCGGCCGAAATTATCTGGCTTGTCAGGGTTAACGTCTTCCCTCCCGAGTAGTATTTTCACCATTTCGTGGTGCCCATGACCAGCAGCATGCGAAAGCGGCGCTAGGCCGTCATTGTCTAGTTTGTCAGGGTTGACATCTTCCCGCCCGAGTAGTATTTCTACCACTGCCTCGCGTCCGTGGTCAGCAGTATGTGAAAGTGGGGTTCGGCCGTGATTATCTGGCTCGTCGGGTTTAACATCTTTCTGCTCGAGTAATATTTTCACGACCCCCTCGTGTCCGTGGCAGGCAGCTCGTGAGAGTGGCGTTAAGCCGTTATTATCTGGCTTGTCGGGACTGACCTCTTCTTGCCCGAGTAGTATTTGCACCACTTCCTCACATCCGTTACTGGCGGCACCCGAGAGCGGTGTTCGGCCGCCACTATCCGGTTTGTCGGGATTGACCCCTTTCCGCCCGAGTAGTATTTTCACCACTTCGTCGTGTCCACACATGGCGGCAAACGAGAGCGGTGTTTGGCCGCAATTATCTGGTTTGTCAGGGTTGACCTCTCCCCGCATGAGGAGTACCCTCACCACTTTCTCATGCCCATACCAAGCAGCGAACGAGAGCGGAGTTCGGCCGCGATTATCTGGCTCGTCAGGATTGACTTCCCCCCGCCCGAGTAATACTTTCACCACTCCCTCGCGCCCACTCGAAGCCGCAAACGAGAGCGGTGTTTGGCCGTAATTATTTGGTTTGTCGGGGTTGACCTCTCCCCGCATGAGTAGTATTTTCACCACTTCTTCATGCCCATACCAAGCAGCGAGTGAGAGCGGTGTTCGGCCGAAATTATCTGGCTTGTCAGGGTCGACGTCTTCCCGCCCGAGTAGTATTTTCACCATTTCCTGGTGCCCATGACCAGCAGCATGCGAAAGTGGTGCTAGGCCGTCATTGTCTGGTTTGTCAGGGTTGACATCTTCCCGCACGAGTAGTATTTCCACCACTGCATTGCGTCCATGAATAGCAGCGAGCAAAAGCGGGGTGCGTCCGTATTTATCTGGCTCGTCGGGGTTAACATCTTCCTGCTCGAGCAATATTTTCACGACCCCCTCGTGTCCATCCCAAGCAGCGAGTGAGAGCGGTGTTCGGCCGCAATTGTCTGGCTTGCCGGGGTTGACGTCCCGCCCGAGTAGTATTTTCACCACTTCCTCGTGTCCACACATAGCGGCAAACGAGAGCGGTGTTTTGCCGTTCTTATCTGGTGTGTCGGGGTCGACCTCTTCCCGCTCGAGCAACATTTTCACGATCCCCGCATATCCATTCCAAGCAGCGCGGAAGAGCGGTGTTCGGTCCCAACTATCTCGCTCGTCAGGATTAACATCATCCTGCTCAAGCAGTATTCTCACCACTCCCTCATGTCCACCCGAGGCGGCACTCAAGAGCGGTGTTTGGCCGTGGTTACTTGGCCGGTTGGGATTGACATCTTCCCGCCCGAGTAGTATTTTCACCACTTCCTCGTGTCCACACATAGCGGCATACGAGAGCGGTGTCTTGCCGCAATTATCTGGCTTGTCGGGATCAACCTCTTCCCGCCCGAGTAGTCTTTTCACTGCCCCCTGATGTCCATGACTAGCAGCATGCGAGAGCGGTGTTTGGCCATCATTATCTTGTTCGTCGGGATTGACCTCTTCCCGCCCGAGAAGTATTTCCATCACTCCGGTATGCCCATTGTGAGCAGCCCATGCAAGTGGCGTGTACCCCCAAAAATCTCTTTCATCGGCATCATCGCACTCTATCTCTATCAAGGCAGCCACAAGCTCAACAATGCCGAAGAATGATGCGCAGTGTAACCCGCTAAATGGAAAACCAGCACCAAAGTCCTTAGGATCCACACACCATACCTGTTTTAAAAGCAATTCGGCGGATATGTGACCATCATACTCTTGAAATAGATTTAGCGCAAGTGATCTTGTGGATTCGGAGAGTTCCCTTTTCGCATGGACTCCCCAGTAGACGGAGCAATATTCTAGAAAGGGTGTGTCTTGGATGCTATGAAAGGGGTCGGCAGAAACGGCCTTGACCTGCTGGGAATTTAGATATGTCAAGCAGATCTCCGCTACTGCCGAGTGAGGTCCACTGAAAATATCGGGATGAGCGGAGAGATACTCCTGGAGAGTAAAGTGAACCAGCCGCACGGTTGATGCCTCCTTATCAACAGTAATAAGTCCTTGACAGCAGCTCACCAGTGTCGAAATCGAAGGGATGTTGCTAGCACGAAAATCTGTGGAGCCTAGCTCGACTGCTAAAGCGTGACAGAGCTCGCCCGCTTGTAACGGCCGCTCTGCATGACTGATCCACATTAGAGCTTCCATCCCAAGTCTCGATTTATCCCCACCCTGGGCCTTTATCCGTTCTATCGTCGCACCATAAAGCTCTCCCAACCCCAATCCATCCGCGAGTTTGCCGAGCCTTTCTCGTCTCCGATGGATTGTCGATTCTTCCAAGATTGCCTCGATATTTAAGGAGACAAGTAGGAACCTAGACATATCTGTTAGTGGATAATATGTGGTAGGAATTGCCTCTACGTACATTTCAGATGTACTTTCGGGAATCTTGCCTAGAATGTCGGCCTCCAGACTCTCATCCATGGCATCCGGGGTCTCGTCCTCGCTCAGTCTAACACGAAGATATCTGATGATATCATCTTTCCTGGGGCCCACAAACACACTTATCACTCGTCCACCAAGACGCTTTTCAATCTCAGCCCGAATATGTGGCCTTCCGGTCATGAATATTCGTGTGCCCGGGGATTTCTCAAGGATTTGTTTTAGAGAATCGAGGATCTTGACTCGGTGGACTGCCGCACACTCGTCTAAGGCGTCAATGCACATAAATGTAGGTTGTGAGGACGTGATGGCCTGCAGCATCTTCACGATTTCGGGAAGTCGCAGGGCCCGTCCACCAATGGCCTTTTTATGCTCTTGGAAGGCCCGTGATATTTCCTCCGGAATCCTTTCCATCCCGATAACGACCTGCTTCAGTAAGGAACCCAGCATGCTCGTCGCGGACTGTTCCTTTCGGGCCGCAAAGTCGAAGTAGAAACAAGTGACGGCGGTGTCTTGTCTCCCTGCCTGATCGCACAGCTTGTCCACCACCAACGAACTAACACCTGTTAGCACTGCCGCTCTTTCACTTCCCCGGAGAATAGTCTTTGCTACCTGATAAACGTCTTGCCGACCCCGGGATCCCCATAACAAAGCAAGACTGCCTTATCGACTTCACCTTTCCCACTGCAATCATACCAGCTTCTAAATTCCTCACTGTGTATGAGCCATTCCCCCACATCATCGACACGGCGCTCTTGAACATCTCGATGCCGTAACCTGGGCTCTAGGGGTGATAGCCAGGTGAGGAGTTGAGACGGATCATCTGCGACAACATAGTTATTCTGCACATTAAAGCTGTTGCTATTATTAGACAAGGTGGTGCTGTTGCGAGTGGTGTATTGCAACATCTTCTGCTTTTTGTCGCTCACAGTATCGAATAGGAGGAGTTATTGAGTATGGTTGGTTGGTGATATTCCTGAGAATTAGGCCGGGTGAGTGTTCAGCGAGGCAGGGCAAACACTTCGGAGGTATTCCTGTCCAAAAAGCTCTCGCCGATCCAAAAGCACTCTAGAGGGGCTTGGCGGCAACCGAGGTACCAGTGCTTGAGTACGAGTCGGTTTTTCATGTAACTTATTGAGTAATTCATATTCTACTTATCCGTAATTTCTCTTAAGGAGGAATGAAGATTGGCAAGGACTGCTCTTTCCACTTGTTGAGTATGATATGCTATCTTTTTTGGTCTTCCGGAACGGGGAACATCTTTAGCGGAGTCTCGTATACGAGTACTCGTACTGTATCGATGCTTCTGTTGCCGCCAAGCCTTTTGAATTAGGGGGAACTTTTGGGGCAGGAGTAGCGCCTAACTTAAGTGCCTATTTGGAACACTGTGATTTGAGATAGCCGTGATCTAAAATCGTGACTTCCAAATCATAATTTGAAATCACGGCTTTCCAACCGCCCTCCGGTAAATGTGACCACAATTTTCGATTCTTCATGTCACAATAGGGGGCTAACTTTATGAGGAGACCTCAAGGCTCACTAGCATTTACTATCAAAATACTTAAGGGTACAATCATGATAATTTTCAACCCTAAATATTTACACACACCGTGAAGATTTCCCGAATCATGATTAGAAAACGCCCAACCAAACACCATGAATATTTCAAATCATGATTTGCGTCTGATTCTTGATTTGAGATAGCGAGCAGCTCAAACCGAGGTGTGCCAAACAAGCCCTAAGTTTTATAGGTTCCACAAGCGAGGTTTGCTGCTCTTACCCACTACGGAACATACAAAACTTAGGAGCTGTACCTCCGTTGTGTGTAGCTTTGGTTGATTTGCGCAGAAATTTGGTGTCAAGCCATGTCAGGTGTCGCTGGGGGGTGCTTCCTCGCCGGGCGCGCCCACCCAGTCTAAAGAGAAGAGTGGCCGAAAGCGAGGTCCGCTGGCGCTCGGCCGGCCTTGCGGGTACCGCTAGTTATCTGGTATCATATCATACTACAGGATGGGTCAATACATGCACAAGTATTTAAGCCCTAGCCCACCTTATGGATGGTCCAAGTCGCGCACTATCATAATAGCCATCCATGAGAGCTCCTAAGCCCAAGCGGTACAATAAGCCCAACTGCATCTACACAAACGACGGCAGCCTCGGTCGCCGGCCCTGAAGAAATAATTTTTGATAGAGGCCACTGGCACCTTCGGCAGCGATGGTACTGTTGGCCGGCTTAAAAATTATATACCCGGCCTTCCTACTCAATAGTATTATGCCAGAGGTTCTCCCACTGTGTACATGAGTATATATGACCACTGTAATTGCGAACGAAAGTCGTGATCTCCCTCGCCAAAGCCAAGTGTCCCAGAAAACCCACCAATAAATGCACTACGTAACACGAAACCAAGACGGTTTGTTTAATTGACCAGCTGTGATAGACACATAACAAATTTCTAATAATCCCAGCTTAATATTTCAACCTGAGACATGCACCTCACACCGATACTCCATGCGGACCTCCCGCCGCAGCTGATCGAGGTTCCGGAAATAGGGTTTTGCGCCCCCTGCTACTTAGGCAACCATAGCAAATCCATGCCAGCACGCGAAAGCCTGCAGGACTAGCACGACAACCAGATATGTACCTAGTTTGTCCAAGAGTCGTAAAGCTCTTTCTCGCAACAAGGGAGCGTTCTATAAGGACACTTTGGAGATCCAATTTTCCGATCACTATCGACATCGCTGAACACTGTAAGTCACGGCATTGGTGATCACCCAATCTCCCCAGAGGTAACATGCAAGGAAGGTAAATCTGTAAAAAACCAAAATACCTATAGAAAGTAGTATTTACCAATATATGAGCCGATTGAGGGGTTCTAATCAGTTTTTTTTTTAAACAAAAGCTCTGACTTGGGTGGCTCGAGCTCAGCCTTAATAGAGGTTAACCATGGGCGGTGCTTGTCAGTTCATGAAATATCACTCGAGGGGGCAGCAGGATTCAGTGAAATCCGAACTCAACCCATAGCATCTCACGCTACCACCATCGACCATAACAACAGCAGTAGTCAATATATATAAGTTTCCTAGTCCAATGCAGCCTTCCGATTTCCAACATTCCAACATTCAATACTCGCTCTTATGCCAGCTCACATCTCTAGAGATTTCTGCCGTTTCTCCTTATCTGAGATGATGATTATTCCCATTGCACTCCCCATACCAACCATTTCAGTAGCAACTCCAACAAAACGAATATTATAATAACTATCGTTCTAAATGAAAATATACCCACTTCATGTCCCTTTCCCTGCTCTCCTCCCCGCGCGCCTCCGGTGGGCTGGTACATGGAGCCGTACCGCACGGTGAGCTCGTTGATCCCTCCTTTTGCTGCCTGGATGAGGGCATCCCCAGCATGGGAGTTGGAAGACTCCTTGCTTTCTGCAGATACTTATCGCGATCAAGCGAGGGCTTTGTTATCGCTAAGTAGCCTTCCGGCGAGGCCCACGGAGGTGCTCTTTCCCGTTGATCTCGCGAGACGTGAGATTAGGATGTTGGCCATTTGACGGCATCAATAAGGAGTCCTACGGCCTCTGAATACCTGCTAAAAAATACTCTTTGGCGGTTTCTACCAATAGGTTTCATGCTATCAAATTGACTGCGAGACCAGTGGGGCTGATGGGTGAGATGGAGGGCCTGTCTGCTACCCTCTCCTCACCTTCTGTACTTATGTGAATGGCGGTGGATGACTGTCGGTGCCTGCTAAATATGGTATTACACTATTTATTGGGCTATAGCATCTATGGTAATTGATCAGCTATCGTAGGTTCTGTGCGGCTTTTGTGTGTGGTTGCTCGGTCGCCACCAGAGTTATTGCGCTATGATAAAATAGACTGTTTTTATTCTGTCCGAAAAACACTCTATATATAGTTTATCTATCGTGTAGGGGGGGGAAGATGAAAGGAAGAAAAACGCATGGACGGGAGTTCACAGCTGGAGGAGCAATTAGGTAGAAAAGGATGAAAACTACAATCTATAAACCAGACCTTGTCTAGCAACAGAACTTCCTCCGCCCAAATGACTAAACTCTACGGTACTTGTAAAAGGAAACTCATGAGTCCCGACTCGAGTATAGAAGCGGATCCCTTGGAGGTTCGGTGAGTGCGGTGAGTGCGGTGACATACGTGCATCCCCGGGCCCACCTGATTGGATTTTCTTCGTCTGCAAAGAGTGACGTCCATGGGTAGTATATATGAGTAATATGCTCCGAAAGAAAAGGATGGCGGGGATTTCAACTAGGCGGTGCCTCCCACGCCACAAATTGTGCTGGGGATTGCGGCTTTGCGCGACTGTAGCAATGCTGTCACCCTATTATGGCCACGCCTAATAGCGAACGAGAGCGGTGTTTGGCCGAAATTATCAGGTTTGCCAGGGTTGGCCTCTTGCCGCATGAGTAGTACTTTCACCGCTTCTCCATGTCCATACTGAGCAGCGAGCGAGAGTAGTATTTGGCCCAAATTATCTGGCTTGTCAGGGTTAACGTCTTCCCACCCGAGTAGTATTTTCACCATTTCCTGGTGTCCATGGCCGGCGGCATGCGAAAACGGTGTCTTGCTGCAGTTATCTGGCTTGTCAGGATCGAACTCTTCTCGCCCGAGTTGTGTTTTAACTGCCTCATGTCCACGACTAGCAGCATGCAAGAGCGGTGTTTGGCCGTCATTACCTGGCCAGTCGGGGCTGACCTCTTCCCACATGAGCAGTATTTACACCGCTCCCTCGCATTCGAACAAAGTGGCATGCGAGAGCGGTGTTTCGCCAAAATCGTCTGGTTTGTCGGGATCAACCTCCTCCCATCCAAGTAGTATTTTCACTGCTTCCTCGTGACCATCACTAGCTACATGTGAGAGCGGTGCTTTGCCACAATGATTTGATTTGTCAGGGCAGACCTCTTACTGCCCAAGCTGTATTTCCATCACTCCACTACTCCCACTATGAGCATCCCGTGCAATTGGCGTATGCCCCCAAAAATCTCTTTCATTTGCATTATCGCACTCCATTTCTGTCAAGGCAGCCGCGAGCTGAACAATTCCGCCGAATGATGCTCAGTGCAACCTGTCAAAAGTTTTGGGCTATGATCAGTTGAGAGAGCCTTAGGATTCTTATTCTTTCGACATCTCCGGACGTGTCCTATATATACACAATTTCGACTTTACAGGAGGGACCCTCATCCACACACCCTCTAGTATTTTCTCCTATCTTCTCTCACCATCCAACTGCTCAGAATTTTCCCGAAACTTCATTCCCCTAATTCCATCCCTTCTGTCTCACCCTCTTACACTGCTTCTTCCATCCTCTGCGATCCTTCGCAGTCCTGACACCGCCGTCTGTTTCCTAACCATCATAATGTGACCATTATGCGTTCCAACTCCTGGTAAACCTTAATCTCTAACTTCTAGTCTTTCCTAGTGCCAATTCCTAAAACATCCTAATCGTTTCTCCTTAAGCTAATCTATCAACCAAACATACCGTCGGTCCACTGATACTATACTAGTCCATAGTGCAACCGTTATCAAACCCAATTCCTCTCAGCCATGTCCCATTAGTGTCCCGACTATCGCGCAGGTATGGAACCTTCGTGAATTTCAACAACCTGCACTACCTTCCTCCTATAATCCAAAAATCGCATGATCCCCCATCTAATATATTATTAATCGGTTGTAGGGCAAACGCGACACAAAGCTCAATCTTCCAACGAACTCCTCTCTCTCATAAAGGTTGGGTTGGGATTAAACACGGTTGGGATCAAAGTGAGCATGGTTCCGGTGGTTGTGGAGCTGGAGTTTTTCGCTTTTTATTCTCCCCGCGTTCTGTTTCATGATGGTACGGTGCAAAGTGCCTAAATTCAGGTCCTCCGGTGAAACAGGAATTCCGTGACAACCGATCGGAGCCGAGCCTGGAATTGCCAAGACCAAGTGGGTTGGGCGAAATAATACACCAATAGACAACAGCAGAGAGGTGAGTAAAGCAGAAACAAACAGATTAGGGTTTATGTATTTAAAAAAGAAAAGTTTTCTAACTAGATCCTTGAGCTTGGGATACACGACGACGGCTTTTATAAACAACATCAGTAAATGGAGTTGTTTCATACTTTAATCCAGCATAGTAGGCTTCAGGTATATGAGTGCTTTTCCACCAGTATTTGAGAAGTAAAAGTGAAGGATTTCCTCCAAAGCTTTTGGAACCGTCTTAATAACTCATTGTCACAAATCGTGACTAAGCAAGGCAGATGTCACATGACTAATATTTATTAGTCATAAGGTATGTAGGGTTTTTGCACTATGACGTCGTTTGACTTATAGCTTTCACATGACTGCGCACGTGCGAGTCATCATTCGATTATGATTGGTTGATGGTTTCATGACTCACGATTGTGACGTCATACACTGTAATGATTTTTGCACATGACTCATATTACAAGTCATAGGTTTCACGCATGCGACTCATTCGAGCGAATGATCGGGATTATGGGTTTGGATCGATGAAAATGGATGTGCGCAGTTGACTCATACGAGTCAGCTGATGGATTTCGCACTATGACTCACTATGAATCATAGGGCTATGTTACACGAGGTGATGAGTCACAAAGGTTAGGGTTGTGGGAAGATGTGTATAAAAGGGGCTTGGTTTCGACCAAGAGATAGGGTCACGAACCATTGCAACAACACCTCCAGCGATTGAAATCTCAACACCACGAGAAATCATCGTCACTTTCCCCCACCCACCTCTCTTCCCCCACGATGGCTTCTGCCTAGGGGTTGACGTTAAGCCATC
>Ga0307510_10002220_pt1 | contig 21943 bp, 22 predicted proteins | sample 12_EM_MG_FD_207224 | JGI IMG/M metagenome (GOLD analysis project Ga0307510, IMG submission 207224) | Populus trichocarpa ectomycorrhiza microbial communities from riparian zone in the Pacific Northwest, United States - 12_EM | ecosystem: Host-associated > Plants > Roots > Unclassified | place...
GCGCGGAAATGGCGAAGCGTTTCTTCAGATAAAGGGCGTTACGCGTCACTGTGTCGATGTCGGCATTGCCGAAAACGGTGGTAATGCCAAGCAACGTCACGGACGGGTAGGCATTGAGAAACAGAAGCGCTGCCGCATCGTCGACGCCGGGATCAGTGTCGAAGATGACATTGAGCGATCTGTTTCGGATGGGGTTTTCCGCGCTCCACATCCTCGTCATCCTTTCGTCAGAAGTGTCGGAAAGAAGTGTTTCTTGCCCGCTTCGGCCTTCTTTGCATCCCAGCCGGCGAGAATGACCACCGCGCGGCTCGCAACGGCACAGCACCGCTTGATCGAGTCAGCGGAATCTTCGCGTTTGCGCGTGATGCGATTGGCGCCGACGGAGCAAATCATCCCGCCGCGAAACCCGAACAGTTGCGCCAGCGTAAATATGGTTGCTGCTTCCATCTCGAAGTTCGCGACCTTGGCCTTCTGCAGGTCATCGATGACATGGTCCATCTTCGACTGCCGAAAGCCGCCCGGCATGGGATTGACCTCTCCGGCATAAAAGCTGTCGACGCTGGCGGCGAGACCGAGATGGTAGCATTCGCCCATATCTTCGGCCGCCTGGATCAACGCCATCAACACTTCATGATCGGCGACGGCCGGATAGGATCTGTCGACATAGGCGTCGACCGTGCCCGAAAGCCGCAGAGCGCCGGTGGAGATTACCAGATCGCCTGGTTCGATCTCCGGCTGAAGAGCTGCGCAGGAACCGACCCGGATAAAAGTGTCGGCGCCGCAATTCGAGAGCTCCACAACGGCGATGTCCGTCGAAGGGCCGCCGACACCATGGGAGCAGGCCGTAATATCGACCCCATCGAGCTTGCCGCGCGCCGTTCGGTACTCACGGAAATAGGCCACTTCCTCGTAGGAATCCCACGAACTTCCAACGACGGGCACGCGGCCGGGATCGCCGGGCGTAAGGACGTAGCGGGAAACATCGCCCGGCTTGATCCTCAGGTGCATCTGCAGGCCGCCAGGATGAATAGGTGTGTGCTGGATCGTCATGGTTTCTTCCTCAGGTGCAGTATTATTTCGCGGGTACGAATTCGGTCGAATAGGTCTTCGAGACGTCGACGCCGGTCTTCAGACCGCCGAAGTCCCGAAGCGTTTCCTCGGTTTCCCCGATCACCGTGCCGTCGAAGGCGCAAACACCTTTGGCACGCGAGAAATCGGTGTAGACATAGCTCTCCTGCAACTCGAGCTGTCTGGCCTGCTGTACCGGATCGAGCTGGTTGTTGAGGCTGACGATGGCTTTCACCGTCTCGTCCTTGTGAGTGTAGGCGTAGTCATAGCCCCGCTGCGTCGCCGCCACGAAGCGTTTGACCAGGTCGGGGCTGCCCTCGACGGTCCTGCGGGCCGCGAAGATCACCTCTGCATAGGTACTGACGCCGAAATCGGAGGGAAGAAGCGCTGAGGTCTTGTGTCCCTGCAAATCAAGAGCCACCGCTTCGTTGATAACGAAATCGGTCTTGGCGTCGACGGAGCCGTTGACCAGGAGTTGGTCGCTCGGCGACACCACCAGCTTGATCTTCTCGAGCGGCACGCCGGCCTTGGCAAGCATCGCCTTGGTCAGCGTCCAGGGGCCGCCTTCATTATAGGCAAGCGTCTTGCCGATCAGATCGGTGGGTTTCCTGATGCCATTTTTCTCCAGCGAGACCACACCAGCCGGATGGCGCTGGAAACACGCGGCGACCATGACGAGATCCATACCGTTGGCATCGCCCAACAGGATCTGACCAACATCATTCGTTCCGAATGTGTTGGCGCCTGAGGCGACCAGCGCTGTCGAATTCAGGTTGGGGCCGCCTGGCATGATGTCCACGTCCAGACCGGCATCGGCGTAGAAGCCCTTCTCCTTGGCCATCACGTAACCGGCAGACTGCACATTGAGAAGCCATGGCAACCGAAGCGAGACCTTGTCGGCCGCAAGGGCCGGCGCCGAAAGAGCAATGACGGCGGTCAGCGTAAGGGCAGCAGAAAGGGTTTTCGCACCTAATCTCATTGCAAAGTCTCCGAACAGGTTGTGAATGATTCAGGTGTCCATGCTGGCTTCGGGCCAGAACAGACTGATTTTTTCGACGACGACGACTAGATAAAACATCAGGATGGTTGCGACGGACGATGCGACGATCGCGGAGAAGAGCATGGCGGCGTCCTGCTGGTAGCCAGCTGTGACGATGACCGTACCGATCCCGAAATTGGCGCCGGTAAATTCCGCCACGATGGCGCCAATGACGGCCGTGCTGGAACTGACCTTGGCTGCCGCAAAAATATAGGGGAGGGCGGCGTAGAAGCGAGCGTGGCGAAATGTTTGCGCCTTGGTAGCGCCAATGACGGAAAGAAACTCCAGGCTCTGCCGATCGACAGTGCGCAGTCCTTTCACCGTGTTGACCAGGGTCGGGAAAAAGCAGGCGATCGCCGCGATTGCCACCTTGGGCGAAAGACCAAATCCGAGCCAGATGGTCAAAAGTGGAGCGATGGCAAGAATAGGGATCGCCTTCAAGGTGATTGCCCACGGAAACAGCGCCCGTTCGGCCGCTCTCGAATAAAGGAAGAGGATGGCCAGCGAGACGGCGAAAGCCGTGCCGATAATGAAGCCGAGAACCGCGGCAGCCATCGTCCAGGCGAGGTTCTGCGCAAGCATGTCACGCGCTTCCCAGATTTTGACGCCGATGGCGCTGGGGGCGGGAAGCAGATAGGCCGGAATGGAGAAGACCTTCACAGCGGTTTCCCAGGCAAACCCGATTGAGACAAAGAGGCCGATAGCCGGTGCCAGATCGACGAGGCGCGAAACGAAGCGGGCGATGGTGACCTGTATTGGCGATACGACGAGATCATTGCTCATGGATCAATGCCTCCAGTTCCTGCATCTGGCGTACATAGTCGGGGCTGGCGCGTAGCGCCGGATCGCTGACGCGTGCATTGAGAACGGTAACGATCGATTTCACTCGACCGGGGCGGGGTGCCATGACGATAATTTGGTCCGAGAGATACAGCGCCTCGCTGAGCGAATGAGTGACAAAAACCACAGTCAGGCCGCGTGCGTTCCAGATGCGGATCAATTCGTCATGCATCTCGTGGCGCGTAAAATCATCGAGTGCCCCAAAGGGTTCGTCCATCAAAAGAATGTCCGGCTCATAGGATAAAGCGCGTGCAATCGAGACGCGCTGTCGCATGCCCCCGGAAAGCTGGGCTGGATAGTGATCGGCAAAGGCATCCAGATGGACGAGATTGAGAAGATCGAGAACCTTCTCTTTCCGCTCAGCCGGAGAGCCGGCACCAAGGATCGTCAGGGGAAGCTCCACATTCTGGAAAACCGTTTTCCAGGCGAAGAGGCTGGCGTCCTGGAACACGAAACCGAACTTCTTGCGGCGCTGGTATTCCACGGAGGAAAGGCCGTGAACACGGACCTCTCCTTTTGTCGGCGGAAGGAGATTGCTGATGATCCGAAGCAAGGTCGACTTGCCGCAGCCACTGCGGCCGATGATCGATACGAAGCGATTTTCAGGGATGCACAAATTGACGTCGACCAGTGCGTCGACGGCTGCCCGCTTCCCTGGAAAAGACATGGAAACGTCTCTGATCTCAATCGCAGCGTGTGCCGGGCGCGCGTCCGGTATTGCTTGTTCAATTGAGGAAAACGCCTCCCCCAACGGTTTGATCAGCATGACGATCCCCTATGATCCGATTGCCCTTGAGCGATCAACCGCCCTTTCTCAGGCATCACTGAATGCGCCTTGTTGGCCTTCTCTTCAGCAGGATCGATGATATGACCGCTAGTTGGTCTTGCACCAGCAGATTTATTGGCGCTAGCTGCTCGAATAATTCGCTCACTTGGAGGTTGGCATGGCACTTCTGAAGACCTCGCTCATTCATTTCGATGCCGCAATCCGGCACGGCTCCATTCGAAAAGCGGCTGAAAGCCTGAACGTCGCATCATCAGCCATGAACCGCCAACTTCTTCAACTCGAACAAGAAATCGGTGCGGAGCTGTTCGAACGGCTGCCGCGTGGTATTCGGCCGACGGCTGCCGGCGGTGTTCTTCTGAGCTATATTCGTCGCTGGAGCAGGGAGGCGGTGCTGGTCAAGCAAGAGATTGGCAGCCTCAGTGGTGGCGTGCGCGGAACGATCCGCATTGCTGCCGCGGAAACCTTCACAGAGGACCTGTTGCCGAACGCAATGATGCGGCTGCAGGCGACTTTTCCGCATGTGAACTACACGTTGATCTCAGGCGACAACCAACGCATTACAAACGAGCTTCTGGCAAAGGAAGCGGATCTCGTGCTTGCTTACGACGTCAGCGAACATGTCCGTGCCGAAAGAGCGCATTCGGTCACTGATCCGATCGGCATTATCACCGCTCCAGACCATCCGTTGTCCCGAAAGGATGTTGTGACGCGGGCCGATATTGCTGAATGGGCGCTCATTGCGCCGGGTGACGACTGGCTTCGGCATAGTGGTTTGAAGCAGATTTTTGAGGGAGAACAGGCTCCCGGCCGCATCGTCGCGCGCGCCGAACGGCCCGGTATTCTCAAGGCTCTCGTTCGCTCCGGCTTGGGCATCGCTTTCCTCTCGCTGCTGGGCGTGGAAAAGGAGGTCTCGGAAGGCAAGCTTGCGTGGACACCGCTTGCCTCCGGCATCATGGAGCCGGCGCGGATTTCGCTCCTGGTGCCGCGTGGCCGGGTACAACCCGTTTACATGATGGAGTTCATCGAGATCGTCAAAGGTGAACTGGGTGATTACGCGCGCGCAAATCGTTAGGGTTCAGGGACTTTGCGAACGTCGATTTTGCGGGGAGCAGGCGCGATGAACTTCATACGAGCGACACAGGGCGTTGTTCGGCATCCTCGACTTCGTCAAAATATAGGGATGAGCGCGACCAGGCGGCTGCTTTATGCCAGCCGTTGAAGTCTGCTCGGGCAACCAATTGTAACAAGCATGTTTTAACTGCGGTGTGGGCAGTTCGAGTCCCATCAAGACCGAAGATTGTGTGAGCCAATGTTGGCCTGCCATTGATCGCGAAGCAGCGATATTAGCAACAAGTCATGTCGGCTGCCGTTACTCATGCGAAGCGCTCCGCGCATTGTGCCTTCTTGGAGAAAGCCGATTGTGCTATAGACGGCTTTTGCACGTGCGCGCAAACCCCCGTTTAAGTCGGCCCTAGCCCTCGCGCGCATCGTAGCTGCGCTGACAATCCTGGATGACGTCGATATTCTCGACAGTCCAGTCGAACAGGGTTGAGAACGGCCCTTGCAGCGACCTGCCGAGGGGTGTCAATGCATATTCAACCCCGAGCACGCGCCCATCCAGGATCCTGCGCGTCAGCATACCGTTGCGCTCCAGCTTTCGAAGCGTCTGTGTCAGCACGCGTTGAGTCACGCCATCAAGGCGGCGCTTGATCGCATTGAAGCGACGGGGCTTGCTGAGCACCGCGAGCACCATCATCGACCACTTGTCGGCGATCTGGTCGAGGATCACGCGGCTCGGGCAGTCGGCACGGTAGACCGGGTCATTTTCACTTGTCGGCTCATCCATCGGTATCCTCCAGCATCCCTGGGATGCTTCAGGTGCGTAATTGACGCTAGGTATTCGATGAATACTTTGAGGTCAATGGCGCATAAGCCAGCGTCAGTGTTCCTCGAAGAATAGAGATTTACCCATGACACACACAGATTTCAGCCGGCTTCGAATTTCCAAAGCCGACGGCATTGCGACGATCACGATCGACAATCCACCGGTAAACGTTCTCGACGTGCCTTTGATGAGCGAGATGCGCCGCTTTCTCCTTTCCGTTCGCGATGATCCGGACACCCGTGTGCTGGTTTTCCAGAGTGCGGACCCTGAGTTCTTCATCGCCCATGTCGACATGACATTGATCGATGAACCGCACGCCTTCGACGAGATCGCCCGTGAGGCTCCGGAAGGCCTCAACCCATTCCAGGCATTTGGCGAACTGCTGCGGGAGCAGCCGCAGGTAACCATCGTCAAGCTCGCAGGGCTCGCCCGCGGCGGCGGCGCTGAGTTTGTCGCGGCGGCGGACATGGTGTTTGCAGCAGAAGGGCTGGCAGGGCTTGCGCAATGCGAGGCGTTGATGGGGATTACGCCGGGCGGCGGAGCCACCCAGTATCTATCCAGCCGAATGACGCGTGGCCGAGCTCTTGAAGTAATCCTTGCCGCCGATCTCGTCGATGCTATGACGGCTGAGCGATACGGGTGGATCAACCGGGCACTGCCGGCTTCTGAACTCGACAGCTTCGTCGAGCGTTTGGCACGCAACATCGCCGCACTGCCCGTAGACGTCGTTGCCGCGGCCAAGAGAGCGTTGCCCCCCAAAAACCTGCGGGAGGGCTTTCAGCGCGAGCACGAGGCCTGGGCAGGGTTGTTCGAACGCCCCGCTGCCGAAAAGCTCATCCGGGGCGGACTGAAAGCAGGAGCGCAGACCAAGGAGGGCGAGAGAAATCTGGAAGGCTTGCTCCGTGCATTGACGGTGTGAGTCCTGACTGACGAGAGAACAGCGAAACCGCTGCAGCAAAATATTGCATAGCGGTTTCGGTTTTTGGATGGCGCATAGGCGTTATCGGAAGCGCGCGCTGAATCATGACCTCGTTCGCACCACTGTCTGCCGCGGGAAGAGAACCTCTCCAGAAGATGTCTCCATTCCGTTAACGGCGACTGGAACATCATACCGCTCCGGGCACGATATTCCGAGTTTCGTGTGCAGCCTGGAAGCAGATTCAGGTAAAAACGGGAGCAAACAGCGAGCGACGATGGCGAGGCCGTAGACCTGTTCTGCCAGAGTAGCTCCAAGGCGATCGGAGATTATTTGTCGCTCCGCTCTGCCGAGTTCGCCGGCCAAGGCCTTGGCATCGGACCAGGGTGCTTTTCGCGTAAACTCCCTGTTCGCCGACCCTAGATAGGAGAAGATCTCAGTCAGGCCGAGATGAAGTTCGTAGTCATCGAAAGCCTTCGAGATTTTTTCGGGAAGTCCAGTGGCTTCTCGCACGAGAGCGCTGTCGGGAACAGTCGGTGTCACGCCGGAAAAGGACGACGCGAGCAAGGTGAGAACCCGGTTGACGAGATTTCCAAGCTGGCCGCCGAGTTCTCCGGACCATGCCGCCTCGAGCCGTTCTTCAGAGAAGTCCCCATCATCGGCGGAACGGATATGGCGGAGCAGGTAATAGCGCAGTGCGTCCGGGGTCTGATAGTACTCCACCAGGCCATCGGGATCGATGCCGTTGCCCGCCGATTTTCCGATCTTTCGCCCGTCTACCGTTAGGTAGCCATGAACGAAGATCGATGACGGGAGCGGCACTCCGGCAGACAGGAGTACCGCTGGCCAGTAAATCGCGTGAAACTTGGAAATTCCCTTGCCGACAAAGTGGGTGCGTTCGCCCTGCTGTGCCCAGTACTGCCGGAACAGGGTTTCGTCGGAACCATACCCGAGCCCTGTGAGATAGTTCGCCAGAGCATCGAACCAGACATAGATGACTTCGTCGGTGCCGGGCACGGGCACGCCCCAGCCGCGTGCTCGTTCAGCACTACGCGACACACTGATGTCCTCGAGGCCCCGCCGGAGCAAGGCGAGTATCTCGTTTCGCCGGTGAACCGGAACGACCTTGAGCTCTTCTGTCTCGATCAGATGACGGAGGCGGTCACCATATCGAGAGAGACGGAAGAACCAGTTTTCCTCCTTCACGATCTCAAGCGGGATGCCGTGCTCCGGGCATCTGCCATCGTCGAGATCCGGGAGCTCGTAGAACTGCTCACAGCCGACGCAATAAAAGCCTTCATAGCTCTTTCGATAGAGGTCGCCATTCTTGGCGCATGCGTTCCACAGTGAATGAACGCAGGTAATATGTCTTGGATCCGTGGATGTGCGAACGAATGCATCGTTCGAGATGTTAAGGCGCCTGCCCAGCTTTTCGAAGCGGTCTGCATTCTCGCCGACAAAGTCGGCCACGGGACGTCCCGCTGCTTCCGCGGCGCGAACGTTTTTCAAACTGTTGTCATCCGTACCGCACTGAAACCTGACGTCTCTGCCGAGAAGTCGAGAATGGCGGGCATAAGCATCGGCCTGCACGAGCTCAAGCGCAAAACCCACATGCGGTGCGGCGTTGACGTACGGGATCGAGGTGGTGATGTAAGTCGTCGCATTATTCATTGGCGTATCCTTGTGAAGGTTGAGTGTCCCTCAAGGCGGATCGACCAATGAAAAACCGCCTCAAGGGCGGTCTAAGGTGCATCAGAAGCGCACAAAATCCGCCACACTAGGAGCGCGGCATCATCATCGTGGCGTTGGCGAGGCTTCTGTTCATGTCGTCAGTGCTATCATCTGGTCACGACCGGAGCAAGGCCGCCTTTGAGGGACGTTTCCCAAATCGCGTCGCTGGTTGGTTCGTTCGCTGCAGACCACCGCTTCGATCCGCCGACGTAAGGTGCCGATCGTCAGCGAACGGATGACGGGAGGCACTCCGTAACAAAACGGGCTACCTCCGCCGCGAGCTCCATATCTTCCGGCGATCCTGAAAATCCTCCATGCGGCATCGCCTCGAACACATGAAGTTCGACCGGAGCTCCCACGCGTCGCAGCTTGCGATGGAGTCTCACCGCATTGGAAAGGAACAGGTCGCGCGTTCCGCTCTGCAGGAATATCGGAGGAAACTCGGCCGACATCTCTCCGAAAAGCGGGGATAGATACGGATGCGACAGGTCCGCCCCGTCCGCATAAAGCAGATTGTTCGGCATCAGGGGATTGGGCAGCACAACATCGACGGTCCGGTTGGTTTGAAAGCTGTCGCCCGATTCCGTCAGATCCAATTCCGGAGACAACAATACGGCGCCTGCCGGAAATGGCAGGCCTTCGTCGCGTGCGCGCAGGATGCTGGCGAGGGCGAGATTGCCACCAGCCGAGCGGCCTCCGATCAGAATACGATCGGCCCCATATTGATCGACCAAGTGTCGATACACAGTCATGCAGTCGTCGAGAGCTGCGGGATAGGGATGGTCCGGTGGCATCCGGTAGTCGATACCGTAACAAATCATCCCGAGCCGGTTTGCCTGTAGCCGTGTGCTCTCACGACAGGCATCGCCACCACCGAATACGAGCCCGCCGCCATGCAGGTCGATGAAGACGCAATCTTTGAGCCGCAGGTTTTCTGGTATGGCGACATGGATAGTTGCTATGCCCAGGCGTCGCGTTTCGATCTTGGTGCTTATTTTGTTCGTGGCTGCACTGAAAGCGTCGACATAATGGGCCTCGGCTGCTGCCTGCAACTGACGCCAAGCTGCCCGATCATTTGGGGCCGGTATCGGATAAAGCGCGTTGAGTGGTGTGCCGTCATCTTGTACGGCTGCGCGCAGCATGGCCTGCGCCTCAGGACTGATGGACGCTGGAACAGGAATGATCCGTTCGCCGACACGCACACCGCCCACGGGGAAGTCGTTCTGTTTGTTCCTCATACGGGCACTTCTGTTAACAAGTGGTCTGGCGTACAGCTGCCCGACCCAACGCAGATGGTCACGCAGGCAGACGCAACGGTCAGGATCGGTCGGCCACATCATGTTGAGCCCGATGGTCAGGGCTCTGGCTGCTGCCAATGAGGATAGGTCACATAAGCGGTCACGGCACCCTTCTCATGCGAACGGATGGTCACCGTGTCGCCTTTCTGCATTGCAATGATCTCGCCAGGCCCCGCTGTCAGCGATCCGTGCGTGTCGCTGACAGTTATGTTTCCTTCCAGGACAATCATCGTGTCGTGTACGGCTATGGTCTCCTCGAGAATCTGGTCTGGACCGTAGCGTCCGAACCCAATGGTGACTGGTCCGCCGTGGCGCTGGTCGAGCAGGTTGCCGGTGAAGATGTCACCTTCCTGTCCCGGCGAGCGTTCAAACACCGCGTCGGCAATAGCGAATTTGTAAACGGTCATTGACTGTCTCCTAAAGGTTGGAACCGAGCGCGAGACGGGTTCTGATTGCGCCACACCCGTCGCCGGGCACGTTGATGGCAGCTCGAAGATGTCGCGCGATAGGCCACGTTCGTGCAAAGCTGTGTCGCCGAAAGCGGAACGCCAAACGAATCTGGCTCTTTCAATTCAGTGGTACCGACAGCATATGCCGTATCGACCATCGCGTTCACGACTCTCTCCGATATCCGCGGCCGGCAGTTCAGATTTTATGGTGTGATCAACTGGCGGCAGAGCGGCAATCTGTGTTGCCAGGCGCGCGAGGAAGCATCGATTTTTCCGTCAGCGGTAACGACTGGGTTCATCACTCCAGATCAGCTACCGGCGCGCTGCCGAACATGCTCTTGTACTCGCGGCTGAACTGCGACGGGCTTTTATAACCCACCTCATACGCCACGCGCGAAACATTGGTGCTCCCGCTGGCAAGAAGCTTTCGCGCCTCAAGCAAGCGGATATGGCGTTGAAAAGCAAGCGGGCTGAACCCCGTGACTTCCTTGAAATGCCTGTGAAAGCTTGTAACGCTCATGTGAGAAGCCGCCGCCAGCGCAGGAATATTGACAGGCTCGCTATGATTGGAAGCGAGCCAATCCGCCGCTGACTTGAGTTGCTGAAAGCGGCCGTTTCTCTGACTGACCTGTCGGAGCGTGTCACCCATCGAGCTCTGAAGCAGGCGATAATAGAGCTCAAACTCGTAGTGTGGTGCCAGCGCACCGATATCGTCGGGCGCGTTGACCAGCTCGACGAGGCGCGCGAATGCGTCGCCGACGGGTCCGTCCAGGCCGCCGGCGGCGACCGCGCATGTCCACCGGTCCTCACGCTTGGGGATATCGAACATGACGCGCGTCAAAATATCGGCATCAAGATGAAGGCTGACGCCAACATAGGGGAAATTAGGCTTAGCGCCGGTCAATTGGTGGCTGTAGGGCAGTCCAAAGGACGATACCGCGCAATCGCCCGTGACCAGTTCGAACCGATTGGCGCCCATGATCAAGACTTTGGTTCCGCGCAACACCGCATAGAACATGGGTTCGAACACCGCCGGAGTGGGCGACGTGGCCCTTGCGCTTGTCCAAATCGTCAAGCGCGGAACGGGGGTGGGAACGCCCACTGTACCCGCACGCGCCGAAACAAACGGAGCAACGGCCTTTAGCAGAAGTGTCGATGGCTTCACGGGATCGAACATCACGTCAGCATGTAGTGATTTGGTAGGATCAGGCAAGTGTCTGGGAAGATCAGGAATGTTGCCTGCGTCGCGATCGCCTATTTTGAGGCGCAACAAAAAGCCTGCCGGAGCAGCCCGTAGCGAGGAATGAGCCTCCAAATCGGCGTCAAGGCGACAGGAATAGGAAAGGGTTCGACCATGCAGGAACTAGCTGGAAAGAATGCGCTCGTCACCGGTGGATCGCGTGGCATCGGGGCTGCGATCGCGATAGCTCTGTCGGAGAAAGGTGCGAACGTTGCGATAACGTACGAGCGATCCGCCGACAGCGCGGAGCGACTTTCCCGGATTGTTGAAGGGAATGGGGGCAAGGCAATCGCGATACAGGCCGACAGCGCGGATCCTTCGGCCATCCAGTGGTCGGTGGACGAAACTGTCCGCGCACTGGGTGGTCTCGACATTCTCGTCAACAATGCGGCGATCGCGCGATACAACCACATTGCAGATTTCACGATCGAGGACATCGACGCGCTGCTTGCCGTTAACGTGCGTGGGCCTGTTCTGACTGCAAAGGCTGCCATCCCTCACCTCAGGGAAGGCGGGCGCATCATTACCATCGGATCGGCGGGCGCGGATCGCATCGCCGGCGTGCCTGGTACGGTCTACTATATGACCAAAGGCGCGCTCCAGGCATTCAACCGTGGCCTCGCGCGCGAATTGGGCGCCCGAGATATAACGGTCAATCTCGTCCAGCCTGGATCGACAAATACGGACTCGAATCCCGAGACGGGCGAATTTGCCGACTATCAGCGTGGTCTCAGCGCCCTTGGCCGCTTTAACCAGCCGGAAGATGTCGCGGCAGCAGTCGCTTTCCTCGCAACGCCTGCCGCTCGGCAAATCACCGGCACCATCCTGACGGTGGACGGCGGCGCGCTTGCGTAGTGTTTGGTAATGGCTGTTGGTTGCCTGGCGGAATTCAGGCAACCTTCGCTTTGTGAATAGTGTAGCAGCCGGAGAACTCGCGTTCCCCGTTCCGCGACAGAGTTTTGCCGATGCGATGACTATTCGAGCCTGCTCGGCAACTCTACCAAACTCAGTGAGAAGTAGACCGGCCAGGCAAGGCCTGTTGCTAGCCGCTTCAAAACGAGAGACCGGGGATGTGAGTGCATGGCTGAAGCGAGCTTGGGGCAGACGACGGCCGCTGCAGCGCGAACATATCCTGGCGGCACGGATGGGCTGAGAGGCGGCCTGCAACCGTTGTGACCATTAAAGGCAGAACGCCCTATACAGGAAAGGAATGGTACATGAAGGCTGCAGTCTATGACAACCCCGGCCCCCCGACAGTCTTAAGATATGCCGATGTGCCGGATCCCGTCTGTAGACCGGGGGACGTTCTAATCGCGGTCGAGGCGATTTCGATTGAAGGCGGCGACCTGGTCAATCGGCGCTCGACGCCGCAGCGCCCTTCGTGGATCGTCGGTTATGCTGCTGCCGGGACCATCGTCGCGATCGGTGAAAATGTAAGGGATCGGACGGTTGGCCAAAAAGTGACAGCCTTCGACATGCAGGGATCGCATGCCGAACTCTGGGCCGTGCCTGCCTCACGCACATGGTTGATCCCGAACGACGTCGACATGGTGCAAGCCGCAGCGCTACCAATCTCCTTCGGGACGGCCCGCCACTGCGTCATCACCAAGGGCAGGCTAAATGAAGGCGAAACAGTTCTGATCCAGGCCGCCGCTGGCGGCGTCGGTCTGGCAGCCATTCAGCTCGCGCGTCAAGCGGGGGCGACGGTTATTGCGGCTGCCGGCGGTCGCGAACGACAAACGCGTCTGAGCAAGCTTGGCGCTACCCATGTCATTGATCGATTTGAGCAGGATGTTGTTGGTGAAGTCCGTCGGTTGACCGATGGCAAGGGGGCTGATCTTGTAATCGACCCCGTGGGGTCGACCTTGCAAGGTTCCCTTTCCGCGCTGGCAGCCGAAGGGCGTCTCGTCTTTGTGGGGAATGCCGGCGGTGGCGATCTCGACGTCGATCTCTGGTCCCCGATGCAGAACAATCAGACCCTTCATGGCGTTTTCATGGGATCGCTGTTCGAACGGCCTGCCGTGCACGGGACGGTTGACGAACTTCTCGAGGCTGTGGCGGAAAGACGGCTCGACGTCGTCATCGATAATGTCTTCCCGCTGCGAGAGGCATCAAAAGCACACGAGTATGCAGAAACGGCAAGGTCATTGGGCCGCGTCGTGATAACACCCTGACGCTGAGGTGTCGAAAAATGGTTTGGCAGGAGGAGGGCAGTCGGTATGAAACGTATTTCGTTCAGGAACAGAAATATCGACGTTGCCGGGAATGTTCATCTGCGGCCGGGGTTTGATAAGAGCTGGTCATATCCGGCACTTGTTTTGTCGACCCCGGAAGCAACGTGAAGGAGCAGATCTGTGTGATCTATCCGGCGAGATTGGCTGAGCGAGGCTTTCTGGCGCTGACCTTCGATTCTTCCTACCAGGGCGAGAGCGGCGGCAAGCCGCGAGCCCTCGAAGATCCGGCCGCCCGGATCGAAGACATTCGTTAAGCGGTCGATGTCCTGACGACGCTTCCTTATTGTACGAAGAGCGCATTAAGCCTCTCGGAATTTGCGCCGGCGGTGGCTATGCGATCAACGCAGCGCTGACGGAATGCCGCTTCAACGCAGTCGCAATTGACCGGGTAACGGCGTTCCACTCAAAGTATCTGCCGACCATAGTCGCCGGCCTGCGCGTCAGCTCCGGGACCGTCTCGATCTGTCGCTCTATATCCGCTAGATGGGCTGTTGGTTTCCTTGCCTGCTATCATCGAAACACTCGATCAGCATCTCGGTCAGGACGCGGACCTTTCGAGAGGGGTGCTGTCCCGGCGGACGAACGACATAGATTCCGGCCGGGGGTGGTGGATGATTTTTCATGACCGTCACCAACGTGCCGGAATCGAGATAGTCCCGGGTGAGGCCATCGGGGAGGGCAGCGATACCCAACCCGGCCGCAGCAGCGACGACGAGAGCCGCCCCGTTGTCAGCCTTGAAACGGCCCTGCGGGCGAATGGTCAGGATCTTGTCGCCGTCCATCACCTGCCACGTTTCCATCCCCTGCATAAGCGCCTGATGCGTGACGAGTTCCTCCGGTGTTTCCGGCGAGCCATGGGCTTTTATATAGGCGGGGCTCGCGACGTATTTTCCGTAGAGAGGACCAACGCGTCTTGCCATCAGGTTGGAATCTTGAAGCGTACCGACCCGGATCGCGCAATCAAACCCTTCCCCGATCAAGTCCACGAAACGGTCGCTATAGCTGGTCTGGATCTGCAGTTGCGGATGGCGCAATGCCATATCCGCAAGGACAGACGCAAAGTGGGTAGGCCCGAACGACAGGGGTGCCGCAATTCTCAGGCGGCCGCTCAGTTCGCCGGCGGGCAGGATCGTGTCTCTGGCGACATCGATCTCGGCGCTGACCCTGGCGGCATAATCCCGGAAAGTGGCGCCCGCTTCCGTCAAGGACGCCCCGCGCGTGGATCTTGCGAGCAGCTGGGCGCCAAGCTCCGCCTCAAGTCTTGAGAGCCGTCGGCTGACCATTGATTTGGAGACGCCCAGCCGGAGCGCAGCAGACGTCACTCCGCCCGCATCCGCAACCTCCACAAACGTCCGCAGATCTTCAATGTCCATGTTGCGTTCCCCGTTTCGCGACACTGTTCGGCACAAACGATGACTACCGCATCGAAAACGGGAATGACAAGGTCCTTTCGCAGCCGCCGCTTCGGAGGGTGTTCACCTCTCCTGAGCGTGTCTCAATCAATCGCCAACATAGGATGTAAGTATGACCTTTCGTAACGGCCTTGACTCACTTCTTCGTCCCGAAGACTCCGTCCTCGTCATGATCGACCACCAGCCTTATCAGCTCGCGAACGTGAACAGCCACGATCCGCAGGCGGTGGTGAACAACACCACGGCGCTTGCGAAAGCGGCAAAGGTTTTCAACGTTCCTACGATCCTGACGAGTGTGATCGCCGGCCGGGGTGGTCTGCTCTTCAAACACCTCACCGATGTTTTCCCGGGACAAGAGGTGATCGACCGTACATTCATCAACACCTGGCAGGACCCGAAAGTCGTGGACGTGGTCAAGGCCACCGGCCGCAAGCAGCTCATCATTGCTGGTCTGTGGACCGAAGTCTGCGTTGCGATGCCGGCTATCCAGGCCGCCGGCGAGGGGTGGGACGTTACGGTGATTACCGACGCGTCGGGTGGCACCTCGGTCGAGGCGCATCAGGTCGCCATCCAGCGGATGATCGGGGCCGGCATCAACATGATGACCTGGCTCGCGATCGCCGCCGAATGGCAGCGCGATTGGGCTCGCGAGGAAACTGCGGCTGCGCTGACGGACGTCATCATCGAGCATGCCGGTGGTAGCGGCATCGCCTATCTGTGGGAGCAGCAGCTCCTCAATACGCCCGTACAGGCGACCGGCCAGGCCGGTCTTTAAAAGCTGACTGGGATGGCGGAATCTCGAATTGATGTCACTGTAAAGGCCCCAAAGTCGAGCCTCGCCATCCCGACTCAAGCGAGTTCAAGCTTGGGCCGGCCGTGCACCGACGCGAAAGATGCGCCTGCGACCATCGCGACGGCGACTATTTGAGGGTGGAAATGAAACTCGCCCGGTAGCGTGGCAACAAACCGGGCGAAACTTATAAGGCTCAAGCATGGAAATCGGTATCGACAGTTTTGCAGCAATCCTTCCCGATCCGAAAACGGGTAAGCTCCCGTCACCGTCGGATCGCATGGCTGAGCTTATCGAGGAGGTCGTGGCCGCAGATCGCGTCGGGCTCGATGTCTTCGGTATCGGCGAGCATCACCGCAGTGAGTTTCTCGACTCCGCCCCGGCCGTCATTCTGGCCGCGGCCGCGGCCCGCACGGATCGGATCCGGTTGGCGAGCGCGGTCACGGTTCTAAGCGCAGCCGATCCGGTGCGGGTATTTCAGGAATTCGCGACGCTCGACTTGATTTCCAGGGGGCGCACCGAGCTCGTGGTCGGTCGAGGCTCCTTCATCGAGGCCTATCCGCTATTCGGCCTGGATACGCGCCACTATGACGAGCTCTTCGCCGAAAAGCTCGACCTGTTTCTCAAGCTCGGCGAGACGAGAGATATCACCTGGGAAGGCCGCTTTCGTCCGCCACTCAAAGGGCAAGGCGTCTTTCCGCGTCCACATCAATTGCGGCTTCCAGTCTGGATCGGCGTTGGCGGTTCGCCCGAATCCTTCGCTCGCGCCGGTGCACTTGGCCTTCCCTTGATGGTGGCGATCATCGGCGGCAACTTTGAACGTTTCCGGCCGCTTGTCGATCTCTATCGCGAAAGCGGTCTGCGCGCCGGGCACGGCCCGGAAAAGCTTAAGGTCGGGATGCATGCAATGGGTTTCGTCGGCGAGACCGACATGGCCGCAAAGGATGCCTTCTTCCCCGGATGGGCGCATCTGACGACGAAGATCGGTCGTGAGCGCGGCTGGTCGCCACCGACGCGACAGCAGTTCGAGATCATGGCGGGTCCTGACGGTGCATTCCTGGTCGGCGATCCGAAAACTGTTGCGGATAAGATGCTGCAGGCCAACGAAACGCTTGGTGGCCTTTCGCGCATCACCTTCCAGATGAGTACGGCTTCGCTTGAAACGACCGCGATGAAGCAGTCGATCGAGCTTCTGGGCATCGAGGTCGCTCCGATCATCAGGGCAGCGCGATAGGACGGGTATCCACGGTGTCGGAACGGAGGAATGCCAAATGGACATCGAAGATCTGCGGGTATTCGTCGAGGTTGCCGATGCGGGAGGCATCACTTCGGCTGCGCGTAGACTGGGGGCCTCCAAGTCCATGGTCAGCCGCGCTCTCACCAGGATCGAGGGTGCGCTCGGCGCCCAGCTTCTTGCACGAACGACACGCGGAGCCGGTCTGACGGAAGCCGGGGCGTTGTTTCGCGACCACGCAGCACGGGTCTGCGCCGAGATCGACACCGCGCGCGAGGCGATCCTGCCGCAAGGTGACCTTCGCGGACGCCTCCGGATCGCGGTTCCGCTGACATCGGGTCCGGTGCATTTTGCACCGGTCCTGGCCAAAATGGCGCGCCACCACCCGCAGCTTCAGATACAAGCCGACTACAGCGATCGGTTCGCTGACTTGATCGTCGACGGGTTCGATTGTGCAATCCGTGTCGGCGCTCTTCGCGATTCGAATTTGATCGCAAAACGCGTCGGCCAGATCTACGGCAAGCTGGTGGCGAGCCCGGACTATATAAGATTGCACGGCTCGCCGCAGACGCCGGAAGACATCGCGTCGCACCAGGCTCTGGTCGGTGCGGAGAGCTGGCGATTCATGGATGGCGAAAAGATCGTCACAGTGCAGCCGCAGGGCCGCTTCAGGACCGACAACGGCATGGCGCTTGCGAGTGCGGCCGCTGAAGGGCTCGGCATCGCCTGGCTCCCCGATTGCGTCACCCGCGACTATCTCGCTTCAGGGGCTCTCGTTCCGATCATGACACGTTTTCCGCTACCGATCGGCGGGGTCTATGTCGTACGACCTCCCAGCCCGCATCCATCCCGAAAGGTGCGGATCCTCTCGGAGTTCCTGATCGAATCCTTTGAGAAAGACACGCGTCTTTGGGGCGCCGAGGTTTGATGCTGCAAGAGCATGTTTTGCTTTCTGCGACACAGCGTCCCGTTTCCCGCGGCTAGTCGCGGGTGCCATCATTTTTTAGAGTCGATAGCGGCTCCGCCTAGCGGGCAGCAAAACGGAAGCGAAGCTCAGTGGAGTTAACGCTGGAGAGTGAAGAGGAGAACATGCATGAGCTGGAACCCCGCTATTGCCCCGGCCTGTCCTGAAGAGGGTGGTCTGGATGCAATCGACACTTTGATCATCCCCCGTTCGCGCGACCTCGGTGGTTTCGAAGTCCGTCGCGCCTTGCCCGCTCCGAAACGGCAAATGGTGGGACCGTTCATTTTCTTCGATCAGGTCGGACCAGCAGAACTTGTGACTGGACAGGGCATTGATGTGCGGCCGCATCCGCATATCGGGCTCGGTACCGTGACCTATCTTTATCGAGGCGAATTCCATCACCGCGACAGCACAGGTGCCGATCAGATCATTCGCCCCGGCGCCCTGAACTGGATGATCGCGGGCCGTGGCGTCTCGCATTCCGAGCGCACCACGCCGGAAGGCCGCAGCGGGCCGCAAAGCTTGCTGGGAATCCAGACCTGGGTGGCGCTTCCCGACAACCATGAAGACATGGCGCCGATGTTTGAACACCATGGAACAGAGGCGCTGCCCACGGTCGAGGATCGCGGCGTCACGATTCGGCTTATCCTGGGAAACGCCTATGGCAAGGTTGCTCCCGCGAAGATGTTTTCCGAGACTTTCTATGCCGATGTCACGCTGGAGGCAGACGCCCGCCTGCCTCTGCCGGATGATCACGAGGATCGCGGGATCTATATCGTCGACGGTTCTATCTCGATCGCTGGCCAGGACTTCGAAGCGATGCAGATGATGGTGTTTCGCCCCGGTGACAGGATCACCGTGACCGCTGGCGAAAGAGGCGCCCGGTTAATGATTCTCGGCGGCGCGACGCTTCCTGGTCCGCGTTACATTTGGTGGAATTTTGTCGCCTCTTCGCAAGAGCGGATCGAAGAAGCCAAGGCCGAATGGCGTGCCGGGAACTGGGGGAAGGGGCGTTTCGATCTCCCGGTTGACGACAGGGACGAGCACATTCCCTTGCCCGATTGATTTCTGCCGGTCGGTTTCGATCAGATGACCGTCTAAGGATGGAGCGACACGTTGAGCACTGGATTGATGATGGAGGAAATGTATTGAGCGACGAGGTTGAACGGGAAGATGGCGCCGCCAAGGGAGGCTACCGGATCGTGGTTGATGGGATCGAAGCCGAGATGACATACAGCCGAGCGGGTCAAAAGCTGATCGTTATTGATCACACAGATGTTCCTGCGGCGTTGCGTGGCCGAAAAATTGGCGAGCAATTGGTCCGCCAAGCGGTTGAGGATGCCAGGCGCGAAGGCATCACAATCATACCGCTTTGCCCGTTCGCGAAAGCACAGATCCAGCGCCATGCGGAATGGCAGGATGTTTTGAGAAAGTGAGGAATTCTGCTGAACAAAGAACCAGAGCCGACGATAAGGAATATTATGCGGAAGAACAGCTATCTGTACAAGAGGCGAAGCAGTCCCTTCAAGCTACTGCCGGAGAGCTGAACAATGACCGAAAACACTTCTGACCCGACCTTGGTGGAGCGCGAGATTGCTAAGGTCATAAGTCGTACCGATAAGACTCTTGCCGCCACAGTCTCGCGTGCCTTGGAGGATGCGACCAAACAAGCTGCCGAGGATATGCGAGCGATCGGCCAGGAAGATGCTGTGCCGGCGATGCAATATTTCGCGGCAGTTGTTCACCAGCGAATGTATTGTCTCATGTGTGGCGCAGACCCGGATACATTTGAGGGAGGAAACCCTGAAACTGCCTACCACGTCATCCGAAACTCTCAGAATATCGCCAAGCATTATTGGTCAGCAGACATCGAGCCTTACCCAGCGAAATAGTGGTGGGTCATCCATTCGCATCCAGCACCGCGCCATTACTGCATCGGCGGCACCTTTCGTTGTTGATCAACTCGACACTAAGAGAAGCCATTTCGTGACGTTGGGGAGGAACTAGCCGCGTCCGCGATCGCTGATCCAGGTCAGATTCCTGTATAATCGGGAATCGCGGCGACCCATTACCCACATGCCGATCATTCGTCTTGCCTGCCGAGGCCTGCCGCGCCGTCCTTGACGGCCGCGGTTCCGAAACGTTCGATGAGCATTTCAGTGAGGATCCTCACCTTTCGCGAGGGATGCTGGCCGGGCGGCCTCACGACGAACATGCCGGCTGGCGGAATCGGATGACGCGTCATGATTGGCACCAATGCGCCCGAACGAACATGATCCGCGACAAGCGGTTCTGGCAGGTAGCCGATCCCAATACCATCTAGAGTGGCAGATACGAGCGATATTCCGCTATCCGCTACGAAGCGTCCCTGGGGACGCACCGTAACAATTTTATCGCCATCCATGAATTGCCACCTCTCGTCGTCTCGCATGACGACTTGATGATTTACGATCTCGTCCGGTGTGACGGGAGCACCGTGAGCTTCGATGTATTCGGGACTCGCAACCAGTATGCCGAAGATCGATCCGACACGTCGTGCGATTAGGGCGGAATCTTGAAGGTGGCCAAGCCGAATAGCGCAGTCAAACCCCTCTCCGACGAGATCTACGAAACGATCGGTATAGGAAGAAAGGATTTGTAGTTGCGGATGTCTGCGGGCCATTTGTGAGAGGATAGGAGCAAAATGTGTTGGGCCAAAGGAAAGCGGCGCAGCGACACGTAACCGGCCGCGAAGATCTCCGGAGGGAAGAGTGGCCTCCCTTGCAACTTCAAACTCGCTGCAGATCTTTGCCGCGTGCTCGCGAAACGTCGCGCCAGCTTCGGTCAGGAAGGCGCCGCGCGTCGTTCGCGCGAGCAATTGAACGCCCAGGAATTGCTCAAGTCGAGCAAGCCTTCGGCTGACGAGCGATTTGGAAACGCCAAGCCGACGCGCTGCCTGTGTGACGCCGGTCGCGTCAGCAATCTCCACGAAAGTGCGCAGTTCCTCAATATCCATTGGTGTTTCCTTTTCGGCGACACGGTGTGTCAATTTGATGGCCTACCGTAGCCGAAATTGCAATGGCACTGTCCACTTGGACGTGTTCACAAGGGCTTTTGTCCTCCGACAAGTCGGCCTTCAACGATGGTGTGCGAAAAAAGTAGTGACCTTTTGAGACGGCTTGGACTCACTTCCTCGCCCTTCGCGCGCATCCGCATGGCACCGGCTCCGAGTGACCGCATTTCGTAAAATCAGTCGAACGAGGGTAAAATGATCAGAAAGATATTCATCGCCTTGGTGATAGCGTTTTCTTTCTCCGCAGTTCAGGCACAAACGACGCAGGAACAGCCCGGCGCTGATCTGATCGTTATCAACGCAAAGATCTTCACCGGCAGCCGTGCTCACCCCGAAGCTTCGGCTTTGGCGGTCAAGGATGGCCGCATTTATTCCGTCGGCTCTGATGCGGACATTCTCGGTCTAAAGAACTCCAACACCCCGATTATTGATGCTCGCAGCCGCACACTCATTCCCGGCATCATTGACGCCCATATCCATGTCCTCAACGATCTGGCCTATAATTACAATCTTCGATGGGATGGCGTGCCGACGCTGCGCCGGGCATTGACGATGCTGAGCGAGCAGGCCGCACGCACGCCGAAGGGCCAATGGGTCAAAGTGATCGGAGGCTGGTCACCCTACCAATTCGAGGAGAACCGCTTCCCCACGCTGGATGAATTGCGCAGCGCCGTGCCCGATCGCCCCATGATCGTGCAATATGCTTATAACCAAGCCTTCTTGAACAAGCAGGCGATGGAGGCGCTTGGCGTGGGTACCGATCGGTTCCCAAAGGTGCCGGACACCGAATTCGAAATGGACAGCCGCGGTAATCTCACTGGTGTGGTCCACGGTTATACTTGGTTGTTTCTCGCTCTCGAGAGCATGGTGCCGCAGCCGACGTTCGACGAACAAGTGAGTTCGTTGATCTATAGCATTCACGGTCTGAACCGGTTCGGCGTGACCTCGATCATCGATAACGGCGGCAGGTGGCCCTACCCGGAGGCCCAGGCGAGGGTAGACGT
>Ga0307510_10002221_pt1 | contig 21941 bp, 18 predicted proteins | sample 12_EM_MG_FD_207224 | JGI IMG/M metagenome (GOLD analysis project Ga0307510, IMG submission 207224) | Populus trichocarpa ectomycorrhiza microbial communities from riparian zone in the Pacific Northwest, United States - 12_EM | ecosystem: Host-associated > Plants > Roots > Unclassified | place...
CTTAAGTGACCCCCTGGCTCCTGACCTATTCTATTCTTATCTTTATTTTCATATTTTTATCCATTTTATTTGATTTTATATCGCTGATTTTCGCAAACTTATCGGCTTGAGCTGCCGCAACACTAGGCTCAATAGTTTTTCCCCGGCTAAATAATTATTCCAAGCCTGTAACACGCAGTTTATTTTAAATATTTTATCATATAAGCAGTACTCTTCTAATTGGCCATTTAATTTCTAATTGTTCAACTATTCTTATTTAAGATAAGGTGACGGTAAAGGGATGTCAATTTATTAGACATTAATTGGACCATAAGCAGACTATAAGCAGACATGGCTTATCCATTCTTGCCCGTCGTGTCTAGAAGGCGGTGTACGCCCAAGTACCACTTTCACCCCACATCTGTACCATCTCGTCTTGCTATGTCTTCCACAGCGTCATCGTCCTCTTTAAACTTTCAATCCATCTTTGATGTCGCCTTGTCCGACTATGCCAAGCAAACAACCATAAACCTCCCCACGCATCCCTTCGCCCAATCACTCCAGAATTGTGACTCTCCCGAACGCATTCTCGACCTCTTTGAAGACAAAGCCAAGCAATTCCAGGCATACCGTGACGGAAATCGAAAATTGATCAACTGTCTCAAACCAGTGGTACAAGTCCTCCACACCGTCTCTGGCATTCTTGGCGAGGCCAGCTCAATGGTAAGGCCCTCAGAACCATCTCATCACGTCTGATCGTTGCTCATGTTTCGATACCTAGGTGCCATTCCAACCTATAATGGCAGTCCTCGTTGGAGTCGATGTCCTCCTCACCGTGCGTATAGTCATTACCTCCTCGACACGTCCTTGTACTACCTCGGTATTCCAGGCAGCTATCGGAATCAGCGCAAGTTACGATGCCCTGGTTGACTTGTTCGAATGCATCGCGAATTTCCTTAATCGATTACGAATTCTTACCGAGATCCCTTTCTCCCCTTCGATGTCTGGCATAATCATAAAAATCATGGTCGAGGTCTTGTCCGTACTTTCGCTAGCAACGAAGCAGATCAAGCAGGGACGACTCAGTGAGTGGTTCTACATTGTATATCTGTACCTTGTTTGTGATGTCACTTCAGAGAAGTTTGCGAAGAAACTGTTAGGCGAGAGCGAGATCGAGGATGTACTCCATAGACTGGACCGACTCACTGTCGATGAGGCTCGCATGACCGGGGTCGAGACGCTTCAAATTGTTCATGGTCTTGTGAGCAACATGAAGCTCATCATGGACGGTATGCAAAACGTTTCTTTACTTCTCCCCGATGGTTGACTGGATGCTTGTTTGAGTAGATGGCAGGACATCGATGGATGATATACGACAAGTCCTTGGTAGGTTCGTTCAGCTTACGATGGTGGCTGTGAGACTGACAGCGGCTTCTAGTAACAATGCAAAATATGACAAATGATATGAACAGGATGAAACGTCAGTGTTTACTACCACTCTTACCATTGGTTGCTGGAGTTGGGGCTGAGGATGGGCGATAGGTGACCAGTTGCAGAAGGATATTCGGAGTTGGCTCTCCCCTCCAGATCCATCGAAAAACCACAATCTTGCTCGTAAATCTCATCATGATGGCACTGCGGAATGGTTCACCCGAGGTGTCACCCTCGAGGGATGGAAAACAACGGGATCATTGTTATGGATCCACGGGAAGCGTACGTCTTTCTCCTTTCTCCAACTAGTTGTTCCTCCTGATGGCCACCTGGCATCCGGACATGTAGCGGGATCTGGAAAGAGTGTCCTTTGGTATGTGTTACCAAAACAAGTCGCGTTTTCTCAGCGTATTCATATTACCAACTAGCTCGAGCATTATTAACGAAATCAAGACGAAATGCGATCGCGGACTAGCCCTAATGGGTTACTATTACTTTGACTATAAAGACATTGCGAAGCAAAGCATCCGAGGCCTCCTCACTTCCCTTATTTCCCAGTTCTGTGCCAAATCCGATTCCTGTTACCATATTCTTTCTGACCTGTATTCGGAGAACCATGCTGGATCACAGCAACCTGACGACGAAGCACTCGCTGGATGTCTGAAGGAGATTCTTATCCTACCTGACGCACCGATGAGGTATATCATTCTGGACGCGATAGACGAATGTCCCACTACCTCTGGATTTCCAACTGCACGGGAAGAGGTCCTGAAATTCCTGGAGGAGATCGTCGGTCTGGAACATCCAAATCTACGTGTCTGTGCTACAAGTCGACCAGAGGTCGACATCCGGACATGTCTAGAACCTCTCACGTCTCTCCATATGTCCCTCCACGACGAAAACGGACAAAGGCAAGATATGCTTGATTACATCAGCAACGTCGTCCATTCGGACGGGAAGATGCGGAGATGGAGGCCCGAGGATAAGCAATTGGTTATCGACACGCTATCAGCAAAGGCAGATGGAATGTGAGTGATTACCATGGCAATGTCGTGGGATGCTTCCTGATGCTGACTCGCTGAGTATGCAGGTTTAGAAGGGTTTATTGTCAACTGGAAACATTGCGTCGTTGTCTCCCAACGTTTATTTGTCATGCTCTGAATGACTTGCCCAAGTCGTTGGACGAAACATATGAACGGACTCTACTTGGGATCGAGAAGGAGAAACGAGAATTTGCCCACCGTCTGTTCCAGTGCCTCACGGTTGCCATCCGCCCACTTCATGTCGACGAACTTGCAGAGCTTCTTGCGATTCGCTTCGACAGCGGACAACTTCCCCAATATCACGCGGATTGGAAGTTGGAGGACGCACAAGAAGCTGTGCTTTCTGCCTGTTCTAGTATTATTACGGTGGTCAATGTGGATGGGTGTCCAGTTGTCCAATTTTCCCATTTTTCTGTCAAGGAATTCTTGACGTCAGACCGACTGGCTAACTCAACAGAAGACCTTTCCGGATTCCATGTTCACCCCCATTCTGCCCACGCCATACTAGCGCAGGCATCCCTCAGTGCCCTTCTCCATCTCAGCGACGGTGTCGACAAAAATGCCATCAAGAAGTATCCATTTGCGCAGTACGCTGCTCAGCACTGGGTGGATCACGGCCGATTCGGAAATGTATCATCGAGGATCCAGGACTCGATGGAAATTCTGTTTCATGTGGACAACCCATCATTTGCGACGTGGATTTGGATATACGACATTGACTATCCTTTCCGGCAACACATGTTCGAGGATCGTCCCCCACGACCAGAGGCTGTCCCGTTGTATTATGCGGCGCTTTGTGGATTCCGTGACTTCGTTAAACATCTCATTGCCAATCGCCCAGGCGACATTAATGTGAGAGGGGGGAACCACGGTTCGGCGGTGAATGCTGCGTTTGTGAAGAAGAATAGGGAGATTGCGCTGTTGCTCCTTGAGCACGGTGCGGATGTCAATATCGTGGATGCAAAGGCAAGCACTCCATTGCATCAAGCAATACAACACGGTCGTCGTGACACTGTTGAGTTGTTACTCGAAAACCATGCAGATGTCAACCTGGCAAGTGGCTGGCGGGGCCAGACACCATTAAACAAGGCAGCTTGTGAAGGGGAACTCGAGATCACACGGGTGCTACTACAACACGGCGCAACTGTGACTGTGGATGTCCCAGATAATCGTGGCTGGACTCCACTGAAGGCTGTTTCTCATCAGGGCCATCTGGAAATTCTGCAGTTGTTGATCCAGAGTGGCGCAGCTGTGGATACCCCAGATAGTGATGGCTGGACTCCACTGAATTTTGCCTCGCAGAATGGCCATCTGGAAATTGTGTACTTATTGACCCAGAGCGGCGCAGCTGTAGATGCTCCAGACAATGAAGGCCGCACCCCACTGATGTCTGCTTCGCATCAGGGTCACCTAGAAATCGCACGGTTGTTGATCCAGCGTGGCACAGATGTGAACTCCCGTGATGAAGAAGACCGGACTCCGTTGATATTTGCTTCCGAACATGGACACCTCGATATGGTGCGCTTGTTGGTCCGGAGCGGTGCTGTGGTGGACTCCTGTGATCAAGATGGCCGGACTTCCTTGACGATCGCATCACATTTTGGTCACCGGGATGTGTCACGGTTCTTGGTCCTGAATGGCGCGGCCGTAGATACTCAAAGCGCCAACCTCACAACTCCTTTACATCTTGCATCGACCAACGGGCATCTCGGCGTTGTGGCATTGCTCATAGAGCACCACGCGGACGTTAACAGAGGGAACAAGGACCAGCAGACATCCTTACACCAGGCGGCGGCATTTGAGCGACTTGAAATTGTCCGTTTGCTTATCAAATTTGGTTCCAATCCCAACTCTCAAGACCTTAATGGCTCTACTCCATTGCACACAGCAGCGCATAACGGGAATCTCGACATATTAAAACTGTTACTTGAGTCAGGCGCAGATGTTGATGCACGAAATGGCAAAAATCAGACCGCCTTAGCCGTGGCACTCGTCAGCGGGAACCGCCAAGTCGCGAGGTACCTAGCAAATCACATGAGACTCATAGGCCTTTTAGATGGATTGGATGCGACACCACTGGATGAAAACCCAAGCAATCTGGTTCCCGACACTGCATTGGCGTCTGTCAGGATTGCCGAACGCACAAATATCCCTGGCTGTCTCTGGAAGACTTCGTTGCATTTCGCTTCTGCGGAGGGGAATGTCGAGGCCGTGCAATCATTACTTGACAATGGTGCGGATATCAATGAACGGAATGCAAAGCACCAAACTGCATTGTATATGGCATCCCATGGGGGACAACTGGAAGTAATAAAATTATTGATCAAGCACGGCGCAAAAGTGGATTTCCCAGACAAGTTTGGCTGGACCCCCTTGCATGTTGTGTCCCATTGGGGACATCCCGACATTGCGGAGCTGTTGCTCGATCATGGCGCTGATATCAACGCACAAGAGCAGGACCTCTTGTCTCCGTTGCATCTTGCATCGTGGGGTAGCCGGCCCGGGGTCGTAAAGCTTCTCTTTGAACGAGGTGCAGATATCCATGTACGGGACATCGAAGGCCGTACTCCATATGCGTTAGCACTAAGAGCAGGAAACAGAGATGCTGTAACACTATTATCGGCGTTTGACGGGACTAGGGGGTTGAAGCGCCAGTGGTACAGATACTTTTCGTCTCCTCCCTCAATCCTGTTAATCCCATTTACCCCTTGACAGTGACTCACCGATACGTCAATCCAAGAGGGCCAAAACAAATGAGACGGATTAATCTGGCGGCTCGGCTCGCGGCGGGTGTGGGCGATCCTGCGGTCAATAGCAGTGATTGACTGTTATGGGCTCACGCTGGGTGTACCGGTGAGGTGGAAGGAAGTAGAGGAACGGGGTTGGTAGTTGTCGGAGTTCGGTGATGTTGAAAATGATGGATGTTCATGTTAGATGGTGTGGGGAAGCCGACGGAACGACATTCATACAGTCACGAATTCTCTGAGGTTGTCATTCAGTTATTGCACTATGGCCTTCCAAGACCAATGCTATGGGCAGCTGCAAGGCATGTCAAGTGAATGGACAACTCCCGTTAGGAAGTAACACGCATTTGAAATTTGAAAGGTGGCTTAAGCATGTTGGCGAGAAGGTGAGAAAGACATGAAAGGGATCGAATGGGACGCGAGTTACGCGACAGGGAGCAGGAATAGTACGTGTATAGCCAAGAAGTCGCGCTGAACCCACAACATCATGCGGTCAAGTAACAATGCAGGCCGGACTTGAATTTCGCCACTGTCGCATGTCCGATTCGTCGCGCCGAAATCAAAATTTCGGCAGAGGTCGGTCACAGATCGCGCCGAACAATTCGGAGATCGTGGTAGCAGAGTCCGCTGTGACTCTAAGCCACCTTCCAAAGGCGGCGGCGATCCCTCTCTGACAACCTGCGTTGCAGGGAGCGTGAGTGTTGTATAGGCGGCGAAGGGACACACTTAAGGGACAAGCACGAAGCCACCTTGCCATGGTATGGTATGGTAATCCAAGATGAGCAGATCCAGCAGGCCCAATCATCTGCGTTCCAAGCAGCAGATCTACCCACGAAAGCATGTAGAGGCCAGCCCTGTATATGCTAAAGTTCGTAGCGTGGTGTCAGGGATGTCGCGCCCAAGACACGACATCGAATATAAGGTGGAAAAAATATCACGCCAGAAATTTGAGAGGGCACAGAGTGGGGATGACGGCCAGAGGGTAACACATGAGTATCCTACTTGATGGTATTCCTCGAGTCGAGATAGAAGGATGCCATGTGCACAAACCCGGGATGGCGCTGGCTTTTGGGAGCCAAAAATGTACGTGACACAGGATAAGTATATATGGCGTACTTTAACTTGGGTTTCAGGGACACAGCAAACACCACATCGGCCTGTAACGTAGAAATCGTCAGAAGTGGTCAAAATCCGGAAGGACGGGAAGGTGGGGGACACACGTTTGCCATAGATCCATAATATTGGACCAGTAGTCTTTCTTACGCTTACACAAATAGTCACTTCGAATAATCCATGCCGCTATGCAGGTGTTACTTCGCAGCGAGTTTGCACAAAACATCGGTCAGCATCAAAACTGTCTTACGCGTCGAAACCGATCAGACTGTCTTGGTTCACAGGACAGAAATGGAGCCAGAGCATGACGACAAACATTTCGGTCCCTCTCTCCGCTTCTTGGACAAGCAGATTTTTGCAGTTATGTGATTGCAACAGACTCACTGTATTGGGCTGCTTGAGGTAGATGCTGCTAGGGTGGTGGGCAAGCATGTGGGCAGGCTCTTCATCACTGCGGTTGATACCTTCCCCAGACGCTTTCGTCCTCAAAAAGTCACCTCCCCTGACATCGGTATCCACCTACGCTTACATACTACCCTTAATATTTCGAGCGCATCCCTCTGACTCCAAGGAAACAAAGGCCCTCAGCGCGAGATATGACCCAGCTGAAGGCCAAGTCTATAGGCAACGACATGGGAGGGAGAAACAAATCCTCGTGCCCACGACGAATATGTACGCAGTTTACCCAACATGTTGTTGGGAAGCATCTCATTTCACATGATGTTGACACAGTCCCTCGGCTGTTTAAAGACTCACCTAGGAGGGATGTCCGTTGATGTACTGGGAAATGGAAAAGGCAATGGGAAAGGTTTACTCATGTGGCTACCAGTGCCCGATCTTGATGGTACCATATGGACCGAAGCTTCCCAGCATCGTTCTCCCGTTGCTCCCACGACGCACACTAATCCCGCTCCTGGGGCTCTTTGTCCTCTTTATCATGCACGGAATCGAAGGTGTCATCAGCGCGCCGAAACATTCCCCGTATCCATAACAGCCATGTAGTGGCCTAGATACTGGCGAGGCCCACGCGGGGTTGTAAGTTGCGCTCTCCCCCCAAGGTCGTCCAAGAGTCACGACTTTGCACCGAAATCGGCTGCCCATACTCGCAGCAAACGTCCATGTATTTGGTCCGTCCTCTCTTTTACTATCTTTGGTGGCTTGCACCTCAAGCGCACACAGGCAGAGCGTCCTCGGCCAGCTGTATCGCATGTAGGCGGCCCGACATCGAAGATGAGCAAATTCCAGTCGTATGGCCTTGTGGTATCCTTAGAGTCAAAGGAAAAGTATGCCATGAATGCAAATCCAGATTTCTGTATGAACTTCCATGCTCATATCCGGGTTGGTATTCATGGCTCCTTTTTCTTTTTGATGACCTTGGTCCATTCTTTCGTCTCCCTGCCGCCCTCCCTGACCCAGCGGGGTCCCTATTGTGGGCCTTGTGGCGTCCTTTCGTTCCTCTGTCGATATACTACGCAAGCTCACATGGCAAAGTGTTCGGAGGGTCCTGTTTTATATTTCAGGACGATGCAGTGCTCTGCCATCATTTTCACGGCTTTGACATGAATAATTCATATACGTCTCAGGAACTTAGCAGTTCCCGCATACCTCGTCTTGTATGAGTATCCACAGAATAAATGTCTTCCGCATCCCGCGCAGTACACTGTTTTGCACGGTGAACCCCGCCGTTGAAAGCGGAGCGGGAGTGGCGCCGGCCCTTAAGACTCGCCACGTGGCCTTCCGTGCGAAAAAAGATGCAGCCTTTGCAACGTCCGCGTCTCTTGTTTGTCTGCATCAATCACGGTTTATACGGTGCTCATGGGTGTCAGACCCCATCGCTTACCCCTCAACATCTACCGGAGGTTCCATAGTGCCCCCTCTTCCCCTCCCCAAGTCCCACCCTACCATGGCTTCAAGCGTCGCGACTACTAGGGATGGTCACCACCCTCATGCTTTGCTCGCCACCCGAGCGGCATCCACCTCAAGCAACCCGATCCAGTGAGTCTGTCTTACAATCGCGTAACTGCAGAAATCAGCTCGTCCAAGAAGCGGAGAGAGAGGTCGAAACGTTGGTCGTCACGCTCTGTTGCCATTTCTGTCCTTCGAACTAAGACAGTCTGATCAGCTTTTGCGACGCGCAAGAGGGTTTTGACTATGACCGATGTTTTGTGCAAACTCGTTGCGAAGAAATACCTGCATAGCAGCATGGATTATTCGAAGTGACTATTCGCGTACGAAAGACTGCTGGTTCGCTGTTGTGGATCTATGGCAAACGTGTGTCCCTCACCTTCTCCTTCCAGGTCTTGACCACTTCTGATAAGTTCCATATTATAGGTCGATGTCTTGTTTGTTGTATCCCTGAAATCGAAGTAAAAGTACGCCATATGTGCCTATCCTGTGTCGCGTACTTTTTTGGCCCCCGAAAGCCTACGCTACCCCGGGTTTGTGCACACGGCATGCTTCTATTTCGACTCTAGGGATACCATGAAGTAGGATACACGTGTGTTACCTTCTGACTGTCATTCTCATTCTGTACCCTTTCAAATTTCTTGTCGCGATATTTTATCCACTTTGTATTCAACGTCGTTTCTGGGGTATGACATCCCTGACACCACACTACAAACTTTAACGAATACAGGGCTGGCCTTTTACATGCCTTTGTAAACAGATCCAGTGCTTGGACCGCAAACGATTTAGCTTGCTGGATCTGCTCATTCTGAATTACTTTACATGTGTACGTGTGCCCCCCATGCAACACTCGTGCCCCCCATAATGCAGGTTATATGAGGGATCACCGTCACCTCCAGAAGGTAACTTAGAGCCACAGCGGACTCTGCTACCACCATCTTGAAGGGCGCAGCGTGGGCAAAGCCAAGCAACCATTTAATGATCTACTAGGCCAGTAGGAGAATTTAAGATAGAAATTGTTATGATGGCCACGAGTCCATGTTGTTTTGCAACATTGCTCACACTACAGTGCCACTGCAGCAAACTTGAAACCACCGTGACTGGGATGCCATCGTACCTTCCCTCATATTGTCGTTCCGCATCATCTTGGTACTAGTGCTCTCTGTTGATCCTAGCACTGTGCTCTGATTCCTTGAGTCCTGGCACGTGACGTCGACTATAATGTCGTTGTGGGTCCATGGCGATTTTTCTTTGCCACTAGTACAGATGCAGTATTCCCACTTCCTGTCGTGTGACTTGCGTCTCATCCGATCCCTTTCATGCCTTTCTTCCCCGTCAACATTCTCAACCCGCCTTTCAATGTGCATTACTTCCTAACTGGAGTTGTCCGACTTGCAGCTGCCCGCAGCATTAGTCTTGGCAGGCCGTATGGTACAATATTTGAATGACGACCTCACGGACTTCACGCATACTTGAATGTTATCCTCTCAGCTTCCCCACATCAACTATCATTAGACCCAATGTCAGATAACTCAGTACGATTCCTTATTCAACGGCCATTCAAACTCAAACAAATTTAACATGAACCTCCATCATTTCAAAATTACTACACCAGACAACCACCAGCCCACTGCTCTACTTCCACCTCACAGATACACCCAGCGTGCGCCCATAACACCCAATCACTGTAATTGACCGCCACATGACCACCCACACCTGCCGCGAGCCGAGCCTCAGATAAATTCGCCTCATTTGTTTTGGTCCTTGGGTTGACTTGTTGATGAGTCGCTGTCGGAAGGTAAACGCAATTAACGGCGCACGGGATAGAGGGGGGAGACGAAAAGCATCTGTACCACTGGCGCTTCAACCCCCTAGCCCCGTCATATGCCGAGAATAGTTGTGCAATATCTCGGTCTCCCCTTCTTAATGCCAATGCATACGGAGTACGGCTTTCGATGTCCCGTACATGGATATCTGCACCTCGTTCAAGGAGAAGCTCCACGACCTTGGGCTTACCGTTCCACGACGCAAGATGCAACGGAGACAAGAGGTCCTGGTCTTGTGTGTTGATATCAGCGCCATGATCGAGCAACAACTTCGCAATGTCGTGATGCCCCCAATGGGACACAACATGCAAGGGGGTCCAGCCAAACTTGTCCGGGAAATTCACTTCTGCGCCGTACTTGATCAATAATTTTACTACCTCCAGTTTTCCCTTCCTGGACGCCAAACACAATGCAGTTTCGTGCCATGCTTTCCGTTTATTGACATCCGCACCCTTGTCAAGTAATGATTGCACGGCCTCGACATTCCCCTCCGCAGAAGCGGAATGCAACGAAGTCTTCCAGAAACCGCCAGGGATATTTGTGCTTTCGGCAATCCCGACACACGCCAATGCAGCGTCGGGGACCAGGTTGCTTGAGTTTTCATCTAGTGGTGTCGCATCCAGTCCATCCGAAAGGCCCATGACACCCATGTGATTTGCTAGGTACCTTGCGACTTTGGGGTTCCCGCTGACAAGTGCCACGTCTAAGGCGGTCTGGTTTTGGCCATTTCGCGCATCAACATCTGCGCCTGACTCGAGTAACAATTTCAATATATCGAGACGCCCATCACACACTGCTGTGTGTAATGGAGTGGAACCAGTAATATCTTGAGAGTTGGGATTTGAACCAGATTTGATAAGCAAATTTACAATTTCAAGTTGCCCATATGCCGTCGCCTGGTGTAAGGACGTCTGCTGGTTCTTGTTCCTTCTGTCAACGTCCGCGTGGCACTCTATGAGCAATGCCACAACGCCGAGATGCCCGTTTTTCGATGCAAGGTGTAAAGAAGTCGAGAGGTCGGTGCTTTGAGCATCTACAGCCGCGCCTTTCTGGACCAAGAACCGTAACACATCTGGGTAACCAAAATATGACGCGAACATCGACGAAGTCCAGCCATCTTGAGCACAGGAGTCCACCACAGCACCGCTCTGGACTAACAGGCGTACGATATCGAGGTGTCCATTTTCGGAAGCAAATATCAACGGAGTCCAGCCTTCTTCATCACGGGAGTTGACAAATGCACTGCACTGAATCAACAACTGTACGGATTCGAGGTGGCCCTGATGCGAAGCAACCATCAGTGGGGTCCGGGCTGTATTGTCTGGGGTATCCACAGCTGCGCCGCTCTGGATCAACAACCGTGCAATTTCCAGATGGCCCTGATGCGAGGCAGAACTCAGTGGAGTCCAGCTGTTATTATTTGGGGTATCCACAGCTGCGCCGCTCTGGATCAACAACCGTGCAATTTCCAAATGGCCCTGATACGAGGCAGAACTCAGTGAGGTCGAGCCGTTATTACTTGGGGTATCCACAGCTGCGCCGCTCTGAATCAACAACCGTGCAATTTCCAGATGGCCCTGATGCGAGGCAGAACTCAGTGGAGTCCAGCCGTTATTACTTGGGGTATCCACAGATGCGCCACTCTGAATCAACAGCCGTGCAATTTCCAGATGGCCCTGATACGAGGCAAAACTCAGTAGAGTCCGGCCGTTATTACTTGAGGTATCCACAGCTGCGCCGCTCTGGATCAACAACTGGGCAATTTCCAGATGACCTCGGCGGGAAGCAGACAGCAGTGGAGTCTGGCCGTCATTATTTGGGGTATCCACAGTTGCGCCACTCTGGATCAACAACCGCACAATTTCCAGATGGCCATGACAGGATGCACGGTTCAGTGGAGTCCAGCCTGTATTATCTTGGGAATCCACAGTTGCGTGTTGTAGTAGTACCCGTGCGATCTCGAGTTCACCTTCACGAGCTGCCACATGTACTGGTGTCTCGCCCGTCCCACCAACCGCCAGGTTGACATCTGCATGGTTTTCGAGTAAAAACTCAACAGCGTCACGGCGACCGTTTTCTATCGCTCGATACAATGCAGTGTTCGCGTTTGCATCCATGGTATTGACGTCCGCACCGTGCTTAACGAGCAACAGTGCAATTCCCACATTGTTCTTCATAAGCGCAGCATTCACCGCCGAACCGTGGTTGCCCCCTCTTGCGTTGATGTCACCCGGACGGGTCGCAATGAGATATTGAACAAGGTTACGGAGTCCACAAAGCGCCGCATAATACAAGGGGACAGCCTCTGGTTTTGGTGGATGATCCTCAAACATGTGTTGCCGGAAAGGATAGTCAATGTCGTATATCCAAATCCACGTCGCAAATGATGGGTTGTCCAGATCAAACAGAACTTCCATCGTGTCCTGGATCCTCGATGATACATTCTCGAATCGCCCGTGGTCCACCCAGTGCCGAGCAGCGTACTGAGAAAATGGATACTCCTTGATGCTCTTTTTGTCGACACGGTCGTTAAGATGGAGAAGGACACAGAGGGAAGCCTGCGCAAGTATGGCGTGTGCAGAATGCGGGTAAACATGGAATCCGGAAATGTCGTCTGTTGAGTTCGCCAGTCGATCCGACGTCAAGAATTCCTTGACAGAAAAATGGGAAAATTGAACAACTGGACACCCGTCCACATTGACCACGGCAATGATACTGGAACATGCAGAAAGCACAGCTTCTTGTGCGTCCTCCAACTTCCAATTCGCGTGATATTGGGGAAGCTGTCCGCTGTCGAAGCGAATCGCAAGAAGCTCTGCAAGTTCGTCGACATGAAGTGGGCGGATCGCAACCGTGAGACACTGGAACAACCGGTGGGCAAATTCTCGTTTCTCCTTCTCGATCCCGAGTAAAGTCCGTTCATATGTTTCGTCCAACGACTTGGGCAAGTCATTCAGAGCAAGGGAAATAACTGTTGGGAGACAGCGACGCAATGTTTCCAGTTGACAATAAACCCATCTAAACCTGAATACTCAGCGAGTCAGCGCCAGGAAGCATTCCGAGACGGTTGTCATGGTAAATCACTCACATTCCATCTGCCTTTGCCGATAGCGTGTCGATAACCAATTGCTTATCCTCGGGCCTCCATCTCCGCATCCTCCAGTCCGAATGGACGACATTGCGAATATAATCAAGGATATCTTGCCTTTGTCCATTTTCGTCGTGGAGTGACATATGGAGAGACGTGAGAGGTTCCAGAAAGGTTCGGATGTCGATCTCTGGCCGACTTGTAGCACAGATACATACATTTGGAAGTTTCAGACCAACGATCTCCTCCAAGAATTTCAGAACTTCCTCCCGGGCAGTTGGGAATCCAGATGTATTCGGACACTCATCTATCCCATCCAGAATGATATACTTCATGGGTGCATCGGGGAGGATGAGAATTTCCTTCAGACACTCGGCGAGTGCTTCGTCGTCAGGTTGTTGTGATCCGGCATTGTTCTCCGAATACAAGCCAGAAAGAATATGGTAACAGGGATCGGATTTGGCACAGAACTGGGAAAGAAGGGAGGCGAGGAGGCCTCGGATGCCTTGCTTCGCAATGTCTTTAAAATCAAAGTAATAGTAACCCATCAGGGCCAGGCCGCGATCGCATTTCGTCTTGATTTCGTTAATAATGCTTGAGCTAGTTGGTAATATGAATACGCTGAGAAAATGCGACTTGTTTTGGTGACACATACCAAAGGACACTCTTTCCAGATCCCGCTACATGTCCGAATTCCAGGTCGACATCAGGAGGAACGAGTGGTTGGAGATAGGAGAAAGACGCACGCTTCCCGTGGACCCATAACAGTGATCCTGTTGTTTTCCATCTCTCGAGGGTGACGCCTCGGGTGAACCATTCCGCGGTGCCACTATGATGAGATTTACGAGCAGTATTGTGGTTTTTTGACGGGTCTGGAGGGGAGAGCCAACTCCGAATATCCTTCTGCAACTGGTCGCCTATCACCCATGCTCAGCCCCAACTCCAGTGACCACTGGCAAGAGTACTAGTAAAGACGGACGTTTCATCTTGTTCATCTCGCTTGTCATATTTTGCATTGTCACTAGCAGCCGCTGTCAGTCTCACACCCACCGATCGTGAGCTGAACGTACCAAGGGCCCGTCGTGTATCATCCATGGATGTCCTGCCATCTATTCGAACGCATCCAGTCAGCCATCAAGAGGAAGCAAAGAAACGTTTGCGTACCGTCCATGATGAGCTTCATGTTGCTCAAAAGACCATGAACAATTTGAAGCGTCTCAGTCCCGGTCATGCGAGCCTCATCGATGGTGAGTCGGTCCAGTCTATTGAGCACATCCTCGATCTCGCTCTCCCCCAACAGCTTCTTTGCAAACTTCTCTGAGGCTACATCACAAACAAGGTACACATATACAATGCAGAACCACTCACTAAGTCGTCCCTGCTTGATCTGCTTCGTTGCTAGCGAAAGTACAGACAACACTTCGACCACGATTTTTGTGATGATGCCAGACATCGAAGGGGAGAAAGGGATCTCGGTATAAATTCGTAAACGATTGAGGAATTCCGCGATGCATTCAAACAAGTCAACCAGGGCATCGTAACTTGTACTGATTCCAATAGCCGCCTGGAATACCGAAGTATTATAAAGACATGTCGGGGAAGGTAATGGCTATACGCACGGTGAGCAGGACATCAACTCCAACGAGGATTGCCTTTGTAGGTTGGAATGGCACCTAAATATCGAACCATAAGCATACGATCAGACAAGTGAGAAGGTTCTGCGAGCCTCACCATTGAGCTGGCCTCGCCAAGAATGCTGGAGACGGTGTGAAGGACTTGTACCACTGGTTTGAGACAGTTGACCAATTTTCGATTTCCGTCACGGTATGCCTGGAACTGCTTGGCTTTATCTTCAAGGAGGACGAGGATGCGTTCGGGAGAGTCACAATTCTGGAGTGATTGGACGAAGGGATGTGTGGGGAGGTCTATGGTTGTCTGTTTGGCATAGTCGGACAAGGCGAGATCAAAAATGGATTGAAAGTTTGAAGAGGAGGAGGACGCTGTGGAAGACATGGAAAGGCGAGATGGTGGGGGGAAAGCGGTACTTTGAGTGTACACCGCCTCCAGTTCTAACGCAGGTTGATGTCACGTGCATCAGCGCTGTCCTCCGGCCTGGCCCACAGTTCCGCTCCGCGTACGGCAGAAATGCTGTCGTGCGGTGGCAGATACATCACCCGGGCACAACGCGGTAAATCCACTTACAAAACATCCCTGGGCAATTTCCCCACCCTCCACCATGCTCATCATGGTGGGGGAATCATGGCCCTATCCGGAATATCCCATACACTGCAGATACTGTACAATTTGCACACCATGCATGGAAGATTGCTGGGAGGATCATCGTCTCCGTCGGAAAGTGGCCCAGGATCACAGTAGTACCTGATATGACGCGTGAGCCCATTGTGAGCGTCGCCGGCCTCACCCTCAGACTATTTCTACGTCACGTGTTCAAGTCGATATATTCAGAATCACGGATTATTGTAGCTAAGTTACTATAAACGCATAGTGCAGTGGTGCGGCGAATGTTCCTATCCCCAATCACTCCCTTCTCCTCTTTCATCTCTCCACCACAAAAGCGAATCGATATGGAATGATGACTCAGATCCTTCAAGGCGTTTTTGACGGTCATTCTACCATCCCAACTAAGGCAACGACGTTTCGTACAAATCCCATATTCTATCCGAAGTAATGATCTCTCGCAGGGATAGCAGAAGGTTTGTTATTGTGCGTTTTCCCTCTTCTCCCCACCCCTGCCCGTTTTGTTCATTGCCTCTGGCAACGCAACTGACTCTGACTCTACAGCTATAGAACAACGCCAAATACCGGCATCCTACTCGCTCGCGGTTCCCTGAAATTGAAATGGAGGTATTCCATGGATGCCGATCCGGCGCCGTCGATGCCATTTGCTCCCCGAACGACGCTCGAAATACCGAAGGCTTGCGTGACTCCTGGATTTGCTTCTACGGCATATTTTTTATTCCGCTGTCAGGGATGTTCGTGCGTTATTTTCTGGCCGTCACTCCGACTCTGCACCTGATCACAATTCTTTTTCTAGTCATATAACCGACCTTCGTATCTGGCGCGACGCTGCACAACACATGCATTGGCTCGCTTGTCTCACGCCTTCGTTGGCAGATTACGGCCCTGACTGTACGACGATTGAGCCTGTCGCAATGTCAAGAGCGTTTAATCAAATTCCAGAGTAAGGATTTTGTCGATGATCGCTATCATTAAAGTTCTCTCTCTGGAAATTTGAATGACGCATATAACTGACATAGTACGGTTCTGTAGGTGACGACACCTCAGCCCTGTCGCAACGAATCCGAAGCCCGCGCGGACTCGCATCTTCTCTCCTCGCTCTCAATTTAGTCCATGTTATCATCTTTTGGTCGGCTCGGTATCAAAAAACCCCACTCGCACCTTGACATGTTCGTTTCGGAACCGCTTAACACCACAGAAAACGCAACTAAGTCGGATTGTCATGGTTCTGCCTACCGAAGTGCGTACATGTATCAATGTGTACGCCCGATTTTCAATTTTCCTGGATACCACTAAATTGTTCCAATCACGCATCTAAGCGGCCCCCCTCAGGGTGAGTCTAGCCACTGGTCATGATTTAACTACGTTCTGTGGTGCGTAACTGATAGAATAGTATGAATTCCTAGTCTGTGTAGGCAGCGACGTAGCTCTGGGTCTGAACTGTATCACGAAAAAGATAACGACTGGATTAATATTGTATGAGCTCGCCTGAATGATCCCAAAACCGTACAGTGGCTCAGGCCCTTCTAAGCAAGGACAATCTCCAGGTTTCAGACACTATCCAGTCCACGCGATCCTCCTCAATCTTTCCCTTTTTCTGCGGCTCTCCTATGCTCGTCCGCACCTCCTAATCCTTGCCAACGCGACCAGTGCTGATCTTTACTTGAAAGAAGCGAAGGGTGGTGACGGTGTCATATGTATGCGCTTTACCGTCCTCGCTTTCACCACGCACGTACAAGGACTTCGTTTCCTGTTCTTTTCTACCTCGTTATACGCTCGCGCGGTGCCAAACGGCAACAAACGCAATGAACTTGGATACATCGTACACGTAAAATTACATTTCATCCATCAACATGAACTTTATTTCCTTCACTTTCCGACCCTCTCACAGAGCGGGTTAGTGTGGATCAAATTCCTCGGTGCTGGAGCTGTAGAGAAGTCGACGATTGCGCGTATTCGTCAGTTAAAGTCGACAGGGGCAGGCTGACTCGGAGACGCACCACTTCGATCCAGTACCCGTCGGGATCCAAGATGAACGCGAGGAAGTTCATCTTTCCGTCCTTGAGACGCTTTTTGAACGTCACGCCAAGTCTCTCGAAGCGCGCGCACGCCGCCTCGACGTCGGGCACGGTGATGGCGATGTGGCCGAACCCCTTCGGCTCCTCATTTCCAGAGCGGTATGGTGTCGTGTCGAGGGTTTCCGTGCCGTGGTTGTGGGTAAGCTCGAGGATGCCTGATAGACATCGAGGAACAACAGTGTGAGATTTACTCATATGAACACGGGGGTAAGGAAACGCACCTTCACGGTTGATCCGACCCTCTTTCTTCTCTGCATCTGTGGCTTTGCCGCCGGTGTGATCGAAGGCGAAGAAGTAGAGCGTAAAGTCGCTAAATTCGAGCGCTATTCAAGTTTTCATGTGAGCCGGTTGTAAGGCACAAGAGACGATCTGCTCGCTTTCGATGAGGTCCATTCCGATGACCTTGTTGTAGGAAACGGAGGGAGAAGGTGGTGGTAAGACGAGGGACGATAAATAGACGATAGACTCACATCTGTGTAGAAAGCGATCGAAACTTTGGGATCTTTGACCCGCAACATGGTATGATTGAACTGTAAGAGTAGCCAAGACAGAATCAGCGTTGTTTCTTTCTAACAGTGGAAATTTTTTACCCTGTAGCCTGCAGTTTCTTCAGAGTAAGGCATGATGATAATGATCAGGTGGGAGTGAGACGTGAGAGACGTGAAAGGCTCGGATGTCGGATGTCGTCACTTTACCCCAAAATGGCAAAACTGTAGCCCCGTTGACCGCGATCCCTTCGAGATGTCGTCTCGAGATGTCACCACGTCACCCGCTTGACTCCGCAACGAGAGCCGGACTTAGGCTCCGCGCGCAGCCTCCGCCTCATACATGGGACGTTTGACAACCTTCGCGAAGCGACCCTTTCTTTTCGAAATCGAAAAGGTTTCCAACTTTCCGAGTCGGTTCCGCCGTCCTTTGAGTCCGTATGGGTGTCTTCCGCGTCATTCTTTGCGATAGCGTTCCCCTTCTCATCTCTCTCGCAAATCTCTCTAGCAGCGTGGCGTCTGTTACTCCACGTGGCCGCTGGTGTGTTGGGCCATGCTCCCTTCGACGTCAGACTTTCCAAGTCGGTATCCCCGTGATACCATAGTTTTTGAACTGACCCCATAAGCAACCCGTGAAAGATGGCAACTATGTGAGCATAATCAAATAGCCCCGCGCTCGACCAAATGGACGGTTCTCTCTGGCCGAGTTTAGAAGCAGGTGGAAAATAGTAGTGGTTCGTCTAATTCACCCGCCCGTTCCCTCTTCTTTTTCCCCAGAATAACTAATGGCTGATCTTTTCTCCTTCAGCTTCTTTCCAGAGTTGCAGAAAACACTTTCAACGAGTTGAGGGTGGACTGGGCAAACAATTTCAACTAGAAGACGAGGCTAACTTAGGGACGGAAAGGGCTCGAATTGTACGTGATCTCTCTCGTGCGGCAGCAATCACGTCTTCGCTTTCGATCGACTTTTCCGTTAGAGTCCAATAGATTCCGTCATAGCTGAGATGATGGATCGCCTTACGACCGACAACGCTCACATCGAAAGGAACCTGCGACCTCTGAAAGCTCCCAAACGCTGGCCATGCCTCATCTGTGAATGCGCTAGCAGCCGCCACTACCACCGCCGCCTTCGCCGGCATGCGAGCATATACGTCATGATCAATCCTGACGCCAAGCTTGCTCGGTGAGCCTTGTCCTGGTCATCCCACGTAGTCGTCTTGCTGACTAACAATGCTATCACGCAGTCACCACAACTTGGCTGACCTCACGCAGTGGCTACGCGGCATGCTACCTGACTACGAAGCGTTCCCAAGGCTATGCCCTTCGCTTTCATACAACAGCAATCAGATCTCTTGTACGAGCGGCTCCGGGTCAGAATCTCTGAATTCAACTGAACCCAACTTTCGGCATCAACTTACGTGTATTCCACCTCTATCTATTTTCTGATGAAGCCTTACTATGCCAGCGGATGGCGCAAATCCAAGGACCATCCCTGGGTAGCGAAGTTTCTGAGACGGCATGCTTCTAGCGACAAGGCCCGTACGTCAGGACTATGACTTCAGTGGAGGCGTTGGTTCGTCCCTGCTAATGCTGTCTTTATTCTGTATCACGACCGGTGCGGCCTACCAGTGCGGGTAAATGCAACAACGGTGAGGATACAGTGACTACTTGTGGGCATTCTATGGCTCAATTCATCATAGAAATGCTGACCATCGAAAAGGGCTATTTCTTGTATTGCAAGTGATGTGCAAGTCCTTTCCCAATCCCACCATCAATGCCATCAGGAGCATAATATTGCACCCCATGCTGTGAAGGCAGCTGGAGCGATCACAGGCACCGTCGGCAGATGGCTTAAAGGCGCAGTGGATTCTGCGGTGGCCAAAGCCGCAGCACAGGCATAGCCAAGCGGCCAGGTGGCCGTCGAAGATGTCGATGGCGGTCAAACTGAAAGAGCGGCGTCCGCTCTTTGTTGATACTCCGCTATTGTGTAGGTCGGCTTGTGCCTACAAGTAGTTTCCCAGACGGCCGGAAGGTGGGCGCGGGGTAACGTTTGCAAACAGGAGCAGAGTCGCACAACTCAAGAAGTGCATCGATCATGTGTGGGGCATAGGTATATTTATGAAGACGTGATAAGAGACGGTCACGCGTGATTCGGTGAACTTCATTTGTCTTGGACCGCTCACTATATGACTGATACGTATTCCGACTTGCTCGTTCGCCACTTGTATTGCACATGGTGTATCGTCAACAGGTAACCGGGAACCCCTTCCAACGTATTCCATGATTCGGCTATCTCTCTCCAGAAGCATTTCTGTACAGCGCCCTTTGCTTTGTATTCCGATTTGACTGACACTGTATACTCGCGTAAAATCTTTGCTCTGTTATCTCACCTTAAAAGGCCGATCACGGCTCGCCGTCTCAAACCTTCGGAATATGTCTACGATGTACGATACGATGTGACAACTCCTCACGAATAGCGTTGTCTGCTTTGGAGGCCCGCATTCCGCATATGTTAAGACCTTAAGCCTAAGGACTTCAGGCTCGCTGTGGCCCGTAGGTCAAGCGATCACACCAGCATTTAGGAGTCAAACCCACGGAAACATATATTTTTTTCCGCGGGGTGGGCAGCAGCGGCGCGTCCTGGCCATCAAAGGCAAGATACCCGGTTCTAAACCTCGGACCTTTCTTTAGTTTGGGCTTTTTTTGCCTCTTGCGTCCTCGAGGTGTACGAGTGCCAGTCCCCCAGCGACTCGTCAGAACTCCCCAGGCATCTAGACGCGCCGCCGCCAACCCGAAACACTACGGACGTACATGTAGGTCTTTTTCAATCACGAAGCTATAGACTATGACAATTCGCGACCAGAAAACCCTCAATCACGCAACACGACACTCAAGAGTCAATTTGAATCCGACGATCACACGTTTTCCGGCCGTCCGGCGAAGAGAGGGATGTAATCTTGAGGCTTGAGCGTTCTCGGCACACTTTTTCCAACCCCCCTCGACACCATGACCCTCGCGAGCGAAAGTCCCCCAACCATCACACGACGCTTGCGACGTCGCGCAGGTGTTGGACGAGCTCGATGAGGGAGGGCCGAGAGGGGGACATGACGCGACAAACAGGTGAGTGTCGAAGATCGACGCCTCCCCGTGGCCTGCGCGCAGCTGCAGTACGAAGACCTGACGGCCACACGGATCCACGACCAGGAGGTGAAGACCGAAGATGGGGAGTGAGGGGATTTCTGGGGATAGAATGCGAGGACACGGCCACTCTTATATACGTCTCTTGGGGGTCACTTGTGGTCTGTTTGGCGTCGCGGCTGACAGCCTCGTGAGCATCAGCGGTCGGTCATCAAACTGAAATACGGGTGAGCTGGAATCCATGGGAAACCTAACAAACGCCCCTCGAAAGAACAGACGGCCAGGCGATCTCCGTTGAAACCTGTGGAAATCGCAAGGTGGCTGTTCTGGCTGTGAGTCCGTCAGGATTGGTCTTTCCGAGAGGGCGGGATGAAATGTCAAATTGGCGTCCAACTTCTCATAACGTGAACTAGGATGGAAGAGTCCGTTCCAGCTGACGCAATGGATATTGCATGTTGGATTCTTGACGATAGATCCAATCCCCAGATGTATCAGCCGAACCAAACGGCATACATTTTCAACTCACAGGCGTTTGGCGACACCAATCTACGAATGACTATGTGAGTTTCCAAGTCGCGCTTTGTCAACCGGGGTATCACCCCTCTTCCAATCGCTGTCAGAATAGACCCTGTTATCTAGGGGTGTGACGAACTCCAGGGATTGTGTTGCTAAATGGTTAGGTCCAACCACTGAGACTTGGAGGAGCATGTTAAGCGACGCTCTTGTCCTCTATTGTAATTGAAGGTTCGACCCCTGTTTGGTGTTATGGAGAAAGTCCCGAGCCCCCCTCTTTCGGCGGTGCTCGCTGCCCGGTTTGGGGGGCTTCTTATGCAAGAACTGTAGTAAGCGTGT
>Ga0307510_10002222_pt1 | contig 21930 bp, 18 predicted proteins | sample 12_EM_MG_FD_207224 | JGI IMG/M metagenome (GOLD analysis project Ga0307510, IMG submission 207224) | Populus trichocarpa ectomycorrhiza microbial communities from riparian zone in the Pacific Northwest, United States - 12_EM | ecosystem: Host-associated > Plants > Roots > Unclassified | place...
GGAAAAACTGGGCGAGAAGATTGTGGGACCGGAGGACAAGATCCTAGAACTGGACGAGAAGGTGGGAGAAAAACTGGACGAGAAGATGGAAAAACTGGGCGAGAAGATTGGTGAACTGGGCGAGAAGATCGGGGAACTCAACTAGAAGATAGGAGAAAACCCGGATGAGACAGAGCTCAATGATTCAGTTTGCCTATTGTGAGAATACTCTAGTTGGCTACTACTAACTTCTAAATGGGAAAAGTTGATATCTCTTTATTTTGCTGTCCTTACAAAGGAGCCTGTTCCTTTTATTTTCCGTGTGCAGCATCGTACTGCAATTTCCCAGCAAGCCACGATTTCTGGCATTCTCTAGGCCATGTCATTTAATTTTTAAAACCCTTTGTACCCTATAAATCTCCCCTCCATTTGTATGTTCAACCCGCATTTTGGATAGAATATCATGACACAAACTCTACACTTTGAATCAGTCACTGGGAAGGTCTATGACAGTAGCAGCACCGTGGAAAAACAAGATCGGTAGTTGTACCAACACCTTTTGTAAGTTAGGTGACCATGTATTTTAAACAACTATTGGGTTGTTGGGGGGCGCAGCGCATCCAATCCCTAGTTACCGAATGACACGAAATCTTTCGTGATACGAGCAATGATGATAGACAAAAAAGATATCAGGGAACAAGAAAGAATATAGAGATCGTGTGCAATAGCCAACGACTTTGACAAAACAAGAGATGACCGTAGAACTGTAAGAGAAATGAGATGTGTGACTGATAATTAACGAATAAAGGGAAGAACAAGCCACCTTATATCCATATCAACAGAAATCCTTCTTCCCGGGCACACTTCCTGCGCATGCCGAATCGCTCTCCCACTTTCCACCTCCTTGTCATCCTTCCATTTCGCTTTGCTGGGACACTTCCGAGGTAGAGTTCCATGGCCGAGGGCAGAGTTATGCCACCTGCCTCGGGTCGAGTACATCGCTGAGGGTGAGGTAGATGTTCATCTATCTCCAGTGTTTGTGTTTCATTGTAGGTTTCGCATCAGGCACGCGGGGTCGGGATGTCAGATGATGAGAAGCTAACAGTGGCGGGACACAGTCAAAGCAACCGTCTGTTTAAGGTTATCGTGTTTCGTTTCCTATCATGCAGAACCAGAAAATGTGTATGTGGTGAGCAGCCTAAAATGGTTAATCTCCAATAATATATACGTTTGCCCTCTCCACTGGAGTCGAGTGCTAGATATCAAGGTTTGCTCACTGGGCGATTCAACAGTATGGAGGGTTAGCTTGTGCAGATCATATCTTAGGAGTAGACAGGTAGTGAGGGGGGAAGCAATAAGGGCATTTTTCTTTGCTCTAGGAATCCCCGGGTGAGCAAGGCATATCCTAGGTACGTGGCTAGCTTCTTTTTAGAAACAAATACCTCTAACAGCCGGCTTGCTAACGTTAGTTCCTTAGTGGCATGCAGCTGGTGTGGCCAGGCCTCAAGGAGGTACCGCCAATGTAGGGGGTAGTGACCGTTGATGTTTATTGCGGCATTAGGCATGGTATGGCCGAGATATTTCTTGATACAGTTAACCTTATTGTATTAATCTTTCTGCTCCGGGGTAAAAATGAGAAAACTTGGAATTGTTCTAGCCCTGCAGGGAGCCAATATTTCTTTAAACCCTTCTATAATCCTTTAGACAACCTCAAATAATGACTTTTACAGCAGCCCCTGAGCTCGTGGGTTGTTGGTTATTTAGGGGAGCTTGAAGTTGGTCATATTCGGGGGTTAATTGAGGTTAACTATTCACAATTGAGCAAAACTAACTGGTAAGGTGGGGGGGTTGATTTGCATTGAACAATACCGCACTCTACTTAACGAGAATGAAGCAGACAGACTCATCCTAGGGAGGCAGTGGCTCTTGTTACCCTACCATTCTCCGCAGTTCCCTATCAAGTAGACAGCTTCACTCACTCCGGCGATCAGACTAGAACCGGAATGTTTTCTCCATAAACTGGATAAAAATGTTGTAACTGAGGTCAACAGCTTTTTTCATCAGGCGATCAACAAATTAGCGTCCGTCTGAGAGGGCGGGTGTGAGTAGCTTGTGAAGTGATCTACTGGGAATGGCGGAGGACGGCAGGGGATTGCCGGAAACCGTTTGTGTGTTCTTCCATATCCAGCATGGTCGGCTATGGGGGAGTAAGTCCGCAGGCAAAGTGGCGGGTGAGGCCCCGTGTAAAGTGGCTAGTCATGTGGCTGGAGAGGCCTCGAGTGAGGCCACGTGAAACTGGGAGATAGTGGCTGGTGCGTTCCTGTATCGATAGTCGGGGACACCTCCTTTGTTTCTCTCTCAATCAACTACGGTCGTTTTAGCAGGAACTATCGAGGACCTCATGACAGATGTCTCATGGTGCTATAATGATTCGTTGGGAGGTGTATGATTTGAACTTAGGCTAGACCTGAAGCCCAAGCCCAAGGAATATAGTCCCCTACAGTCCGGCTGGTCATCGCCTTCCCGGGCGTAGTCCGTCCTAGTACACTCAAAAAACACGGACTATGAGCAGTAGTCTATCCCGTCCTACCCCGGGGACGAACAGACTGGACGTGGAGCTCATACGGGGTTTTACGCTCACTAACCCTTTTTATTTTATTTTCTATGTATTTGTAGAAAGTTTATAGTGTATCCATAGCTAGCGGTAGATAGCAAGGTGTGAATGGTTGTCACGAACCTGGAGCTTAGGGGTAGGGTACATGGGCCTTGTAGCTAGCACAGGGAGTAGAGGTGAGACGAGAACCGCAACAACCACCTCTACGATTGAGGACATTCCGCATCGTGATCTTTGCTTTGTGAATTTATCGATTTTATCTACGTGCTTGGTGAACTCCGATAGTGTGTGCGGCGATTACCTCTACCGGTCTTCTGCTCCCCCTTTCTTTCCTCTCCACGATTTCCCAGGATTCAATCATTCATTTCAGCGAGAGAAGTATTTACCTTTCAGACGGAACTTCCGCCTGTACCCGTTCTTCCTTTTCAGTACGCTGCTTCACGCACTCCAAGGAGTTCTGACCGGATGCTTGGGTTAATTTCTTTCCGCCCAGCTTTCCGATTTTGTTGCTACTAAGTTTGGTGTCTATTTTGGTGATTTTGTCTTCCAACCTCTCGAACCCCTTACCTACCCTACTACACAACCTTTTCCGTTGGATTGCCTATAGGGCCCGCAGTTATGTGGCTATGCGGATGTGGAGTTATGTAGGTATGCAGTGCCGATGTGCAGTTGCTTTTAGATTCCGACCGCGAAACAAATACGATACACCACGAGTGACGAAAGGGTGAAACGAAACGAAACGCCAAGCAAACTACAACGAAAACGATCGCACACTTCATGGGAGGGGAAAATCATTTTACGAGCAACAACAATCTCAGGCTCACGCTCAATGATGGATCCAAGATGCTCGATGCTCCCTCCAACTAACTAACTAAGAGCGATCATAGGAGTATATATCAGTCACAAAGACATCGTATCCATCCATGAGCCATAGTGCTGCTCCATGTGAGTCCTCTTCCCACATCATGACTCCGGAGCTGACAAAAGGAAAACAAACTCTCCCACTGCCGCCGGTCTTCCAGCTCTCTCGCACTGGCCTTACCGTGCTTCCGCTTTCCCCCCGGCTTTCCTCCCTCGAAAGCTGCGCGACCCGAAAACCATCGCACATTCCTGAATTCGCAATGCTTTCCCGAATGTACAACCCAAACGCCCAAAACCGAACCCTATACCGTAAAAACTAAAACAAACGAAGAATGTGCTATGTCGTTGGACTTTCCTCCTCTAGTAAGGTATGGTGTTTTTTTGCTTTTATCTATTTCGGGGCGGCTGATCCGCTCTTTTTTTGCAGTGTCTTTCGCCCCTTTTCCAAAGTAGGGAATTCCGAACTACATAGTTCATTTTTCGTTTATTTTAGTTTTTACGGTATCATACCCGAAGCCAAAACGAGTCTCCGAAGACAAACACATGCCTGAATCCTCAACACATCTCCGAACACAAACCTATGCCCGATGCCGGAGCCATATGCCCGGATCCTCAGCGCATGTCCGAAGCGACAAACAAGTGGGCTCACGGAAGCTATCTGAACAGAGGAAGTATCGTGGTAGTATGGCGAGCAGCACCATTTTTAAGAGTTATGCGGGGATGCAGCTGGGCGGATATGGGGGTATGCGGGTGTGCTGATGCAGTTCTGAGGTATGCGGTTTTGTGTTGTGCGGCGACTAGAAGCTAAGCAGTGAATTGTTGTTTTCATATTTCACACCGGTAGGGACATGATATTGGGTTTTTTGTGTTTGTTAATACCCATTGTGATCGGACATCAGGTATCGGGAATTTGGCTTCACGATGTTCGTTCCATCCATGCCATCAGGCATACGGGTGTCAGCAGAGAGGATAGGCGTTGGAGCTCACGGAGGATAATGAAATGTTGCGACTTAGGACGACTCTAGATTGTTTGAGATCCATAGGGGTCAGGATTTGTCGGCTTAGGGTTTTCTCTAGAGTGTATTGAGTTTCACCAATTTATTGGCCTTTCTGGATCGAGGGAGATATCTTATCCTGCTCTGAACAAACGGGGAGAGAGAGTAGCAGCAGGGTCCACTATCCTTTCATGTTCTGCACCGCTTAGAGTCTATTGCAATTGCACTTTTCTTCTCCTATTCTCTTTGATCTCTTTGCCCTACAACAAAATGACTCTAAATACTTTGTTTGAGGTAATTTACCAAGGCGCGACCATTTAAGTGAAGCATGGTTGAAAAGGACATAAGCGCGGGCCAAGAATATTCATTGTTTGGATTACGGGCAGTAGGGGTTTGTGGTTCCCTCTACACCCCCCGTATAGCCGCCTATCAGCGAAAGTGATAACGTATCGTATCGCTCCCCTTGCATAGTACTTTGCGTGTACAGTTTGCCACGAGCCTCGGCAGCCCTCACAATCGGATAAGTACAGTACACAGGCTTGGTGATGCACGACAGTTCATAGATACTACTCTAGTTGTAGCAACCGGCCAAACTCTATGCACCCATAGCCCTGGTTCTGGGGTGGTGGCCAATCGAAGTATGATATGACAATCTTTGAGCCCCATTCTGAGAAGTAACCCTGTGTTTATAGACTACTTTTTATGATAGCATGAACAGTCTGGCCGTGTTTGTGGTACCACGTGCCTGACAACCTTGACTGCGCAATAGAGAGTTTGGGGAGTTTAAATAGCGTTTATGTCCACGCCCAACAACTTTTAGTTATTTCTTTCACTCCCATTACACCACATTGGCACGCCGTCGACAATGCATTCCTCTATCATCAAACAAATCCCTCATGTCAAGCTCGCACGCAACCTTTTCGTTGTTGGTACCCACCTCCGTATGGGACCTTACAGAAGATTCCTCACTACTCAGGTAAGATATCGATTGATCAATAATGTTGGATTACATCTACTAACCTTTTTGTTCAGAGGAAATCTATTGCAGAACAGGTACCCCAATTATCCAACGGGACATCATCCGAGAACGGTGGACGTTATATGACATGGGAGCGGTTTTACAAGCAGCATGTGGTGTTTATGGACCGTATGTCAGAAGTGCAAAAGGTATAACCTCTTTACAACATAACAATAGGTCTTTGGGCAACATGACTAAAAAGTACTATTAGGATTTCGCAAAATATAACGGTGTTATCGAAGCTCTTGGTGATTCCTCGAAGAAGCTTGAGAGTAAGATCGGCGAAGTTGAGGCCAGGCTAAGCAAAGAAATCGAAAAAGTGGACGAGAAGACTGGGAAACTGGACAAGAAGATGGATACTCGGTCCGGGAATATGGAGACGAAACTGGACGAGAAGATAGGAAAACTAGACGACAAGATAGGAAAACTGGACGAGAAGATGGACACTCGGTTCGGGAATATGGAGACGAAGCTGGATACTCGGTTCGGGAATATGGAGACGGAACTGGATACTCGGTTCGGGAATATGGAGACGAAACTCGAGAAAATGGGTACTAAACATAGCTCTGAACTCAAGGAGCTTATCGAGAAGATCGAGACCAAACTCGAGAATATCAGCACTAAACATAGCTCTGAATTTAAGGAGCTTAGGGAGAAGATAACTGGCTTTGATGGGGTATGTTCCGTACTTTTGGGCGCTAGTGAGGCTACTAACCTGTGATCAGGGCCAGAAAAAAATTTGGGGAATTCTGTCGGTTGGTATTCAGGCCATCCTCATTCCGGTTTGGTCCAAATGTCCTGTACAAATTTCCGAGTGTTCTACTAACATTTTGCAAAGCTCATCGGTTACCTCTACAAGCTTCTATATGACGCGCAGCGAACGACTAAGGAGGAGGAGAAATAACCGTTTTCCTTTTGTACGAACAAAGGTTGTCGGGCTTGGTGCGGTTGTCTTGCGGGACTCAGTGATTCTGTTTGCATATCGTGAGAATACTCTAGTTGGCCACACTTAGTCTTGTCTCGAGAAAATTTGACATATCTTTGTTTTGCTCTTTTCAGACTGGAGGGTGAGCCTTTCCCCTTCCGTGTGAAACCTTGTACTTCAATTACCCAACAAGAAGCCACATTGCCCTGCGTTCTCTAACTCTGGTCAGTCTGTCTTGGTCGTGCGGCGGTAGATTTCTCTTTTACAAATAAACAAATTATAAAGCGTTCGCCCGATTTTTCCCCCTACAAAAATCGACACGATGCTCGCTTGGGCAATCTACTATCTAGAAGCCATAGAGCTGAACTGTAATAGGCCTATCTGCTCGCAGGACAAAAGCCTGCCCCCGACCTTTACCCACACCCTGGGGGGTACACTCCAGTTTTAAAAGTTCCGGTAACCACACGGGTGCCTTCACGTATTTGTGGCTGTTCCTCGGCTAACGCCAACATACTACGCCAGCCACAACTACATAAAGGTATCATACCAGTGTGGTTACGAGGACTTTTCAAACGGTAGTGGTAGTTTAGACTGCTCCTCCCTCATAGCAACATGTGGCGTCCTTGTACAAGTATCATACAATACTCGAGTTAAAGGTCGAGGACAGAGTATTTCCTATTTTTCTGGTGAGTATGATACGTAATATTAGAGAGAACAACCGATAGATATTGAAATATATTTTGGATGGCTGTAGGCTGCCTACTCGCTGAGGAATGTTCACAGAGCGATGGTAGTACCCTAAGTACAGAGCTTACTATTCAATAGTTCGAGTTTCTATGTTAGTGTAACAATACCACCTTCCAGCATCTGAGGTGAGGTATTCACTGTGTGGGAGATTATGATACAATCACCACCGTGGGCACTCGGTCGAACGAGAACTTTCCGTAAATTTAACCCTAACCTTAACGAAGCTATTTTTGCCAACGAAGCATCCTTATTCACCACCTTCCCAGTTGCGCCATGCCCCAAATCAGGCACCCCTAGCAAATACGATTAGCGAGATACTCGAGTACGTCCAGCCCTATTCCTAGCCGAATCCAAGCCTTTCCCTGCTAATCTAACTCACGTGTTATGATAGCAGAGAGGCTCAAATTGATATTCCGACTGTGTGATGTGCCATCGACAAGACTGCACTTAAATAAACTGCACTTAAATAAATCACACAATGAACTGCACTTAATAAACCGCGCTTAGATAAATTGCACAATGAACTACACTTAATGAACTTAAAAATAAATTGGACAATGAACTGCGCTTAATGAACTGCCCTTGCGTAGAGCTGCCCTTGAGGAAAACCGCCCCTGAGCAGTCGAGCCGGTCGGATACGCAGTGATAAGCCAGGCTGGAGAAGAGCGGGAACTCTCCTCACATGAAGTGCCTATAGTAGGTGGTAATGCGACTACTGGTTGGCCTTCGTGCCTTGTTTGCCCGGAACAAACAAGCCATACTCTACTCGTGAAAGCACGGATTAAGGAGATTCTGCTCCGTAACCGTGCCAAGGTTCCGGCCGATTAATTATGTAACTCCGCGCGGTTCCAAAATCTTTGCAGCGCGTCAACGATGTACCAACAGCTCAACGGAGGATATCAGCCCAACGGAAGTTTCCCGCAATATCCGGGTGTCAAAGCCTGGATTGGCAAGGCTCCTTTTAGTTAATAGTAAAATTTATTGCAAAAATTCCAAAACCAAAGTCCCACCACATGAAAATAAAAGTTGTAAAAGAGAGGAGAGAAAGTGGAAGTCTCGTTTGTAAAGACCCCAAACAGTGTGTGAGAAAGCCAGAAGGACATTTAAAGCATCAGAGAATGTACGGTTGTGGTTTGAATTTTTTAAATTCACATGGGTTACGGATTGAATCTTCCGTTGAGCTGTTAGGCACTCTCTTGAGAGTGCCCAAGGTTTGGGTTATCGAGCAAGCATGGGTCGTGGCTGCGCCACATCCTTGGCAAGGTTAATGCACATTACTTGTATGTTATCGCAGCACCAGTAGGGATTGAGCGGGAAAATAGGTGGGAAGGTTCTTCTGGTGCGAGCCAAAAAGTTTCCTTAATTTAGTGCAAAGATAGTATCATACTACTCGGGCGTAAATTAAAGATCTGGAAGGGGTGACGAACAAAATGTATAGTATGGTTACAACATAGATATCGAGGTCACTCTTTCCCGATCTTTAATTTGCGCCCGAGTAAGGTACTTGTATGAGCAAAAGTACTGCGAACTGAGGTTGATGCGCTAATATTTGCATGGCAACAGAACCTGCCGGCAAGTGTGATTGGCTCTCCTTCTCTGCCAAGCATCCCGATTTGGTGAGGGAAAAAAGTCTGGTGAACATCATTAAATTTTGATTGCAGATTTAAGAAATTTACATGACAGTACTTGAATTGGAATATATACAAGATGTGAGCTATTGATTCCAATCCCCGTGATCTAGAGATACAATATAGCCAGGGCCTGCTGGAGTGTGAGAAGATTCGAAGTCATGAAGTAGTTAGCCGCAATTTATAACTAATAATAAGAAATACGATCCCGGAAGGAGAAAGAAAAAAAGAACGCAGAACATAAGGTTCAACTGCAATACCTTTCTAAGGTTGTGGCCGTGCGAATCGGCGGGTGTTATTTGCAGTTGAAATGAGGGACTAGTTGGCAGCCGCGACAGAGCTGGATAACTTTACTGGTGATCCAGCCATTGCTGCCAAGCATCTTTTGCTTGCTCAGGGTATGCACCAACCAGAACGACTTCGCTAGACTCACCCACAACCCCCCGGGCCAGAGGTAAAAGAGCCAAAACAAAGGTGACCGTCGCTACAAGCCTCTTGCCCAGAGCCACTAACTAACTCTTCGGCTATGGTTTAGTTGGTCCTCACACTTTCCAAGGATGTGCTTTATTGTTATTCCTACGGTCTATCACATATCCAATGTATTTTCCACTTCTGGCAATGATAGGATATCGGGAGGGACTCTATTCAATAATTGTCCATTCCCTCGAGCGGTTAGAATAGAATAACACACTTCTTTTATTGTCTTTGACACAAGTCTCTACTTCCGTTTGGCACACGAAATTATTGAATGGCGCAAAAAACTTTACCCGGTAGTCCCCCGCCGTCCCCTACGCTAATTTGTCTTATCGTACATTGTAGGGCCCGTTGTCCTTAGCCATGAAGTCCGTCCTGAGGCTTCCCGGACGAGAACGGACCGCGTTTTGTCGTCCCGTCCCGTCCCGGGCTCTTGGCAGTCGCCACGTGGGGCCCTTCGAGAACACTGGATCCAACTGAGCTTCCCTAGAACTCCTTTCTGCATCAAACCTCTTCGTGTTCTACCAAAGCCCCACCTTTAAGTCTTTTGCCTAACCATTCTCCTATCTCTATAGGCTGACTGTCTAAAATCTGCATGTTAGAAGGGACATTAATTTACGAGCACTTTCTGAGATGTGGAATGGTATCGCTAGAGGCAATCAAGTCGTATCAAATTTTATGCTGCGTGTTTCCTTCTTCCTACAGCGCACTGTAATCACCGCCGTGATTTACGCTAACCCACCCATCGTTTGCAATACGGTGACCTTCATCGAAGCACGTCATCGAGCTATTCTGTCTTCCCGCGCCGTGGATATTTGAGCCATCAAGGGATGGCTTCGCTTGGATTTTCAAGGTAAACCTCGTGATTTATTCCCTGTATTTGGCCTATTTTGTGTCTAGTCCTATAATCCGCGTAGCAATCCACTCCGCTGCTCTTCGTTAGAATAGTAGTCTGATGCGTCATGAGATGAATTCGGGACTCATGAGGCTTATGCTGTGAGTCTGTTACACATTAAAATCCATGGCCATGATAATTGATATCTTCCCGTGTACAAGAACCTGCCATTCTTTCACAGAATGAGCCATTGTGATGCTACAGCCCCAGCATCCATGATAGTCACTAAGTTGCATTTCCACCCGGTTCCGCCAATCCAAACTCGGTTACGGCAGAGAAAAACGAGTGGCAAGGGGAAACACCAAAAACAAAGGAAACAATACGGTAGTGGTAAATATAATACCGATGCAGAAAAAGACAAGAATAGCAGGAAAAAAGTGAGTGACCCCCGGTGACTTTCAACACTAGGGAATAAGGGGACGGCGGGGCTCTAGTCCTTGGCGATGAGTTGCAGGGCAAGTTTGGAAAAAGACCGGACGGGATGAGATAATGCCGTCCATCCTCGTCCCGGTCCAGGACGGACTGACCGCCCCGTTGGGAACACTGATATTCTTTTCCAAGACCCCGTGGGCTAATTGTATGTTTAAGAACTTAAATTGGGTTCCATATTTTCCTCCTCTGTACCGCATGTACTTTGCAAACCCCTCCCACCCTCTTAGGAGTCCATTCAGATTTAAGCGTGTTTTTCCAGATTGGTCTGGCCAACGCTGCGGTGAGTTTACGATAAATTCTTGTACTGTAGCATTCCAGCATAATATTATGGCACGGGCCCACTTTGGTGACCACCAAATATTACGGTACTACAAGCTAGACCAGCCTTCTTGAGATCTCAGGGAACTTGGAGGCAATTTGCTCTATTGGCAGCTAGTAGCCTGCCTGAAGACTAACAATATACCATATCTAGATAACTTTAAAGCGTTGATCTCGCAAGGATATCGCCTTTAGATCTTCCACCAAGTCAGATCCTTTTGGCTCGCTTTCGCGCTTTTAGGTTCTCTTTCCTCAGCCTATTATACCCAGCCTTCCAAGTGTGCTCTGTTGTTGGCGGGGGATAGCATAGAGGGAAAAAAGGAGAGCAATAGATCTGACGCCACATATTTTCACTATATATAGTAAATATACGATTAAGAGTCCCCCAAACTAAATTTTACCATAATGCCATATATGCTATATTGCAACTTATGCCTATTCCATGAGAATGAAAGGACTAGAGAAATAGAAGAATTGCAGAAGTGGGGCTTATCCGAGAAGCCTTCCAGCTTTAGCTCCCGAAACAGTGTTCCAAATCGTCCAGAGGGCCCCATAGGAACTCCGGGGATAATTCCAAGAAGACTGTGAGGGACGGGTCCGCTAGCGGTGGTCCTGTGTAGAGCAAATTACCCGGGGAACCGCCGGTCCAGGCCGGGACCGCCGGGCCCTACACCCTAGACCTTCATTAGTATAGTGAGACAAACAGGAAAGCGGGCGCTTAGGCGGACCGCAGGCATTAGGAACGGCGGCCGGGCGCATGTGGAAAAAAGATGAGGGGGACGGCCAGGGATGAGTGACGACGGCAGGGGGCTGCAGACAAACCATGAGTGATATATGGTGATGCCATGTAACCGACCCAATAAACGATATGCCTGCAAGAAAGAGAAGAGGGTTAAATAGACATCAAGCTCTCCAAGTATGAAGATAAGACTGAACTAATAATTACGCTATGAGCCTTATTTTCTCTTTTAAATACTCCCTTTAACTAAAAGGAAAATTCAGTGTAATCACTTGACAAAAGAGATTTTTGTAAGGACTCTTTCTTTACATTACCTTCATCTTTAGTATTAGGTGGCTCGTTAACGTTTTCCCTATCTTTCGAATGCAAGCGAAGCTATGCATACTAAGCTACATAGCTAATTGGGCTCTATAATTATCTCATACACTTTTCTAGTTGCTATTAGAATCCTGGTATTATTGTCCTCCACCCCAGACTAGGATCAGCCGCCCCCCGTCCTTCGTCGCCGCCATCTGTAGTCACCCATAGTCCCCTACCATCACCTACTCCCTCCTACCGTCTCCCCAAATGCCGCATGGCCCCCCACCGTCCCCTCCATTCCCTTGATGTTCCCGGTGGCCACCTGCAGCCCCCTACCGTCTCCCACTGCTCCCAGCTGCTCCCCACGGTCACCTACCAACCCCACTCGCCCCCCGCCGTCAACCACCTTTCCCGCCATGCACCTCCCGCCTTCAGACACCCCCTCCACACTATCATCTCAGGCTGCCGGCCCGTCGTCCGGGGTGATAACGGCCGTTTTTAGCTTTTGCTGCCGAGGATGGGATTTCTTTCATCGTCCAGTCCGGTCTAGGGCACCTGGTGGTTAGTCCTCCGGGTCCTGTCGGGCCCCTAGGTCGTCTAGAACACTGCTGGGTGTTGCAGCCTTTCGGGCATTGATCAGCTCCACTATTGCAACATGCCCATTCCCGGCAGCAAGCGAGAGGGGCGTTTGGCCATGATTGCGAGGTTCGTCAGGGCTAACATCTTTCCGTTCCATGAGTAGCTTTACGACCGCAACATGCCCATTCTCGGCGGCCCACGACAGCGGCGTTTGGCCACAACCGTCTGGCCTATTCGGACTAATGTCTTCCCGTTCCAAGAGCAGCTTCACTACTCCATCACACCCATTCCGAGCGGCCCACAAGAGCGGCGTTCGGCCATATTTGTCAGGTGTATCGGGGCTAACTTCTCCCTGTTCCAGCAGTAGCTCCACTGCTTGATCATGGCCATGCTTAGCGGCCCACGAGAGTGGCGCTTGACCAAAGGTGTCTACTCTATTGGGGTTGACGTCACCCCGTTCCAGCAGTAGCCTCATCACTCCAACACGCCCATTCTCGGCGGCCCATGAGAGCGGTGTTTGGCCACCATTCTCAGGCATATCGGGGCTAACTTCTTTCCGTTCCAAGAGTAACTTTACTACTCCAACATGCCCATTTTCCGCGGCCCACGAGAGGGGTGTTCGGCCATGATTATCTGGTTTATCAGGGCTAAGATCTCCCCGTTCCAAGAGGATCCTTACTACTAGATCATGCCCATTCTCGGCGGCCCGCGAGAGCGGTGTTCTACCGTAATTGTCGGGACTATTAGGAGTAACGTCTCCCTGTTCCAACAGCAGCCTCACTGCCCCACCATTCCCATCTCCGGCGGCCCACCAGAGCGGCGTTCGGCCACTATCGTCCGGCTTGTTAGGTTTGACGTATTTCCTTCCAGCTGGTAGCCCCATTACTTGCAGTGTTTCCCCCCACCTACGCCCTATGGTCCCAGGATTGACAAATGGCGGACTAAGAAACAGCCTGATCACCCCTTCATTCCCACTCCCGGCAGCCCAGGAGAGTGCTGTTCGACCATATCGCGTGTCCGGTACATTGGGCCGAGCATGTTTCTGCTGTAAGAGTACTTTCACTACTTCCTCATGCCCATACCTCGCAGCCCACATGAGTGGCGTCAGACCGGCGCTGTCTCTTTGATTCGTATCCCATCTTTCCGCCCTTATTAAATCAACTGCAAGTTCTGCAATTCCGAAATACGAAGTACAGTGAAGCGCGGAAAACGCCTCGATAAATCCTGTGTAGCCAGTAAATAGCAGGTCGTTGACTGAGCCCCAAAGCAACTTGGCAGATATATGGTCACTATATTGATTCAGAAGCCCGAACGCAAGGTATCTTGAGCGATCTGAGAACTCCATCCGAATGTGTCTTCCCCAATACAAAGAAGAATATCTCAGGAAAGGTGTGACTTGGAGATCCGGAGAAGGGCTTGCCGAAAGGTCCTTGATGGCCTGGAAATTCAGATACGTCAAACAAGTTTCTGCCATTTTCGAGTGCGGGCTGTCAAATAAGTCGGCATGACCAGAAAGATACTCTTTGAGTGTGAAATGGATCAGCCGAATAGTTGAGGACCCCCTATCGACGGCGGCAAGCCCTTGACAACAGTCTATCACTGTTCGGATCGAAGGCACATTGTTGGTATTAATGTCGGTTGATCCGCCCTCGACAGTTAGGGCGTGACATATCTCGTCCACGTTCAAAGGTCGCTCCGAATGTGAAATCCACATCAGAGCCGCCATCCCGAGTCTTGCCCTATCCCCTTCCTGGGCCCTTATCCGTCCTATGGTCGCAGCATATGCATTCGGCAATCCCAAGCCATTTGTAACTGTACCGAGCTTCTCTCGCCTCCGATAAAGCGTCGTTTCCTGCAGGATCACTTCGATCTCTAGAGATACCAGCAGGAATCTAGACACCAGTCTGTCAGCATATAACTTTAGAAATTATTACCAGCGCCCTTGCTCCCTACTTACATCTCTGAAACAGTCTCAGGAATGGTCCTTATAATGTCCTCCTCCAAGGCCTTGTCCATCGCATCCGGTGATGTATCCTCTCTGAGTCTCGCTCGCAGGAACCGAATGATATCATCCTTGGTGGGTGTAATGGATACAGCCACTACCCTCTCGGCAAGATACTTCTCCACCTCGTCCCGGATATGCAATCTTCCCGCTAGAAATATTCGTGTGGTGGGTGATTTGCGTAGAATTCTTCTTAAGGAATCGAGCAACTTTGCTCGACACTCGGTAGTGCATTAGTCTAAAGCATCAAGGCACATGAAGGTGGGCCGTGAGGAGGAGATATTTTGTAATATATGCACAATTTCATCTAGCTCCAGCTTCCGGCCCCCGATTACCTTTTCCTGCTCTCGGAAAGCCTGGACGATGTCTGCCGGAATCTCTTCGAGCCCACTGACGACCTGTTTCAGGAGGGAACTTAGGATGGCGGTTGGGGATTCCTCCTTCTGGGCTGCAAAGTCGAAGTAGAAGGACGCAACTGCAGCATTCCGTCCCCTTGCCCAATCGCATAACCTGTCTATTACCAAGGAGCTGCCACAGATTCTTAGCAACGCCCCTGCTTCATGAAGGATACGATTTCTTACCTAATGTAGGTTTTGCCGACCCCCGGATCTCCGTAGCAAAACAAAACTGAATTATCGGGTTCCACGAGGCGAATTCCATGGAACCAACTCTGATATTCCTCTGTTCGTAAGAGCCAGCCTCCAACATCCTTGACTCGATGGGCTCTAATATCATCGTGCCGTATTCCGGGTTCGAGTGGGGACAACCATTCGAGAATCCCAGCCCTCTCATCAGCACTACCAAAGTTATTCACAGTATTAAAAGAGTTGGTGCTGTTATTAAAAGCGTCCCTATTTTCTCCGACACGAGATTGCGACATTTCCCTTTTATTGTTGCTGTTTGGAGGGCTGTAAATTCGATGGAGAGGATTCGGAGGATGGGCTGCTGGGTAGGGTAGGATAGGGTCAATTAATAGAGCTCGTGCGGCTGAAGAAAAGCGGGGCTACCTTTCACTTGCACTTTTTTTTTAGCAAAATCCTGGCCTATCAGCTTGTTCGCAATGCAACACCGCAGGCATTCGGCTCCAGGGTTGAAGAAAGGGCCATGAAAGTTGTTCGAGTCGAATGACTTTGGTGTGTGTGATATTGTACTTTTCCGCATATGCTTGTACTTGTACGAGGTACCGGTGTGGGGCAGGGTTTGTACCAGGGTAGTCTGATGTCGTCGATAGCCTATCTGGCAGCGGCCAAATTCATGTAATAGTGGGCCTTGGCACAGAGGTGCTTTGCCTATAAATATCTCCTTCCTGTATTCTAGTCTAATAACGAATAACCACACGGGGGTCAACCAGTCAATTCACAACGTTTCCCCTCTCTCTCAATTGGTTCAAGTGCTTCAGTCTTTGTCTTACCCTTGTGAAAGCCTTTAGGCAGTTTATCTTCAGAGCTACTTTGCACAGGTCTATTGATTGATTTACTAAGAGGATACGCCGCGGGCGACAGGAGGGGAATACGGCATGCGCAACACACCATCCAACTAGGGGAAGGCATTGAAACACCCCCACACCGGTACTGTAAAACTGACAGATCAGCTAGAAACTTGGCACTGGAAAAGCGCTTTTTTGACCCCGGGGCTGTATCCCTCTAGTGCCACATCTACAGGACTCATTTCTCCAACCTACGGGTAGCTGTACGACAGATAATCGCCTGCCAGGTACCTTAGACTGAAAATGACGTTCTTCGTAGCATTGCCACACTAGCCCAAGTTCTTCAATACGATCTATCTCTTGCTAAATAGCTTCTGGGACCAAAGTTATTGTTAATCACCGGTGCTCCCGCCGTAACTTAGTCACAGGACATGATATAAATACCATGTTAGAATACCGTAAAACCCCGAATAATTGAACCGTGTGCTATGAAGTCCAGAATTTCCTTCTCCGGAACAGTGGAAAAAACCACGGCAAAAACACAGCCCCTTTCCCCCTTCTGAGACAGAAAAAAAAATCTTGACCTTAATGAGAGGAAAGTCCAACGACATACCCGTACCGTAGCACACGGTTCAATCATTCAAGTTTCTACGGCATTCTAGAACAATGTCGAAGGGCTCACGGTAGAGTCGGCGACTCGGCGCAGGATGCGAAGAGTAGGGTCAAAGTTTCACCAAGCGGGGAAAGTGGTGAAGGAAAATGGAGAATGAGGAGGACAGATATGGCATGAGAAACGGTGGAAACGGTGTGATCATATTCAGGACACTCCCGGAAGGATTTCTATCGTCTTTTATATTTAAGGGTGCCACCCGCCCACCGTTGTAAGAGGTGAAGGTCACTGAATTATAAGACTGTCTTTTATATATATCATTCCATTCCTTAAGCACGGTTCTCTCCCAAACACAGCACATTAGAGGGGTTGCGCATGGGGGCCTAGGTGGCGGTTAATAGGGAATGGATCTAGGTGCAAAAATGAGTTTGCGCAATAGGTGTAGGTATCATACCCACCTGGATGTCTAACACTTTTGGGTTAACTGAAAATATCCTGTTTTCCTGCAACCTAGGCCTCCTTAGACAAACTCTCTATTGCCCCTCATAATTTGTTAGAAATAAACACCAAAATTAAAATTAAAATTAAAAAATAGGACTCCACTTTTGTACCTTATCTGGATTCTAAAATCGTCAATTTTCAAGAGAGGAAAAAAACGACTTCCCATATCTGATTCCATGCAAATACCGGTACAGTACACCTGTAAGCTACAGTAGGTGCTTAAACTGAATTTCCAAGCTCTTCTGTCGTTCTAAAGCATTGAAGATTCCCAGTACTCCTGCGCTTATGAATATCGTGAGCGCCAAGATAGGGTCAGGGAGTCCTTAGATCCTCAGCTCCTCGAACATACATTTTCGCAAAAACTACCGTATGGAGGGTGACACTCAGGATGACTAGCTAACGATAAGCTCCCGATGAAGAGGGTATACTGGATTAATTTGTCTAGCTTAAGATCCTCCAGCAGAACCACCAACTCGTTAGAGCACCATACCAGGGCTACCGGTGCGTACCACGGGCTATCGAGCTGGCATGATGGGGTCTCAGGGGGGTGTTCGTCACCGGGGCCATACCAGTGTAAGAAGCGGAATCGCCAATTCACCTCAAATGCAAGCACAGCTCGAGTATTAGCGTTATAACCAAACTCCACTAGAGAGAGCCCGCCGGGCGAGCGTTCGAAAAATTAGTATTAGTACTGGTGTCTACTGGTATATTGCATCCAGACGGTGCGTCGACAGTGTTCCCAACCGTCAGTCCGTCCGCCTTCGGGTCCGGACAGGACAGATGGCAGTACCTGAAAGGGCGCCCTGGACGGACGGCCGGGGACTGCAGGTGTCTCAGATGGCGCAATTTACCGGGTGACTCCGGATGACGGGCGGGCCCTACCGGTGACTGGCGGGCCCCACAGGTATGCCGTAGTAATTGGCGAGAACTGCAGATGACTGCATATGACGGGTGAGGACTGAAGGTACGGTTCGGGGGTTACCGATCCGTCGAGGACTGTAGGGACCTACAGTCACCCTCTTAGACGGTAGTCTTTCCTAAAGGACGGACGCTCTTGCCCTACAGCTTGAGACGGACGCCCGGGACTGCGGCCCTAGCAGTGCCTACAGGGAGGACGGGACGCTTGGGAACACTGACGGTGCCCCTCAAAATGGTCAGGGGATTTGAACCGTGAAGATTTTCTGAGTGGAGGGTAAACCCCATGTAATATCCTCAAAAGCAAATAAGCAAGGCAACACCTACCATACGTTGTGGTGTTCCTCCCTTGTGCCTGAGGACTAACTAATAGGTGTTGCATGTTATCTTAGACTTCCTAAGAGTTGCGAAGAGCTCACTTTTGATTTTGTTCTCCGAAGTGCCCGGTTTAATTACTAGTAGTAGATCGGAAGCAGCTGAAGCTAATAATTATCAGTAGCTGGTAACTGCCCTAGGATGGGGTGTGGTTTGCTTTTATCAATTTAGCATTTGAAGCCTCATGTCTGAGTAGTCTGTGGACTCCATTGTACTGTATAATACTATACGACGCTATCGTAAGCTATTGATACCTGCTGGAAACCCAGCCGCGCAGTACATTACCTGCAAACCGAACCCCGTGGGAGAAAACTTTATTCCAGGAAATTTTCTATTTAACCATAAGAGCTCAGGTCCCTGAAGGCTCTCATAAATTAAATTTCTTTCTAACTGTTGCGAATTTGTTCTTAAGAACTGTTGTATTATCCTTGAGAGAGAGAAGGAGAGAAGAAAACTAAAGAAAGCAATAAGCAATGTGAAGAGGCAAACACCGGGAATGCGTACGCCGTGCCAGGGTACTTCTAGGAACAAGAGGGGACGAGCATATACATAGCACAACACGAGAAACAAAAAGAGCACCGCCAGAGGTCAACACTAACAAGCAAATTCGAGACCGTTAACTTACAGATTCAGGAGGTCGGTATACAAGAGACCTAAATATGATCCTCTGTCAGCACACCATGTTCTGGAGAAAAGCACCGGGTAAGATCCAAGCTGAATCTATAATATCCCTTTCCCCAATCCTGGGGGCTTGCTGGATATTTAAAAACTCGAGTTGATTTCCTTCTTCTCTCCACCTTATACGCCATGTACAAACCCTCCCACACCTCCTATCTCTCCATTGAGATCTAAAGCATTTTCTCATATCGGCCTAGCTGACAGCGCCTAGTATGTTTTGAGGTTAGTTATAGACCATATCGTTCATTAGGTCACGTGATACTCTGAATAAATGAAGCGGGGGTAATGATTAGTAAGGAGGGTTGCACGCACAGGAGTAAAGAGGCTCAAGTGAGCACAAGAAATTTAGCTTAAGTACCGTAGTGAAGGAGTTCAGGATCAATTGAGTTGAGTCGTAGAAAGGAAAGTCAAAGAGGAAAAGTCAGGAATAGGAAGGAAGGTCGAGATGGGGAATGGATAGGAATAAAGGAAAGAAACAGGAGAAAAAACTTTCAAGGCTTGCGCGTCCCTCCGCAACCACGTGCGTGTGCCATGGCAAAAGGCATTTCCTACACCAAGTGCTGCTATTTCCAATTATGAACCATAAACATCCCGAGTGACGTTTGGTGATCGCACCGGCAAAAACACACACATAACACTCAATCCAAATCAAGGCGACGATGTTCCTGTATACAGCCTTCATAACCCCAAATACCGCAACGCCATCGTGTCCATTTCCTCCCGCCTGTCCCCTCCCCTTCCTTGATACTGCATCGCTTACACTAATCTCCACACAAAAGCCTAGTGTAAGTCCTCACTGAGGACGGAACACATTAACAAACCCCGAACCTAACTAGCCAAGCATTCACGTATTTCTCCCGATGACCTAACAGACCCCAGTAAGGTTAGGTTTGAGCAAAAAGAAATGAGATCTCGCACGAATATTTCTTTAAATTTTCCGCCGTGTCAGAGATATCTGTCGACTCTGGTTCTGTACTTTTGGCTTCCGCCGGGCGTTCCATATATGTTCTGTTGCTGACAGGCGGGAAGGGCAGAGAGAGATATATACTATAAGACCTTTTACGTCGTTTCATTTGCCTTTTCACTACACCGTACCTATAAAGGACAGAGTTCCCCCAAAAGAAATTCCGCGACAATACAAGCCACAACTTAACAAAAGCCCGATCTAGCATTAAGTAAATGGATGGAGGGATACAGGAATAGTAGAAGGCAGCGCTTATGGGACAAAAATGCTCCTAAATGTAATCCGCAAAACGCCAGGAGAGGGAAAGAGAGGCAAAAAAGCGGACATATTTCATACATATATTTCATGCCTAATGGCATAAAATCCGCCTATTAACATGATATTTCCAGTACTAGCAACCAGTAATGTCCACAAGACAATATCGTCGCCCTGGGAGGTCGAATGGGGACCAGAGGAAGGGATAACTTAATAAGTAACAGTCATAACACATTTCCCAGGGAGGTAAAACGGCACATTGCTAAGCCCGAAGCCTCCAGGAGAGGTCATATCATTGGGGCCTTATGCCACCTTGAGATTTCCAGCTACCCGAGCCCTAAGTAGCTCCACTACCTCTGCATGCCCACTCAGGGCGGCACGCGAGAGCGGCGTTTGGCCAAAGCGGTCTGGCCTGTGAGGGCTAATGTCTTCCCGTCCCAACAGCAGCTTCACTACTCCTACGTGCCCATTCTTGACGGCCCGAAGGAGCGGCGTTCGGCCATGCTTGTCCTGCCTATTGGGGCGAACGTCTTCCTGTTCCAACAGTAGCTTCACTGTTCCATTACTCCCATTCTGGGCGGCCAATAAGAGCGGCCTTTGACCAAAATTGTCCGGCCTATCGGGGCCTACGTCCCTCCGTTCCAGCAGTAGGCTCACTACCCCATCATGGCCGTTCCGAGCGGCCCACGAGAGCAGTGTTCGGCCATAATTGTCAGGCCTATCGGGGTTAATGCCCCCCCGCTCCAGTAGTAGCTTGACTACTCCATCATGCCCACCCGCGGCGGCCTCCGAGAGCATTGTTCGGCCATTATCTAGCCTATCGGGGCTAACGTCTTCCCGTCCCAACAGTAGCCTCACTACTTCATCATGCCCATTCCGGGCGGCCCACAAGAGCGGAGTTAGGCTAAAAATGTCTGGCTTATCGGGGCTAATATCTTCCCGTTCCAACAATAATTTCACTACTCCGTCACACCCGTTCCGGGCGGCCCATGAGAGCGGTATTTGGCCAGAACTGTCCGGCCTATCAGGGCTAACATCCTCCCGTCTCAATAGTGCCTTACTACTCTAAGATGCCCATTCTCGGGGGCCCACGAGAGTGGCGCTCGGCCATAATTGTCTGGCCTATCGGGGCTAACGTCTTCCGGTTGCAGAAGTAGCCTCACTACCCCATCACGCCCATTCCGAGCGGCCCACGAGAGTGGTGTTTGGCCAAGAATGTCCGGCCTATCGGGGCTGACGTCTTCCCTTCCCAATAGTAGCTTGACTACTTCATCATGCCCACCCGCAGCGGCCCCCGAGAGCGGCGTTCAGCCATCATTGTCTGGCCTATCCGGGCTAACGGCTTCCCGTCCCAACAGTGACTTCACTACTCCATCATGCCCATTAGAGGAGGCCGACCAGAGCGGTGTTCGGCCATCGTTATCTGGCCTGCCGGGGCTAGCGTCTTCCCGCTCTAACAGAAGGCTCACCACGCCATCATGCCCATTAGAGGAGGCCGACCAGAGCGGTGTTTCGGCCACCGTTATCTAGCCTGCCGGGGCTAGCGTCTTCCCGCTCTAACAGAAGGTTCACCACGCCATCATGTCCACTAGAGGCGGCCCACGAGAGCGGTGTTCGGCCATCATTGTCTGGCCTATTCGGGCTAATATCCCCGCGCTCTAAGAGTAGCTTCACTACTCCAACATGTCCACCCCCGGCGG
>Ga0307510_10002224_pt1 | contig 21919 bp, 25 predicted proteins | sample 12_EM_MG_FD_207224 | JGI IMG/M metagenome (GOLD analysis project Ga0307510, IMG submission 207224) | Populus trichocarpa ectomycorrhiza microbial communities from riparian zone in the Pacific Northwest, United States - 12_EM | ecosystem: Host-associated > Plants > Roots > Unclassified | place...
TCCTGACACTCCGCCTTTCCATTCCCCTTTCCAAGCGCTGTATGTGTACGAGTATGCCATCACATTGCTCGCCGAAATCCGCTACGTTTGGAGACACACATACTCCTTCGCCACCTTCCTGTTCGCTTTCAACCGCTACGTTGTATGGATAGAGACTGCTCTGCAGCTGTACATCACCTTCGGAGATCTGATGACCGTCGATGTGAGTGGTACCTTTATATCGCGACCGATAGGAATTGATTACCGATCCGTTGGTAATTTAGCAGTAAGCGTTCGCCTCTTTGGCATTCGAAGGAAGTCGTCGCTGATCGGCTTTGCTTTGATCAGATGCACGAAAATGAACAAAGCGTTCTCGATAATCGTTGCATGCCACAAGATCTGTATTGGACGTACGTCACCCACCCCACCCTCCATCGACGCCCGGGCTCAACCAGATATCCATAGTATTTTGTGCGTTTCGAGTGTACGCTATCTGGGACCGCCAGTGGAGTGTTTTCTGGACCATCCTGCTGTTGTATGTTGCACACACGGCGTTATTCCTTGTACGCTCCTTTCTCTCCTCTCCCACTCGCTTGATCCCAATCCTTGTTGAGACTCCGACCATGCTATCCGATTACCAACCTATTGGACCTCCATTCTACGGATGTAGTCTGAAGTCGAAGATGATGCAGGCGAACGAGGTTACACAGTAAGCCCAATCGCCCCAGTATCGTCGGTGTGAACCTGTCGCTAAGTCGTTTCTTCATCAGAAGTCAGTATTTTACGGTAGCTGGTACCTTCCCATTTCACTGAAGCCCACGACACCAGTACAATTGGCCGCAAGCGGGGTCACGATCGTCTCGGATGCGACAATTCTGGGGCTTACGGTTATGAGAACGCTAACAATCAGTGTCGATGCTCACAGATTTGGGTTCAAGTCCCCAGTTTCAAGTTTACTTCTAAGAGATGGTAATTTTTCATTAATTCACCCCCCCGCCTAGCTAATGGAGCTGTCTTTTAGGTACCGTCTACTTCGTGTATGTCGTTTTGAGGGGTGTGATGACGACGATGGGATACTCACCTCTTCCATTCTCAGGGCCCTGACAGTACTGAGTACCACGAACATCGTTGCCATAAAGGTGAAACAGGATACGCTCCCAAAGCCCTTCTACGTACTGGATTTCTTACTTCGTTTCTCTCCCACAGATGGGACCCGTAAGTACATGGGTGAAACGCTCCCTCTCGCCACTTGTTTATGACTTTTCGCAGACCAGCCCGATATATGGCATCATCTCCCTTTTCATACATCCGTGCGCCCATCCGTCCACTCTATCATTCTCTGTGAACACCCGTAAACTTGACCTTACAGATTACGGACCATCCTAGTTACCCGATTTTTCCTCAACCTTCGCCATGTGTTTTTCAAGAGGGACGACACCAGCGCCGAGTCCCTGTCATCACTCAGGATCAGAGTTCCGACGATCACAAGCGATGATCTCGTTGGGAACTTGGGGGCACCACTCCGGAGTTCCTTCACACCAGGACCACGGGCCTCGGAATCCTCATCCACAGGACTGTTGCAATTCAGGACATCGACCGGTCTGGCCTCGGGTTCTTCCCCACACCAACGACAGAGAGCTCTTTATAAAGGCAAAGCTCGTGCAGCTGCTGACCCTCTTCTGGACTGGGATGTGGATGACTTGGATGACGAGGATCTTGAAGACATGGAGATTACCTCGCGCAGACCCATTCTCGTGGGCCTGGAGGTCGACATGAGCATGAGGGGAGACGGGAGCGTGGAGTCCTTATGGAAGAAAGATTTCGATGGAATTGGAGTGCAAAGAGAGGAAGCAATTTCGCTTATTAGCCCGACGGGGAACAAGAGCGCGACCCCAACCCCGATACGAAGTGCACATTCCCATTCGACGGGCGAGAGCGACAGGGATTCGTTGCCGCTCAATCGACAACCGTCGAAATCCACCGTTGACGAAGGAGATGCGTTGTTGGTTGACGCGGACGACGACGATTCGGATGGGTTCTCAAGGGATCTGATGAGGTCCTCGATGGCGTCGACGGTGAATAGCGATGGTCGGCAAGTCAGTCCGAGGAGAATGTCGTATTTCACATGAACTTTGCTGATTATTCGTTTATGTAACTGTATGAGTTTACGCTGTAGTAATTTATGCTTCTTTGTGTACGACGACGACTAATTGGGTACGGTGGGGTCCGGGTGAAGGTTTATGGCCTGGGAGAAGTTCAGGCGTTTGGATTGCAAGCGGGTTTTGAGGTGATGCGGGGTCAGGATCCGTCATCCGACCTCAGCCACGAGCCGGGCTTCGCGTGCGAAGTGGGTGGGATATATTATATTGCTATTGTCGGGTTGGGATACTGGATTGACCATGGCCTCGTCCTTCGCAAGATGCCTATGATTTCCGACAGAGACGTGATTGAGGATGGAGACTAACAACTGCGAGGTCGTTGGATGGGCGGCGGGCGGGCTAAACCTGGTACCAAAATGACCATGTAGTTTTCTGCATCGCTCATGTAAGCTACATCATTCTCAGGATCAACAGAGGTGCAGTAAGTCTCAAGGCGCCGGGCGTTCTTTTTGGAGGGGCCGCAGTTTGCAAAGGTGAAAGTCACCGTCACAATCTCGTCGTGCTTTCCGTCTTCCACAGCGGTGGCCTCAGGTTATGAATCAGCGCAGCGAACTACTGCCGAGATCCTTCAGCATCAAAAATCCGGAAGCTCGGGCATATCGGCTCACCATCACTCACAAACAAGAATATCCATGGCCAAAGCGGCAGGAGCGACGAGGGAGTACAGGTCCGAGCGTTAACGGCGACCGTGAGACCGGTAAGCTTGGAAATTTAAGGGGCAAAACTGTGAATTGGGGGATACCTGGGAAAGCGCGGAATGATGATCAACGCCTATGTAAAGAAGATCCACCTCGAGAGCCACGATATGGTGCCAGTGTGTGCCCAGCTCACGGTGGTCTGGCAACTGAGAAGGAACAACGTCACGATATAGACCACAAAATGGCCTCAGATGAATCAACGAGCTCCGCGAAAGGACAGCAAGAGGCAACACGGACCGTTCTCAATCCATTTAGTTCTAGACACTAGTGGGATTGGTCTAGTAGAGTCATGCCACCAGGACGTTAACTCATCAGGATTTATGGTAACATGTTAGTATCGCGTCGTAACTATGCACAGACCCAGAGGCTCACCATAGTCCGGAATCCCCCCCCTAGACGACGTTGCCGGCGGCCGCTTCAATTGAGCTAAGCTCCGTGGAACGCTGCAAGCTGATTCGATTGGCGACCTCCTTCACGACACTGTCGGTGGTACTATGGAAGTAGAAGCTGGCGAAAGATTGCGGGAGGAGGTTCACGTGTTGCCAATCGACGAACGAGACCTCTTTGCCGTCCCAGAGGAAGTTCTTGAAAGCGACGTCCGAGGGGGAATAGAGGCGAGCTTCGGTTGTGGGTTGGGCGCGGGGCCTTATTTTTCCGGGTAGATGCGACAATGCCTACAGCGAGATCAACATGAGATACGCCGGGGCGGAGGGTATGAGAACACACTATATTGACATAAGCTTCCAATGCTCCAGAGGTGGCGAACACGACGGGGGCCTCCTCCATGTTGAAGAAGATATGTTGGATGTTTCCGCCCCCCACGGGGCCGATCGAGTCCCCCTCGGGAACTGGACACTTCAGTAGTCATTCGACGGCATCGGCGATCTTTGTGATAGCTGTAGCTCTTAGGCTCTCACGCTCCGGGCTGGAAAGAGCAGCATTGATCAAGGCCTCGAACGACGACGCAGAGATAAACTCCATCAGGAGATACGCGCTGCCGCGCCCATCGTCGAAGACCTCGTACACCCGAGCCACTCGGGGCGCGCTGTGCGATTGTTGAGCTTGACCGTAGAAATACGCCTGGGTGCGGGCCTCCACCACCAGGTTCGAGGTTCCCCTTTTCACGAAGATATAGGAGCCCGGCAAGGAGCTGCGCGTGACTGTAGTTCCCGTCGCGCTCAGAGCAGAATTTGATGATGTACTGCAAAACGCCTGTCGGTAGTGAAAGGATAACATGCGCACACACTCACCTAGTGGCTGAAAGCCGGTTCGAGCGACGAGAACACGATCCTCGTGAGGAGAGAGATAACAGTAAAGGCAACGGGGGATGCTATATATGATAGCGCCTCGGTTGATCCGCCGTCCGACCTCAGCCACCAGCCGCGCTTCGCGTGACGTCGGTATCCTTCCTACCCATTTTCCACAATGCCGCTATCGCCATCCCAAATAACCGCGGCCAACGAAGTCATCAACGTCCTATGCTCAACGCCAGCCGGCCCTCGCGCGAAACGGAAACTGGGAGAAATGTTCATGGATCTTGTGGACAAGGATGACCTGCCTGAATACTACGAGGTGTGCGAATAACAGCCGGTATTTCATTTGGAAGGTTTTGGTACGAGCGAAAGGGATGCTTTGTTCTAGGTCATCCAGGATCCAAAGTGTTTGAACGGCGTTCTTGCCGATCTCAAGGCCAATCGGTTCAAGGACGCACAAGCCGTTTACGACGATCTCAACCTCATCTTCTTGAACGCCTTACACTATAACAGAGAAGACAGCCAAATAGCAAAGGACGCGAACACGCTCAAAGTACGTTCGGAACGGTCTGGAAGGCGATAAACCGCGACTGATGTAACGCTTTGCTTCTTTATAGGGAATCCTTGAGGTTGAGTGGACCAAACGGCCTGCGTTGCCCCCTCCTGGTCATCAAACACCAGCGAACCAACGGAGAGCGTCTTCCGAGGTCGATATTGACGGTGGAATGTCCGAGTCCGAGCCGACGAACGAGACTTCGAGGGTGGCTCAAAGTGATGAGATTGTGAAACAGTTGGAGAAGAGCGTACCGAGGTGGGAGGGCTTTGGACCTGGAGGGTGGTCTACCGCGATACAACTGGTGCGCTTCCCACTCTTTTATTCTCGAGATCTTATCTTGATGAGGCGGTTCAGGCAGACGCTTCGCAGATTGTTGAGCAAATACGAGACTACAAAGACCCGAGGTACGCGTCAACAATTACCCACAAAGTCTCATGGTTCCAACACACTTCCGTAGTAGAACGCGGCTCAGCGTCATTCTGGACGCTGTCCCAGATATGGATTCGAAACCCAACTTCCCACAAGTGGCAAGTGTACCAGACTACATCATTTGCCTGATTATGACCGCTCACAACGATACCGCAACAGCGACCGCTATCTTTGAAACTCGTCGAAGTAAGTTTCTGTGTCCACTCGTTGCAACTCCGCGGGGGGTATTAATAGGATCGCAGATCCGACTCCAGACAGGCGAATACGAGAACCCGCAGGAGTTTGATCGCGAGATGCATGAACTGTTTTTGAAAGCGCGTAGGTATCACGAAGCTGGGAGTGATGCCTACGGTAGTGTATTGGTCTTACAGGTAACTCGAACATCCCACACGCTCGTACCCACCTAACCGTGTCATAGCGCTTTTACCAAGCCCTGACCTCCATGAACCCTCCGAGTGGGCCGCCTTACAAGACTACAACGAATTGGGCATCTCTCCCTGCCGGGCCGGGCACAGCTAAACCCTTGAATGCTGCGGAAGGCGAGACTTCGAGGGCCGTCACGACTTTCAGAGTTTCAACCAAGGACCGAAAGTTTGTGGAGGAGGTCGAGTATAGGGGTTGGAAGATCCGGGTCGCGGATTGGTTGCACCTGTGTAACCCTGATGATCCGAGTAAACCCATCGTTGGTCAGGTTTTCAAATGCTATCAGCTGGAAGAAGCGTGAGCCTCCTATAGGTTTCGTTCTTCCCTCACTCTCTAACACACGTGCAGTGCTCGGATGGGACAACTCGGGGTAACCGTATGTTGGTATTACCGCCCTGAGCAGACGATTCATCCCCCACATCGTCAATTCTGGGAAGGAGAAGTTTTTAAAACAAGTCCGGCCCCCACCCCTCCGCTCATTGATGCATGCTGACACCTACTGTAGGTCACTTCGCCGACCACCCTTTGGATGATATCATCGAAAAGATTGCCTGTCAATTTACCGCACGCCACGTCCGTGGCAGACCGCGTCCACCGGTTTGGTATCCTGGGTTCCCTCTCTACGTATGCGATTCACGGTATAACGACCGCGAGCGTATTTTCGTCAAGATCAAGAATTGGAACTCGTGTGTGCCAGAAGAGGTCCGGAAGAGCGCGGATTTCATGCCGATATATCCGTTCGAGGCACCCGTCTTTCCTATGAGGTACCCGAGTCCGTTCTTGAGTGGCGGACGTGGTACGGGCGGGTTAGGCGAGAGCGTGGAGAAAGCTGAGGGCGATAAACATGAAGGGGGTGGGATCGGGAGGAAACGGCCGAGGAAAGGAGCGACTGGTACCACCGCTGTCAGCCAGACGGACCATGCTGGACCAAGTAGGGGGGTCTACGTTGGACCTCCGACACCAATAACCACGGGGGCAGCGTCAACCTCATTGCTTAGCATCCCGTTGACTGCGACAACGAGTGGAACCGGGTCGACGCCGGTGTACCAGTACCAACCCTCCCTCGCCGGGCAACCACAGCGGACGGTATCCTCCCAAGGTGGGAAGGCGAACGAAGACCGGTCGATATTGAGCGCGGTCGGTGGCCTGAGCGTTGTCGGGTCACAAAACGTGATTTTGGAAAAACTACCTCCGGAAACAGGTGCGTGGTCTACATTGTCCCCGGTGAGCGGGTGAACGTGCCATATTGAACGTCGGGGCAGCAAAACATTTCGACAGAGACCCGCAAACGAACGAGGTGTTATGGTTCGGGAGTCCTCCTGTTGACGTCGCCCCGCCAGTTCAAAAGCCGATGCACAGTTTCGCGTATCTCCATCATCTAGCGAAGAAACGGAAACTCGAACTTGAGGAGAAGGATGTACGGGAAGGTGAGGACTCGAAAATGGACGTGGATGCTGATGAATCTCTCGACGGTTCGACGGTGGCTCAACCGGGGATGTCGATAGATGAGGCGTGGCAGAGAGCGGTGGCCCAGTTCTCGTAGTGTTACTTATGCCACGGATTGTCGTTTTTAGAGGGGTCCTATGTCGTAGGAATGTTCTGATTAGTTTTTGAAGCTCCTAGTAGTTCTGGGCACCCCCACATCTGGGTCTTCGTCCGTGTTTGAGACATGAGATCTTGAGAGACTGCGAACGGTTCAAGGATGTTGGACGGTAGGGTGTTCGAAATTCCGACCTGGCGCAAGCAACACATGTGTCGATCACCTTTCTGTTGTGGAGAATACGAAAATAGTGCCCCTGGATCACTATAAAGAAAGGAAACGAGGGAAAATCGAAAGGAAAGTGAACTGAGGGTGAAAATATAAAGAAATAAAAAAACCACAGCACCCAGGATTCCCGCGTGGTCCCCCACCGTGGTACTAACTGGGCGGCACCCTGGTTAACTTCGCAGATCGGACGGGATGCGGTGTTTTCAAGGTCCTATGGCCGTGGATATTTTATCCTCCCCCCAGTCACACATAACCCGAATCCTCCAAACCCAATACTAGTGTTTTATTTAATCCATCCTAGAACAAGATATCCGGTTGTTTACATAAAGCAAAAGCGTAGCACCCATAGGGGTATGACAATAAATCCTAGTGTTGTTCTGCAATATATGCGCAGTGTAGCAAGAATGGGGAGGGGGTAGAGAACGACAGTGCAGAAATTTAAATGCATACCGTCCGTGTAGATACCTGAGGCTGATATTAAGCCTTTGGTGATTCGCTGACAAGCGAACCATATTGTCCGAACCTTCCGATGTCTGGAGAGGTACCTGGAATCAACGGTGTGGTCTCGAAGGGAGGCGATCCAAGGATTGATATCGACTCTGCCCTTCGTTCGCGCGCACTCCTTTCTACAATTCTGAACCACCAAATCACAACGTCAGCACACCGATCCGGGTGGGGGGAAGTAGAACAGACCCTCTCATGACTGCAGCAGTAGTCATCCTCTTCGCGCGTTTTTTGTGTCGGTTGTCTTCGTATCGGTCTGTCTCGTCAACGATTTCCTCGGAGATAATTTCCTACGACCAGCGTCAGTGTTACATAGACAGCCACGAGTGGTAACTACCAACCTCAATGATGTCTGAAACGAGATAGACGTTAGTTTGCAAGCCAAAAACACGGTATAGATAACTGCTCGCCTTCGAGAGTAAGCACACCGATGGCACCTCCAGCCTCACCGGGCGTCTTACTCAAAAGCAGCAAGTGCGCGCGACCAGTTTGGCTAGCACAAAAGCTCAGTACATCATTCACACAACCCACGACAGCCCTCACAAATAGTCCAAGGCTTGGAAACAGTTGATCGATGGCCTAGCTTCGGGCAAAATTGAGAGCGGAACGTCGGAGACTTTGACGGTCTTGCTGAGGTCGTGGGTCAAAAGCTGGGATTGCAATAAGCATCACAACCGACGTCAACCACCAAACGCACCTTCTTGACAAGCAAAAGTCCAACAAACGCCTGGGGACGACCAGGTTCGTGAACCGGGAACCGCGAGAAACCGGTCATTATCCTGTTCAACATTTAGCTACTGCATTCGGAGCGAGGAGATCGGACTAACAAACTCTCCAATTTCTGGTGGTTAAGGACATCGTCGGAACTAACGGTAACGACGTCCTAAAGCGGGAGTCGGATCAGCGAGGGAAGGGGAGGGGGGGCAAGGAGGGAACACCTCTTTTTTGGTTTACCTTCATCGGCGTCATAATACCCTCGGCGCGCTTGTTGTTCAATTCTAAAACGCCGTTCAAGATGGAGATCTCGTCGTCCCGTAAAGGTTCTTCTCCTTGTCGGTGGAACTGCAAGAAAGACTTGAGCTCTGCCTTCTTATAAGTGTGGGTCTCATTTGTGCCAAGGACATAATCAAGCAATTTGGCAATTGGCCACGCAATAGGTGCTGATCCGGGAGTGACCCTCAGCGAGAGTTAGTGAATGGGAGCAAAAGAGGACGAACCAAGGATATACATCATGGCCAAAACAAAAGGCGCGCATCGAGCACCGACTGCGAGACCGTAGCGCACACTAACCGCCTGGGGAATGATCCTGAACTCCCGGTAAGTAACGGGGTCATGCGGTTGCACTTCCATGACACGTACTCTCTGGGCGCATGCGGTCAATAGTGGTCCACCATCAGGCAAACGTAATCAACTCACCCGAAGATGACTACACACGCGGAGATGTGTAAGCGCCCGTCACCATGTGAATGCAACGTTCTCACCAATCATAACAGTAGAAATGACGATGGCAGCCACTCCTCCACCAAGCTGGATCACATGTGAGTGCTAATTATGAAGGACGTAATAGAACGCACAGCATTGTCGAGGAAAATTGGCAAACTTTCGTTGATGATCTATGGTCCGGAGGCGGTGGGGTGAATTAGGTCACAACCAGTGCTGAGACGCCCAACTTACGACGTTCCCAAGTAACAGCACCTAATTAACGTCAAACACAGGTCATGATTGTTAAAATAAACGATAACGTACCACCAGAACCCAGTGGCGGCCCCTCGTGAGAAGTTTTAAGACTGGATATTGGTCGCGTGACCAAACTTAAATTTGCTGCAGCGAGAGGATGTACGAACCCTTCTTTGCGTTCGACCTTTCGACACGGTCTTCGGAGGACGCGGAAAGAACGCGGAGGTGGAGCTCATCCAAGCCCATCAAACCGAGTGTCAGCCTTGGTCCCAGACATGTCACACCGTCAAAGAATGATCCGGAACCGCAATACAAAGTAGTCACTCACCCAGCAAACACGCCGCCAGCAAGGACGAGGAAGACGCTAATCACTATATGGTACCAGAACTCGGCGGAACCAGGCTTTGGCGTATCATCGTCTCTCGTGGTTGCGAAGACTACAGCCCTGATGGCATCCTTGACAAACGGAACCCCAAGAACGGTCCGAACGTACGATAGGAGGAGGGGGATGAGGAGAGACCGCATGCGGAGAAGGTGGTGGTGGGGTTGAGAGGAGGTTGAGACTTGACGGCGATCTGGAATACGGTCTCTTCATGGTCGACACGTGATGCGGGATGCTTCCTTGCTGTGTTGGCCATCATTGATTAGGGGCGGCGATGGCCGGCCTAGCACCGGCCCTAGGACGGTCCGCGCCAAAACGTTCATCTTGTCGTCTATGCTGAGGTTCGTGCGATGGTCGACCAACAGCCAACTGGGATAGGACTGTCGGGTGTGAGACGCATACCATCTCGCTAGAAAACGCACGGCCCACCCTGGAACGAGCTGACTACTGGAAAGGAGGTCCGATACGAGTACGAGGCACCTATGGATTTGCTGCTCGTTCCAAACCCTGTAGGACCTCTACGTGTTGAGGTATTGGTAACATATCCCACGTTTGAAACAGGCAGCTCCAGAGATAGACCAGATATGAAACGGGAAGTGCGCGGTACGACATTGGTATCTGTGTAGTTCAAGAGCGATCCAACAAACGTGCGCATGTTGCCGTCAACTATACAATTGACGGAAAACCCGCACGGCATTCGACAGAGTTGGTCTGACTGTGCTCTCAATCGTACGAACAACGTCTCGTCCAAACCGAATCCAACGATGACTGACATGATATAAAAGCTGTTAGAAGCTCTGGATGTCGTCAGTGTGGCACCCGCAACGAGGAACAGTAGCAACCACAAACTAACATCGCAATCAGCAACGAAGAATAGTTGAACAATGCGTGTGCGGCGTAGAGGATACCACGGAAGCGATCACGAGTCTGCATAAACGGTGTGAAGATGAGACGTTTCTGCACTTTTGGGCCCCCAACTGGTTCAAGTCCAATGCTGAATAAATCTTAATCCTCAGGGAGGGGATCCGAAACAGCTTCGTACTGCCCCTCTGGCACTCGTTGAGTACCCGGACCCAAGACAGGTGAATGGAGCCACACCTCGACGCCCAATATGCTTCAAATCGACCCCTCAACCCACTCATAAACCCCTCCAGCAAGGATATCATTAGGAGTGTGATGCAAGACCAAAAGATCTCGCCAGCAGAAACCGGCTTCCAGAACTCACAAAAGGGGTAGGTGGGAGGGATCTCGTCAGATACGGACTGAGGCGGCAGATGTCGGGGACGATTTTGAGGGCGGCGTGGGGTAGGAGAACCAAACATTATCAAATATAAATCACCGGCTGGACATAAGTAAGAATGGTAAGGAGTACCCTCGCGGGTGTGCGCTCCGAATGCGATCCGTAGTCACTAAACAAAGTACCACCTTGGTGACCGTTGCGAAGATGCCTGCCACAATGAATGACCCATATCGGAGAAGTGGAAGGAACACCACCATGTGACAGGGCAAGGCCATAATAAATCATGCGCCTCGAGCTTAGGTTCGTAAGGCAAGGAAAGGAGATTCATCGACGGGCCTCCGTAGTGATTGTAATCCATCGGGTTTGGTGACAACGAACGCCACCGTCGAGAGCGAGCTTCGGATGGACCATAGGAGCAAGTATAAAGGAGAGAGCAAGAACCGAAGTACAAAGACAGGAGAGAATATACACGTTACAGACAAAACTGTACCAGAGGCAGATCCGACAAGTCACACAATACCGAGGCCTGTCATTTTCGGTCGTTCGAGTCGATGCCAGAGATTCTAGACCACGCGGTAGTACACGGGGAGCTATCATGCGGCGACAGCCGTGAGCCCCGCGTATAAGTTCATTGGTGAGTGAGAGAGAGAGATGGAAGGAGGACGACTCCGGATTGTTGAGGCTAGAGGCATGCGCAATTTCCAGTCAAATGGCAGCCAATGGCAAAATCACCGAGTCACGTGCAGACTCAGAGGTGAACTCGATGTGCACAATCTGAGCCGACATGAGAAAGCCATTCTCCGGAGCGGCGAGAAAACAAATATCTGGTCCCTTCCAGAGTTCCAAGCTACCAATGTTGTTAGTTCAACCACCAATGCTCCTCCGAAAAGGGCGGGAGGTAGCTTCCCGAGAAGTAGCCAGTCAAATGCCTTATTGTGTCGGAGTTTCGATGAGAGCAAGATCGACGAATTCGTCCTTATGCACATGCAAGACATTGCACGCGAACGAATCCGAAGAGGCCGCACAAGGCGGTAATTCCGTCGCAGAGTCGGCCGGGGTTCGACGGGATGTAGATCGTATTATCCACTTGTCGATGGATTTCCTGCTCGTCCTGTTTTAAGGAATGTCCCCGGCATAACTCACCAGACTGCCCACTGCACCTTGGAAACCAGCGTTCAACCAGGATAGTGCGCCCTGTGTAGACTCCACAATCTTATCGATGAATTTCCTCCGCAAACAAACTTTCCCGCCCGTGCACAGAGTCTGAGAGTGCGTATAACCGGCCAACTTGTTCTTCCAAAACAACAACTCTGTTCTCGTCCCTCCAACATCTTATGTCCGAGACACTCTCTTCACCGCCGGTGGGACCTCGGACAAGCCACGACTTACTCACCTGGTGGACGCATATTGCGGCAGTGGGCTGTTCGCAATCTCGCTCTCGGATAATTTGAAAAGGTCGTCGGGATTGAACTCTCGGCTGATTCTATCCGGTTCGCAACGCGGAACACCACTTTTAACGGGTGCAAGGGTAGGTGCTCGTTCCTCTTCGGGGACGCCGAGAAAAGTTTCTCGGTGGTGAAAGGCCGACGAGAGTTCCCCCGCGACAGGACATCGATCCCCCGAGGAAAGGGATGGACGAGAACTTTATCGGGCAGATGGTGGAGTTTTGGTGCCAGGTTGTGGTGTACTGTGCACACGCAGACGAGGGATGTTTGGATGATGTTTTGGAGGAAGTACGTGATTGAGAGTTTGAGAGGGTTCGATTTGTTCCCTCAGACGGCCCATGTAGAGAGTGTGGCCGTTCTGAGGTTGGAGTAGAGTGCAATGAAGAAGGCGTTACCTGTTGCCATTGGATTCGCGAGGAGTTGTTTCAGAACTAGGAGTAGCCGGTCCGTGTCGAGATCCCGTTCACGTATCTCGTCGACCACAATACGTGTTACATCATCCAAGGAGTGTCCCTACGCAGAGATACTGAGGGTTCCAGGGGCAGATAATAGTCTCTCGAGGAAGATACCTGCACTTATGCAGAACGTGACGGATCCTCGTTCTTGGATTTGGCTTCCGAACCGGACTTGGTATCCAATCAAGGAACCAAGCTGCTCCCCTCTCTTCTTGGTCATTCGTTGAGCGACACTGATTGCGGCGAGGCGATGAGGCTGGGTACAGTATGTGGTTCGGCAACTCCTGAGTTCGAGCAAAAATAGGAGCGGCGTGCCTGTTGCGCATATCTTCCATGGTGGGGTCTGCTAAGTACCTCTCTTACAGTCATTGAGGATCCCATCCTTCTCTTCGAACAACGGAAATTCTCGTTGACGGCGGAGATGTGGCTGGGTACCGAGAGTGCTACGCCAAGCGTTAGGATTGAGAAGAGATGGTCATAACTTGGAAGCGCTCTTGTATAATGTGCCTTTCTTTATGCCCATGCACAGCTCGTAGATTTCACCACCAGAGGACTCGCTCATCGTGCGGTGGACGGGAGGAGCTACTATGCCGAGATTTCGTCCTGCTTTTGCCACTTCCACGGATATCATAAAATGCATCGTTTCGCCACACGGAAAGCGTACGCGTGCACTTTACGGTCCATTATTCCATGCCGAAACATCACAAGAAGGACTCCGAGTAGGGAGAACAGGTTCGCGACTCCCTGGCATCAGATGTGGAATGTCGGATCATAATTGCAGAGGTTTCATAAGTCAGCCACGGATCACTCACTCGCTGGCACAAGTTCATGTACGTCTGTCTTTTACGGAAGGGAGGAGAGGGGATTTCAGGCTCGGAGGATGCATGTGGGCTGCATTGTAAGTTAAGACGGAAGAGTAGAGAAACGTTGAAGTCGGATTACGATCAGTTCGGGCCGGAGCCGCCATCCCGCTCGTCTGGTGGGTGCCAGTATTTTGGAGAATGTCCTCCACGCGTACCACAGCCACGTAACTTCCACACGGGAGGTGTCCCACAGCGAGAAGAAATCAGGGTTTACCATCGGTGTTTGGTCCACGGTCAGCAGCTCATCATCCCGTAGCGGCTCCAAGAAACCCGGATGGACCACTGCCTCGAACCCACCGAAACCTGCTTCACCGCCGCCTCCCTCACCTTCAGAAGCACCCCATGCTACGATGGTTCCTCCTCCACCCATGACGGCTACGTTCGGTTTCAGGAGTCAGGAACGGAGGTTGGACGACGCTCGAAGGCCCTCCGTCTGCGTCCACTCAACAGACCGCTGACGCCTAACGTAGATCACTCAATTCCTCCCCAACACCCTGCACTGAGCCCTCCTTCCAGAACCGTCCACCAGCACCATCGACATATGGTTCAAACCCGTCTCCATCATCGAGAGGTCCGTGAGGACCCAACCGCGGCCTACGTCTCAGCCGGTGAAGAACCAGTCCCTGAGCGGAAGAGCCGGGGGCTCGCCGTGGCCGGGTTGGCAGAACTTCAGTCGCGGTGGATCAAGGCAGTGAACCCGGCGCGCACGATCCGGGCCGACGTGCGAAAACCATCCTCGGGAGTAACGAGAAAATGAAATCAACTGAATAGTTTCCTGTGTTATCGCGCTCCCTTTGCTCTGGTACATTGGGTGGGACTCTGAGCAATTGGTGATTTCCCTCTACCGCCTCACCGATGGCACCTTACCGCTCCAGCATCAATAGTCTTGGTATTTCCTCGTTTTTCATCGTCTTCGGGTCTCTCTTTCTTCCTTCTTGCGAGTTCTTCGCCCCTTGTAACCTGCAATCTTAATAGAACCTCTCTATTTTCGTCATCTGCACTCTCTCCGGTTACTGTACCCCTTCGAGGAATCAGATCTCAGAGTCAACGTAACGGCTGGTCTTGGTAGTACCCCCGTGAGGATTCTTGATTCGCGTCAATGGAAGACCCGAAGGATGATCGCGAGCAGGGAACAGATGGATCCACAGTGGTATGGGGAGTATCTCGACGAGTGATTTGTCCCCAGCCTACCAATACTGTATGTCTGAACGTCAGCGCCCTTCTGAAAAGGGCGGGAGGTAGTAGCTTCCCGAGGAGCAGCCAGCACAGCGTCTTATTATTTCCGAGCTAGTGAGACCAAGATCGACAAGTTCGCCGTTATGCACATGCAAGACGTTGCACGTGAACGAACCCCAAGAGGTCACATAAAACGATAATTCCGGCGCGGGGTCGGCCAAGGTTCGGCGGGATGCAGATCATATGATCCTCTTGTCGGTAGAAATTGCCCCAGCGTGACTCACCAGACTGTCCACACCTTAAAAATCAGCGTTCAGCCAGGGGAGTGCGCCTAGTGTAGGCTCCACAGTCTCATCGACATCGACGGATTCCCTCCACGGGTCCGAGGCACCAGCTTTCCCAACCGTGCACAAAAGGACTGCGTATGGCTTTGAAGCGGCAGCAACCGGTTTTATTGGACAGGCGGTAAACCGTTCAGATGTCGGGGAGTCAGCGCGGACAGGGGCGTTTATGCGAGGAGAAGAGTAAGGCCGGCTGAGAGAGGGTCTCTGAACACAGAACCTCGAGATGGGGTGAGCAAGCGGTCGGGAAATAAAAGAATATCGAACGGTGCGGTGGTTTTCCGTTTCACGATGAGAGTGAAAAGGGATTCTGATCGGGGGATCCTTGAATGGTTTGACTACCGGACCTCACCACCTTCGGATTTCTTTTGATCGAACGTCCTATCGACCTGGAATTTCGTGTGGGTAGCTCGTACCTGGTTACTAGAAAACCGGCTGACGAGAACACGAAGGAGAACTTTAATGAGGAGGATATCGCGACAAAAAACTTCATGTCTGCGTGACAAAGAAAGAAGAAACCCTGGACAGGAGATGAAAGTGTCGTCAGTGGGGAGAAACCATGCGGACCACATTGGGCGCCTGGAGGATGGCGCTGAGCGCTGGGCGTGGAAATGAACCAATACCGCGAGGCTAGCCATCTGTTATCACGACCACCATCTGCGTCAACCGACACCAACATGAATGACCTCCGAGATTCGTTCTCCAGTCTGAAGAAGGGCATCAAGCGCCGAATAAAGGGGAGCAAACGCAAAGCGGACAATCCAGAGACTGGCGGAAGTGGAGAGATGATTGGCCCGTCGGGTCCACCTCCCCGACCAGGGCCTGCTGTCGTGACGGGCGGCGGTCGCGAAAGAGAAGGAAACGAACCCAACGCAGACGACAAGAGGGTTGAACTGAGTACTGCATCGGATGAGAACAAACGGGACTGGACGTCTACTGCGGCTGCCTCTGCAAAGTTACTCCTCCGCGGGGTGAGAGACTCGGCTGATGCCTTCGGCCCACTCAAGTCTGTTGCCGGAGGTCTCTGCTTTATCCTGGAGAATTGTGAGGTATAGTCCCCCTCCCTTAATGCTGCCCACAACGTTCATCGGTGCCGCAGCGTACGGAGGCGAACAAACAAGCGATAGAATCCCTGGCACCCCGAGTCAAAGAACTTGCCGAACGGCTCTGCGGGTCCGTTCCTGAGGGTGATATCGAGGAGGTAGAAAGGAGACAGAGGCTAGAACTGTAAGTGTATGCTCCCCAAGGACAAGCGTCGAATCTGACGTCCGGGGATTGGCAGGAAATTGCAAGATGTTCTCCAAGACCTCGGCCCACTGAAAGCACAAGGGAGGGTCGAAGGGTTTTTCACCAATGCTGAGAATGCGGGTAAACTTAGTGGTCTGGTCGAGGATATTCGGGATGCGATGATGGAATACCAGGTTTGTGGATCGAGCTATTTATTTGCACCACGTCTGATGTTTGTGCTAGACCTCACTGCAACAGGGTATCTACAACAAGCAGCGAGAGATACACCAAGATATAAACGACGGGAACCGCCTCCTCATCGTGAGTCTCACTACCTGTCTTTTGTTCTCATGAACTAACGGATAGACAGGAATCAACAGATCTTGCCCTTCTTGACAGGATGTGTCACGCCGTGAATGCCGGACACCGGTGTGGAAACAGACAGGGGTGTCTTGAAGGAACGAGGGAGGGAGTCCTCAGGGATATTGGAGATTGGTTCGCGGGTGACCAGGGCCAGCGCATTTTCTGGCTGAACGGCCTCGCCGGGACCGGGAAATCCACCATCGCCCAAACTTTCGCAGAGACAACGTTCGTAGACGGGAAGCTCGGGGCCAGCTTCTTCTGTTCACGAGACTTCGAGGACCGCAGCAACCTTCAGATGATCTTCCCAACACTCGCCTTCCAGCTCGCCTGCCAGTATCCGGCTGTCCGAAAGGAGCTCCTGCAGGTCTTGAAGGAGCGCCCCGATGTCGGACACGAATCCCTCTGTTCACAGATGGAGAAGCTCCTCGTTTGTCCGCTCAGGGTCACCGGCATTCCAACTCTCATCATCATTGATGCCCTCGACGAGTGCAAGGACAAAGAGCCCGCATCTGCCATTCTGTCAATACTCTCCCGCTATGTGGACCAGATACCCAATGTCAAGTTCTTCATCACCGGACGGCCAGAACCACGAATTCGCTCGGGATTTCGGTTGGGGTCGCTCGCCCCGATCACAGAAGTCCTAAAGCTTCATGAGGTCAAGCCTGAAATGGTCAGCAGGGATATCACACTGTTCTTCAGAACTCAGTTAGCCCGTCTTGCCAAGAACCGAAGTGACCCGGATTTGACAGAAGGTTGGCCAAGTTCATCTGATATTGCCATCCTGTGCAAGAAGGCAGCTGGGTTCTTCATCTACGCCTCAACAGTTGTCAAGTTTGTTGCTTCTGAAATTGACCCACCAACTGAAAGACTCTCCCTCATCACCTCTCTTCCACAAAGCACCATTGAAGAAGGAAAGTCTGGAGTTGATCAACTCTACACCCAAGTCCTCCAGCAGGCTTTCAGTGGTGTCCAGGTAGAAACCAGCCAGCAATGCCTCCGCTTCCGCACTGTGGTGGGGACAGTCTTGCTCATCTTCAACCCCCTCTCAATCAAGAGTCTTTCAGAGCTTCTGGCACACAGCACACAACATATTCACAGCACCATCCGCTCCCTCCACTCCCTCCTCCCAGTCCCAGAGAGCACAGAAGACCCCATCCATGCTTTCCACAAATCATTTCCTGACTTCCTCATGGACCCACATCGTTGTGAGGATAGAAGGTTTTTTGTAGAGCCCACAGGCCACCATGCAGTGATTCTGCTGGGATGCCTTAGGCTGATGGGGGAGAGGTTGAAGAGGAATATATGCAACCTGGATGACTATGCTGTTGTCAGTGATGTCAAAGACCTATCTTCTCAACAGAAGGCCTCCATTGGAGATGCTCTTGAATATGCATGCCAGTTCTGGACCAAGCACCTCCTGGAGATCCCCAGCAGCAGCCCCCACATTGAGGAAGTGCATAAAGCAATTGATAAGTTCTTCATGGTGGATTTGTTGCATTGGATTGAAGTCCTTGTACTCACAAGGAACCTTGATGTTGGTGTTTATGCTATGAATGATACTGAGAAATGGTATGGTCTGGTGAGTGATATGCATGTTTCTTGCAAAAACCTATACTCACAATTTGCCAGACAGGAGTTGTATCCAAGTGGGCAAATGACAGTCAGCATTTTCTGCTGGAACACTTTGATACAATCAAAAACTCTCCTTCCCATATCTACCACTCTGCTCTCCCATTGTCTCCCTCCTCTTCTTGGCTCCATAATTTCTATAGCACAGATCCCTCACTCACAGTGAAGGTGGTTAGTGGGCTTCCAGCTGAATGGGGAAAGTGTTCTCGCACAGTTTTTTTGGACAGCCCTGCATCAACCCTCTCATGCTGGAATAACACTGTTGCAATTGGGTCTAGGCCTGGGGACATCATCATCCTTGATACAATCACAGGCAGCCAGATAGCTATTCTTTCTGGGCACACACGTCAGGTGCATTGTGTTACCTTCTCATCAGATGGGACTTCACTTGTGTCTGGAAGTGATGACAAGACTGTCAAGCTCTGGGATGTACAGACTGGTGGGGTTGTCAAGACCTTCTCTGGTCATACTAGTGTGGTTTATTCTGTTTCTATCTCAGCAGACTGTACTATAATTGCCTCAGGATCTCATGATATGACAATTTGTTTATGGGACATTCAGACAGAGGAATGCCAGTGTGTTATAGAGCAGCAGGATATTGTGTCCCATGTCAGGTTCTCCCCCACAAACCCTCATCACCTCATATCTGTATGTGGTGAAAAGCTCTGGCAGTGGGACATTAATGGTCACCAAATCAACCCTCCAGTTGATGGTGTGCATATTGCTTTCTCCTCAGATGGAATACAGTTTGTTTCATGCTATTTGGGAGTTGTCACAGTTCAAAACTCTGATTCTGGAGAAATTGTAGCTAAATTCCAGGTGGCTAAAGCCACTACATTGCGCTGCTGTTTCTCTCTTGATGGTAGGCTTGTAGCTGTTACTGCTGGTTTCACTGTCTATATTTGGGATATCACCAGTTCTAATCCCCATCTTGTTGAAACCTTGATTGGCCATGCTGATACTATCATCTCTCTTGCGTTTTGTTCCCCCTCTACCCTCATCTCAACATCTTGGGATTATTCAGTCAAGTTCTGGCAGATGGATACTTCATCTGCAGACCCAATTATGACTGATCCAGAGTCCACCTCAATTACCTTGCCTTTAATCTCATCTCTTAGTCTACAAGCAAGGGATGGGATTGCTATCTCAATTGATGCAGGTGGAGTGGTAAAAACCTGGGATATCCCAGCTAGTTTCTGCAAAGCACCATCCAGATCTCCAGCTGAAGACTACAAGCTGTTCAACAGTAGGTTAGTCTTTGTTTGGTATGGAGATGGAAGGATCAACATCTGGAATCCTGAGAAGGGAGAATTCCTCTTACAAGAAGATGTATCTGAGGATCATCTAATGGACCTCAGGATATCAGGAGATGGGTCTAAAATCTTCCACATAGATAAAGGATTCATTCAAGTAAGGGATTTGTGGACAGGAATGGCTACTGGCAGGGTGGAACTTAAGTATATTAGTAATGGAGAATCACCCACAATGGATGGGTCAAGAGTCTGGGTGGAGATGCTATTTTCAAGGTGTTTTCTTGGATGGGACTTTGGGATCCCAGTGTCACCCCCTGTTAGCTTGACCACTCAGCCTTCATACACACTCCACCTTAATGATACCAAGCTGTGGGATAACAGTCAATGCAGAATCCAGGATATAGTTACTGAAAAGGTGGTTTTTCAGCTTCCTGAAAAATACCAAAGTCATGTTGTTGAAGTGAAATGGAATGGCCAGTATCTAGTTATTTCTCTTAGGTCTGAAAAGGAGTTGATTCTGGAATTCCCCCCTGGATTCCTTTTGTAGAGATCTGTAGTGTATATAACCTTTTTCTTACTTAAGTTCCATGTGTCAAATGTCTTACTGTCAGATAAGCACTCTGGAATTTATACTGTGTGATTGGCTAAAATGCAGAGTGAATTTATCCCCACAATATATACATACAGAGGATGTGAGCATTGAGTGGCATTTAACAGGGCACACAGATAAGACCTGGCTAGCAATGGACTGAAAAACACTCCATTCAGTCCTGCTCGTACACGCTATGTTTTACTAGGATGACCACAGACACAAACTCTGCTCACTCTGTGTCTGTCCATGCTCTTCCAGTGACTGATTGATTCCCATGTCCTTGGTTCTAGTGATCAATTGACACACCATAGGTACATAAATACTTCCATGAGTGAGAAAAAACTACAGGTAAACAACCTTGCACATAAAGGTGTTTTATTGCCTTCAAACCCATGATGACATCCAGCACATCACCTGGAAAAATCCCTCATCTCCTAGATCTCCAGTGGGGTACAGTAAAATCTCAAGGGGTAGACCGGTATCACTGTGACTGACAAATGAACTTGGAATATTGAAGATCCACCAAAAGATCATTCTCATCACCTCAGCTCTGCGACTGCAAGGTTCCACATGTTGAGCAGCGCAGAGTATATTCTATATACTACAAGGTACTCTAGTCTTACCTGATGTTAGAGAGTAAGGGGAGAGGCTGGGAGCTGGTTGAGGTTGTTGGTTGTGGGTGTAAAGGAACAAGAGACGTTATATTATAATGGTACAACAAAGGGTCCTTATATATAACTACAAGGGCGTTACTGTCACAGCTATACAGCGTGACTCAGCCACTGATAGATGACTAAGATTAGTCATCGGGTATTATCAACCGGGCCGCTGACACATAAGTATCGCGTACACTCCGGGATAGTTCTCAGCCGGTGCCGGACTGACTAGCGCGGATACGTCCGGCTTCAACACCACACTGCCTGTACAAGTTCTGTTGACTTGTAGCGTGTGGGCATGCATACCACATGTCTGGATGCAACTTTGGGAGTTTGTGGCAGGTGTGTAAGGAGAGATTGTTGTACGTACACTGGCCGTTTGTAGCTCTTGTCTGTTCACCATCTAGCCGCATCAGCAAGAGGGACATCAACTTTTTTTTGATGTGCACTTTTCATCACTTTTCACTACTTATTCGTCACTTTATTACCATATTGGGACATCAACTTTTCTGAACACACGACATAACTTATATAAGTACAAGTTGGTCGAGTATCTTGATGGCGATGCTCATGGGGGCCATGGCGATGTTTTACGTGCTGCTGAAGATGCCAGACGACTGACCCGCGGATGGGTGGGGTAACATGGGTTTTTGTCCTCGTCGTGCTTTCGTCGTATTGTTCTGCATGAATGTACTAGTATGGCCCACCCGGGCGAGCGCAGCGAGCCCGGCGAAGTCCCTGATCACTCGCGAACTTGCTGGGCAACGTTTTATCTCAGCTTAGTCTGGTAAATACATAGTACTCCGAGTTTTTTTTGTTTACATAAATTCCAATCCAAGCTTTCCTAATAT
>Ga0307510_10002225_pt1 | contig 21917 bp, 25 predicted proteins | sample 12_EM_MG_FD_207224 | JGI IMG/M metagenome (GOLD analysis project Ga0307510, IMG submission 207224) | Populus trichocarpa ectomycorrhiza microbial communities from riparian zone in the Pacific Northwest, United States - 12_EM | ecosystem: Host-associated > Plants > Roots > Unclassified | place...
CACACACCCACAACACAACAAAGGCTTAACTCCTCCCTCACAATGCATGGGTTAAGAATACAGTAAATCCAACATCCTCTGGCAGTCTTCAGACAAACATCTCCTGCATATTATGCCCTGACCCCATGTTTCTGGACCACTATGGTCTACCTAAGAAACTTGTCCTGAGCAACATCCACTTAAACTGTGCCTACACTGGGCCACTGGTTGCTCAGTATTGTCATCCTCCAGGGAGCTGCCATGTCAGCATCCACCAATAGGCACCAACACTGCATAACTCACCACCCTGTGGAATCCCCAGCCCACTGGTCATCCAATACTGTAAGCACAATTCCTTTATGGAAAGGCCCAAGATAATTTATTAGGGTGTCTTATGATGTACTCATAAATTTTCATGGGAAGGAAAATATACCATAACAGCAGTGCCGCCATCCCCTTATCCCCCCCTCTTATGTTTAGCTGTCTATCTCTTTAGCCATGGCCCCATCCCCCAATATTTGTACCATATATATAGGACTCTTATTGTCAACCTGGGTTCTTACCACACAACACACCCCCCACTACCCCACTTTGACTCCCATATCCTCCCATATACTCATGCAATCCCCCACTCAGTGCTAGGTATGCATGGATCCTTGTTCCACTGCAATCTTATCATTTGTGGTTATACACATAAAGCCTGATAAATGTTTTGGAAACAACATGGCCTTCCCATGAAAGCTTGAAGCTGCCCACTTTACCAGCAGTCGACCTGGAAAATTAGGGAAAGGGTCAATGAGGAAAACTCACCTGTCCTCCCTGGCAGCCTAGTGACCATAGCTGTAATAGGCCTGTATGCACAGTTGAACACTAATGCAAGGAATATCAAACCCACAAACATTAATACTTACAAATGAAAAGGTGCACCATAGTGGCTGCAAAGCCCAAGGCATGGAGCCTGGGGCACATAGCAAGCCAGGGTGCAGGTATGAAGCACCACAGAAGGGTGGGGCCAAGTGCATAGTTGGGATACCACCACAAGAGAGCAAGTGAGAACTTGATGCACTGCCCAGAGGGCTGGCACAACCCAAAGGTGCTGCTATAAAAGAAAGAGTGTGAATTGATGTGCTACTGCAAGGGAGCCCAAACAAGGGCAGGAGTGAAGTGAAACACTGATACTATAACCAAGCAGGTACATACTTGAGGCACCACAGTGGGTGAACAGGATGAAAGGGAGGCTGATTGCATCCAAACTAGTCAGAAGATGGCACCACTATCAACAGAACAACCATGCACCTTGGCCCAAACACTTGTCACCTGTTCCTGCTATTGAGGGCCTTCTCATTTTCATTTTGAAGTCTATACATGGGGTGCAGCATTGCCCTGAGAACTATAGAAGTTCTACACAAGGCAAAATATAAACTGAGAATGAAGTATCTTGGCAGTCATTGTGCCCATGCCACCCTTTGTCTTGCATGGCCCAGCACCAAATACAATGCAATGATCCAATGGGCAAATGCAGCCAGAGAAGTGTGGCCCCACAGGAATATCCCCCAGCCAGAAATTGATCTAGGTACAGTCCTAGAATGTGGATGCTCATCAGTTCCCCAAGCCGCTGCCAACACTGGCCAAAACCAAGAACAATACCCCAGAAATGCTTACCTTAGAGGGCATCCTGACTTTTCCAGATCATCCTCTCCAAGTCTGCCTTTTTGATATGGGTCCAGCACAGCAAGAGAGTGATATGAGAAAATAAAAACCACTAGAAAATCTAAACAAGATGGCTGTGCACAAACAATCCTAGACTCACCAAGGACAAACTAACAGTGCCAAATAAAAGAACAAACAAAGGGCTCACCAAACTCATGATAAGCACCTGGGAACATGTCCTGAGCAAAGAAAGTGACTTCCCAAATGACTGGATGAATATGCATGAGGTTTTAGTGGGTAGTAGACTGCAGCCTGAGTCCCACACTATCCCAATATGGGATGTGCATAAATGCATTTTCTCCTTACCACCAGTCCCAATGGCCTGGCTTTAGCATGCCACATGGGGCTCATGTGGCATGTATTTTGTCTTGATAGGTTAGTTATAGTAGCTACTTATTAAGAAATACATTGCTTTCAAAAAAAAAAAAAAGATACAGCCATAATGGCCCATATGGCAGCTGTATGATGGGCATGCAAAGACTTATGGATCCCTATCTACTTGTTGTCATCACCATCCACCAGCAGACCCTTATTGCCTCATTATCTCACCTTTCCAAGACCCTCATGCCAAAGTTCTGTACTGAACACACCTGGCTCATCCTCCATTGTTGTCTCAGGCCAGCAAAACAACACCATACCCAATGTCTCATCAGTCAAAATTGTCAAATACCACATTGCTAAACATGCAGTATTTCCCCCTTTTGTATGTCTATGTCCTGCTCCTTTTTTGTAGCTATTCCTGCTCTCCTTCTCCTTTTCTTTTCCATCTAGCCATCAAAGGCACTCTTTCCATCCTTTTCCTACCTAGCCAATGGTCCTCTTGCCTCTCCTGCCTTGCAATTGATGCCCATTCCCTTGTTATTTCCTTTTCCTGACACATCTTGCCCAGAATCTTGCTACTGACAAGACTCAGATTGCCCAGAATTGCCAGTGCAGGAGTCATGTATTGCCTCAAGGACAGAGAAGTAGGCCCAAGCACTGGCCTTGTCAGATAGGACTATTGTCTATATGGTTCCATGCTCCTTCCTATGTTTATCACTTTGTTTTTCTTATTAGAACACCCACTCACTTTCTTTTACATTAGTGATCCTTTTATTTGACCTCACACCCATTGTTATACCTTTGATATTGAACATTGCTGTATGGTTCTGTTGCTGGCAAGACTGACCCTTTTGACCTTCCTTTTTCTCTTCTATGTTCTCTTACTCCCATCATAGCATCCTGGTTCCTAATTGTGTCATCTCAAATTGTATAAAACCTGTGCACCTGCCTTGCTGAATAGCAGGCAATAGTGGCCCAAGATTCCCTTTGATTCTTGTGTGTGTGTTGGGCAACTGAGCCCCTTTCCCCTCCTTCCATCTTGTTGAAACCCTGATCACTAGTGGACATGCAATTGCTATTTGCTGTCTGTCCCCAGTCAACCCTACAGTGCATTCTTGAATTCTTGTGAACACTGCTTGGTTCCTTGCTCATTTTGTATTCCTCCCCCTCTTCCTTGAACTTATGCATGGACATGACATCTGCCATACAGTGTCCTGACAGGTCCCTTAGGTTCCCTCCCTCTGCAGGCCCCACCTTATTGGTACCCTCAGAAGGTCACATTCTTTCTGACTCAAGTACTCAATGCTCACTCACCCTCTTGCCATGGTGTGTTGGCCCCATGTGCCAGGCCTCACCATGCAATGGCCTTTTGCACCTCCCCCCACCCCTCTTTCTCTGCCATAGGCCCTGGGCCCCAATGCCTTGGGTGCAATGGTGGCTTTATCAGCCCTGCCAGCAGACCCAATACCAGCAGGGCTGTCACTACCACAAAGTGAGGGCAACACTGATTCAGTGTTGGTTTAGTTAAACTGTTGTAACTTGGCAATGTGATGTGTGGATAGCTTTGTTGCCAAGTTGTAGTCAATATAGAAGAAGTGGTTCCCACACTAGAGTGATGTCCTAGTGCCCACTTATAGTGAAATATAAAAGAAGAGAAGGGAGTTGAATTGACAGGAGATTCAACTTGCTGTCTTAGGGACAGCGGCAAACCTCTTTTATGCTAAGATACAAGTACGACTAATCACCATGTAGTAAGCCAGATACATGCTATGGCTAAGGTACTACTAGGATCACTAAGCGACTCCAACTAGATCAGTAAGCATATTACATAGCATCAGTCATCTGATCACTAAGTGTCAGGGGCTGGTTCCCACGACTTATGAAGGCTGTACTGTATGAGTAATAATGATCACCTAAGGCCAGTCACATTACCTCCTGCTCTAGCTAGCGCAACTACATGCAGATTTCTTCCATCCTCCTCAAGTAGCAAGTTGTTCATTGTGTTGCCAAATGAATGGCGTCGCCAAGCACTCCATGTGCACCAGTTGCTTGGGGGCACAAGCCAACTCCAGTTGCCCTTTGCAAATGGTCTTCGCAATCCTAACCGCCCCTGCTTTGGCCTCAAGTCATTTGAGCTCTGCATTGATACAGGACAGGTCATCGTCCAATTTGTAGTAGCGCGCAATATTTGCAGCAATGCTCCAGTCATCAAGTCAGTGGGCTGCTTTGGCGAAGTTAGTGTGAACAGCGGGGGTACCAACAAGTAGTTGGTGGAACCAAGCAGGGAGGGGTTCAATAGGTTCGGATGAGTAGATAGCCTGGGCATAGACAGGGAGTGAGTAGGGAACGTCCAATGGTCCTTGTTCTTGTCTATAGGCTTGGATGTACCTGTTGTGGGCAGGGGTGACCCAATAGGCCTCCATGTAAGCACCTTTGCCGCATGGGATTTTGAGGTCGGGGTACATGGTGTTATGTACATATCCATCTGGAGCCTGTTTGTATGTTTTAGCATACCCTTTGATGGTTGATTCCAACTGTTTAATTCTGTCTTCAAATGTGATGACTGTGAAGCGATGGATCTCTTTGTGGTTCTTGACAGTCTGGACCAGACCGGTAGCAATATCATGGAGGGTGCCAGGGTCAATAACAGCATTAGTGGCAAATATAGTTTCCACGGTATGGGGTGAGTAGCATGATGGGGGTGAAGCAGGGTGACTTCTAGTGGGGGACTCCATGGAGGCATTGATGGAGTAGTCTGACATATCAGGGGTGGGGTCAGTGCCAATGTAGAGGAGGGAGTAATGCTTGTTGTTAGCAGTGATAGGTGCAAAGGGGTTCACAGCAAAAGTATGGATGTTTGAGTATGTGGATGTGAGTAGGATGGATATGTTGTCCAGGTCAGAAGACAATAAATTTGTGTGTTGTGAAGGGAAGCGGGCGAAGCAGTGAGGCTAGGAATGATATGCAAGGTAGGGGAGGTGGAGGTGTCCAGGGAGTTTCTTCCCAGCTGAGAGGTTCTTGGTTGATAGCCAGGATGAAGAGAGATGGGGTGTTGGAGTGAAAGCCAACCAGCTTTTATACTTTCCAAAGGGGTTCCCTTGTGGTAAGCTTTTACTAAATCGGGTGCATGAGTATCTGCTACAGATTCCCATGTGTTATCACTATCAGGATATCCTTTCCAATGGATCAGATATTGCAGGGTTCTGTTACACCCAGAGTATCAGTGATTACGAATTTGCTCCACTTCATATTGCTCTTCATTATTGATTAGGTCAGGTGGTGGTTGGGAGAAGTTTGGGCTGTATGCACTTGTTTTGCGATAGGGCGATAAGAGAGAAGCATGGAATGTATCATGAATTTTCCATGTCAGGGGTAGAGCAAGTTGATATGCCATAGGAGAGATCTCCTTGATAATCTTGAAGGGTCTGTATCTTTTTGGCACTAGTTTGGTTGCTTGATATGGGAGACGGAGGTTTTTACCTTCTAGCCAGACCTGGTCTCCGATAGTATATTGTGATAAAGGAGTCCCTGATTTCTCAGCAATTTGATTCAGGGCCGCAGTTGCTTGGGTGCGTCTCTCTTCCATTAGAAGGATTCTTTCTTCTATTGTCTCATTGGTAGATGGGGTGGTTATTGCCGGGTTTAGTTTGAGGTTGTACCCCAAAATAATTTGATTGGGCAATAGCCCAGTGGTTGAATTCTTCTGATTGTTGTGTATGGCAGTGGCTAACACTAGCCATTGGGTCCAGTCTTTTGGGGCTGCCGAAGTTACTAATTGGAGATATTGTTCTACCCATTGATTCTTCCTTTCTGATAGTCCGTCAGTTTGGGGATGAAATGCTGTGGATAAATTCTGTTGGATGTCCAGCCTCTTGGTTAGGGCCTTTCTGAAATGTGATGTGAATTGGGGATCTCTGTCACTGATGACCTTGTTGGGTAGACTGAACCATCTGAACACGTGATCCACATATAGCTGAGCGATGCCTGGTCCTGTGATGGTAGTGTCACATGCCAAGAATATGGTGGCATGTGAACATCCCTGGTCTACAATGGTTAGGATAGCGCCTTTCCCTTTTATGGGAGGTAGTCTGGTGATCAGGTCCATTGCTACCCTTTGGAATGGTTGAGCTTCTGGTTCAGTAGGGATATGGTAGGGTGGTACTTTGGTGCGATGGGTGATAATTTTGTTTTGTTGACAAATGGCACATCCTTTTACATAGTTCGCAATCCATTCTTTCATATTCGGCCAGTGGTAGTGTTCTTGAGTTCTACAAAGTGTTTTGTCTTGGCCTGGGTGCCCAGCAGATGGGTGATTGTGCATCAGATTCATGATTCCTCTTTTTACAGCATTGATAGGTGGTACAAAGGTTTTTGTTTCTTGGGCTACTGTGGCAATCTTGAATTTTTGCACAGGTAGAACTGTAACTTGCTGGTTATCCTCTTTTCCTTGATCTACCCCTGGTAGTCATGAAAGGGCATCAGGAGGGATGTTGGTTTTTCCCAGAATATAGAGAATGTCAAAGTCGTATTCTTGTAGATCTGCATGCCAGCATGCTGTCCTCTGGTTAAGATTCTTTGGGGATTTCCAGTATTAAAGGTTTGTGTGATCTATCATGATAGTAAACAGCTCCTTTGTCCATCCTAAATATGGTTGCCAGTGTAAGAGTGCTTTCATCACAGCTAGTAGCTCCCTCTCATAGATATCATAGTTTCGTTCAGCAGGGATGAATGTAGCTGAGTAGTAGGCGATTGGATAGAGTACAGGTTTTTGTCGTTTTGAAAGTGTGGAGGTAGTTGGGATTTCTCCCTCCTGTGAGAGTACAGCTCCCACACCATATGCCAATGCATCGGTTTGGAGGTAGAATTTCTTTTCAAAGTTAGGTTGTTTGAGAACTGGCGCTGCGCACATTTGTGATTTGAGGGTTTCAAAAGCTTTGACTTGTGGCTCATCCCAATGCCATTTTTCTGATTTCTTTGTGAGATCAAGTAATGGTCAGGTGATTTCTGAGAATCGTGGAATGAAGTATTGGTAGTAGCCACATAGTCCAAGAAATGTGTGGATGTCCATAGGGTTTTGCGGTTTTGGATAGTCCACAATGCCTTTGAGTTTCTTTGGATCCATGCAGAGTTGTCCTTTTCTGACGATTACGCCAAGATATTCAATTTCTTCTTGCTTGAAAGCACATTTCTCCGGTTTTAGGTAGAGGTTGTTGGCCTCTAACTTGTCCAGTATTTCATGGACATGTTTCCAGTGTCATTTCAGGTGCTGTTCATGTGTTTCATTCACATATTTCTTTGTATGGATTGTGATATCGTCCATGAATACTGAAGTATCCCCTTTTGCCACATCTGGTTGGAATATTGTGTTTATCATTATTTGAAATGTAGCCAGGGAGTTAGTAAGGCCAAAGAACATGACAGTTGGTTCAAATAATCCTTCTGGGGTAAGGAATGCAGCTTTCCATTCATCTCCTGGTTTGATTCAAATGTTGTTATATCCCCATTGGACATTGAACTTGGTGAACAGGGTACATCCTGCTAGTCAATCGATGACTGAGGGAATGAGAGGGGATACGTTGCAGTTCCATTTTGTCCATTTGTTGAGGGGTCGATAGTCTTGGACTAGGCATAGTTTCCCATCCTTTTTCTTAACGAAGAATAAGTTAGCTGCGTATGGGCTCCACAAGGGTCTGATTGTATTCCTCGCTAAGTGTTCTTGAACAAATTTGCTTGCTTCTTCAATTTCTGATTGAGTCAGCAGTAAGAGTCATCCTGGAAGGGTTGTAGGGGCTCCTGGTAGAAGTTCAATAGTGTGATCCCAGATTGTGTGTTGGGGAAGGCGATGTGATTCATATTTGCTGAACACTTTCCTGTGTTGCATGTACTCTGTGGGTATTTTGGGATCTTCTTCCTTTAGTGCAGAGTTTATTGTTACTCTTCCTATGAAGTATTGACTGTGATGTATAGGACAAGGTGCATTTATTGTATGGGGTAGGAATCGTGCTTTCTTTGCATTCGGAGCCCTGAGAATAATGGGGAGTTGGGTGGAATCAATCCATCCTTGTTTCCAATTGATTTTTGGTTGGACAGCAGCAAACCAAGAGTATCCAAGGATGGCTTTATGTTCCCCTAGGTCTGATAGGAAGAAGCGTAGTTGGTTCCTGGAGGTTCCTGTTTGAACTTCAATATCAGTATAGTGCTTTAGCATTCCTGCTTTATTCTCTGTTCTGTCCACATTGAATAGTTGTTGAGGTTTGTCTAGATTCTGTTGGGAACTCACTACTTTTATGGGTAGTGAGACTCGACAACAGCACAGAGTTGAAGGTGACTGATCCAAAGGAGCAGCAAAGAGACATTGAGGAGGAAGAGGCAGAAGGCAAGGAGAGGCGGGATGGAGTAGACTGGTGAAGATGAGGGGCAGGCTGCTAACAATGTGGGAGCTTTGAAAGGCTCCAGTGTGGGGATTGACAAGAGAACAGTCTAAGGACTGTTCACCTAAATTCATAGGTCTTATATACTAATACAGGGTGGTCTGTGTGCAGTTTAGGGTAGGTACAATTACAGGTAATGGGGGACTGCACAGTCGATGCGCAGTAACTGTGGATTATATTATACATCTTGATTAGGGTCTAGCCCTATTGAGTTGTGTCTTCGTTGATCGAGTCGCGTCACGTGTTTGTTGATTGTTTAGTGGACACATCTTGTTGATCGTTCCCATGATCTGCCACATGTTGATCAACGGATTAGATGCATATCCAAAGCATGTCTGGTCAAGTGACATTGTTGATGACCAATTCCTTGATAGGTCATGTGTTATCTTCCCAGGGTCATGGGGTCGTAGGTTCCCAGGGTCATGTGCTAATAAGTCACATGATGTATGAGTGACAGAGGGGTCACGTGATGAGTCACATGTAGGGTCATGTGATATATTTCCACAGTCACGTGATGCTGAAGTTACGGGTTTGTAGCTGAGACTGGGGGGCACAAGTACCGCTCGTGACAGTATCCCCTCTTTAGGATCTCCTTGTGCCTGCAAGGCTTGTATACATATCCCCTCTTTAGGGCGATTACGGGTGTGGAATTCAGCGACTAGTTCTTTAGCATGTGTTAGTTCTCCAGCTGGGATCCATGAGTTGTTGGCATCTGTATAGCCTTTCCAGTGGACGAAATACTGTGTGCTCTTGCGATTTCTTGTGGGACGTGCTGCTAGGACTTTATTGATTTTGTAATGTCCTTCTTCTCCTCCAACGATCTCTGGAGGGGGTCGTTCAAAATTGGGTCCATGTGCTTGTGTTTTGTGGTAGGGTTTTAGCAATAAGTTGTGGAATACAGGGTGAACCCTTATGGTCTTGGGTAATTGCAACTTGCAATTTGTAGGTGAAGCCCATATGACCTTGAAAGGTCCATATCTTCGTGGAGCGAGTTTCGCTTTAGGGTGTGTTGTTTGTAAATTTGTGGCTTCCAAGAGTACTAGGTCATCTTTGTGGAATGTGTAGGATAGTTCTTTGGGTCCTCCACTTTGCATTTCTTTGGCCACAATCGTAAGTGCTGCAGTAACTTCTTTGCATATTTGTTCTAGGTATTGGATGCGGTCATCCACACTTTGTAGTCTGGTTTGTAGTTGCAAGGGTGGTTTAAAGGTTGGCTGAAAGCCATACCAGACTTTGAAGGGTGATCTATGAGTGCTGTGGTGCGGTTGTGCATTGTGTGCGAATTCAATAATGGGGAGGAGTGTGGTCCAATTGTCTTGTTGGAAGTTTCCACAGATATGAAGGTATTGCTCAATGACTTGGTTGACTTGTTCTGATTTGCCGTCAGTTTGAGGGTGAAATATGGTGGACAATTTCTGCTTGATTCTGAGCTTTCTCCATAGTTCTTGGGTTACTTGTACAGCAAATTGTGGTCCTTGGTCAGAGATGATTGCCTTGGGAATGCCTGTTCTTTTCCAGACATTGTCTACTAGTAGTTGGCTTGTTTGCTCAGCCATGATGGTTTTATGACAGGGGGATAAGATGATGGCTTTGCTGTGATGGTCGATGACCATGAGGATGCTATCATATCCTTGTGATACTGGGAGGTCTACAATGAAGTCCATGGTGATTGTTTCCCATATCCCTTCAGGGATCTCATTGGGCTTGATTGGTACTTTGGTTGGTGGTCGTATCTTTGTAGTTTGGCATGTGGCACATCCTTGTATGTAGGCTTTGACAAATTTAGTAATGCCTGGCCACCAATATTTGCGTGAGATTAGTTCAATGGTTTTCCATTGTCCTGGGTGTCCCATTAGGTTGTCATGAAATTGCTGGGTGACTCTTCGTTTGAGTTCTTTGTTCTTTGTCTTTGGAATGTATATTAATCCTTTGTAAAGGATTAGGCCATCTTTGTAGTTCCATTCTTGTAATCCTTTGTTTACTTGTCTTGGGCCACTAGTGAGGATATCCTTGAGTTTCTGACCCATCAATGTGTCTGTCTTTATTGCTTCTTGTATAGCTTCCTTGAGCTCTTCGTTGATTCCCGTAGGAATTGCCATGTTATGTAGTGCCTGTATATGGAATTGCTCTGGCTTGAGTAGGAATTTTTCTGGTGTGAGCAAAATTGTTTCTGCATTCTCGGATGCTATCCCCTCTTTATAATCTGGACGCCTGGACAGCGCATCTGCCTTGTTAATTTTGCCAGGTTTGGGGATGGTAACGTAGTTGAAAGTGCCAAGGAACAGGGACCAGTGCGCTTGGCGACATGTGAGCGTTTGTTTTGTGGTGAAATACTTGAGGTTCGTGTGGTCCGAAAATATCTTTGTCTGGTGGGCACTGCCTTGGAGGTAATGTCGGAAATGCTTGAGAGCATGAATGATAGCCAGGAGTTCTTTGTCATGAATTTCGTAGTTGTGTTCGGCTGGCTGGAGGGACTTGGAGTAAAAAGCGACTGGGTGCAACCATCCTAACATGTCGTCTTGTTCCAAAATTGAGCCTGTGGCATAGTTGCTGGCATCAGTAATCAGGGTGAATGGTTTATCGTAGTCCAGTAGGATTAAGACTGGCGTGGAGGTAAGTGCTTGCTGTAATGCAGTAAACACATTTTCTTGTAAATGGGTCCATGCCCATGGTGTATCCTTCTTTGTAAGGTCGAAGAGAGGTTGTGCCAATGTGGAATAATCTTGCACGAAACGACAGTAAAAGTTGCAAAATCCTAGAAATTGCTGTATGTCCTTGACTTTCTTTGGTTTAGGCCAGTCTTGCACTGCCTTGAGTTTGATGGGGTCCATGCATAGTTCGCCTTCAGAGATAATTAGTCCTAGGTATTCGACTGATGTCTGGTTGAAAGAGCATTTGGCAGGTTGTAGGTATAAGTCCAACTTGAGTAAAAGTTGGAAAACTTTGTGCGTCCAGTAGACAAGTTCCGTGATTGTAGTTGCATAGATAAGGATGTCGTCAAGATAGACAACCACGTGTCCGTCCTTGATTAATGGACCAAATTCTATGTCCATAAATGTCTGGAATGTCGCGGGTGCATTGCATAGTCCAAAGGTCATGACTGTGGATTCATATAATCCCATAGGTGTCTTGAAGGCTGTTTTCCATTCATCGCCTTCACGTACTCGGATATTGTTATATCCCCATCGTACATCTAACTTGGTGAAGAATCATGCTCCCAATAGTTTGTCGACAAGTTCAGGGATAAGTGGGATTGGAGCCGCATTCTTAACAGTAATCGCATTCAGTGGGTGATAATCTTGTACTGGTTGTAGTTTGCCATCCTTCTTGTCAATGAAGAAGAAGGAGCATGCATGGGGTGCTTTGGATTGACAGAGTGTGCCTCTTTTTAGGCCATCTTCAATGTATTCTTTGAGGGCGACTTTCTTGATAGGTGTAAGGCGATAAACTGTGGTTTTCTTCATTTCCATGCCTGGGATGAGGTCTATCTTGTGATCCCATGGCTGGTGCTTGGGTAGTCACTGTGCTTCTTCATCCAAGAAGACTTTGCCGTATTGATGGAATTCGGGGGGTATTTCGACATTCTTTGGTTGTTCTGCTTTGGCTAGAGTAGTTGACACTGTAGTTTGTGCGACTACCGGTTCATATTGTGGAGAAGTGTGCTGTGACGCATTTTTAGGAGGCACTGTGGATGTAACCACCAGTCCTGTTCTTCATGTAATCAATATCATGGGCGTAACCACTGATTCATTTGTAGCCATATTGCACTGTGACGCAACTATGCTTATCTTGGGGGGTGACATCATGGGCGAAACCACTGATTTACTTGGTTGTATCATATCTTCATATTTGCCATGTAGGTGGGCTAAAATGCATTGTGTAGGATCTATGCCTTGGTACTTGGATTCGAGTAGGTCGCTGTAGTGCACTTCCAAATCTTCAGTTGGAAGGAGGTGTGCCAAGTCCGATGTTTCATTGGGATAACTTGGGTAACAAGAGGTGGGGCAACAGTCGAGATGTAGTTTGTTCTTTGCCCAGTCTATCTGGGGGTTATGTGCCCTGAACCAGTTGGTTCCTAGGAGTATGTCATGCCGTCCAATATTGGTCACAGCCATTTCTGTGGTTTCCTTGTGTTCTTCGCCCATCTCCATTCGCAGGATGGCAGTATGGCAGATTGGTCCTTGTTTATTCAAGGTACCGTCGACGTTTCTTGGGTAAATGGGTTTTGCTAGAGGACTTGTGGGGATCTTGTGTGTGTTGATAAACAAGATATTACAGTAGACGCCCTTGGCTCCACTGTCAAGTATTGCATGAGCATCGATTTTTCTCCCGTGGCATACAATTTGAACTTTAACCCAAATTGATGGGGAATGTATATTCTGAATCATATCTATTGGTATATGGGGAGTCTTGGGAACTTGGAGATTTTGGAGATTGCTAGAATTACAACAGGATGGTGGTACAACTCTCACTGACGATGCAATAGAAGAGTGCGCTAAAAAGACAAGTGATTGATGTGGGCCACATCAATGTCCAGGGGGTCCATATTGAAGATGGACAACATCTTGAGGGTGACATCCATATTGATAGGTGCGAAGTAATTGGTGGACAGCTCGTTTGCTTCCACACTATCATGGATACTCATTTTATCCATGCTATCTTCCAGAATTGAGTCCATTTGACGTAACGAAGTTCTGGGGTGTTTGCCTAAGTTGCAATTGGTGGCGATATGTCCTGGTTTGCTGCAGTACATGCAAAGTTTCTCTCTGAAGCGGCATTCCCTTTCTTCGGGGGAGAGCTTTCCTCGACGAAACAAGGTTCCACAGCTACGTCCTCAAAATTGACCATGTCCACAAGTTACATTTATTTCTACAGTGGGTTCTTCTTCTTCTATTGCTCGAATTCGAGGGGTAAAACGACCTCTTCCGTGTCCTCCTCCTGTAGAAGGTGTATAGGACCGTGGTGTAAACATGCGGAAGGAACGATCCAGGTCTTGAGCCTTGTCAACAAGATCTGGGAGTGTGGCTGGCTGGGGTGATAGGGCAACTAGTTTCTGTTGGAGTGCCGGGTTAATGCATCATCTGAATGCATACATCTTGGTATTGTCATCAATGCCTGATCGTCGAGTGTGGTGGGTCCAATCTTGGTACCAGTCGTTAAATTCTCAATTGCCCATATATGTGTCATGCATCCCCTTAATGGCTTCCTGTTGGACTTCGGGGGGGATGAATTGTTTCTGAAAGGCCGTCTGGAATTGGGCCCATGTTCCATAATTGTTTGGATTGGCTGCTAAAGCTTCAGCGATGCGATTGCTGGCCCAATCTCCTCCACAAGTACCGGCTTTAAAATTGGTCAATGCTGCTGGTACTTTCTTGTCGTTGGTATTGTAGACTGCAGTGTTCATTGTATAATAATTGGCCAGGGTGTTCCAAAAGGCTTGGGCCTTTGTTGGGTTCCCATCATAGGGATCAGGGGTACTTCCCAAGAGTTTGGGAGTCGCGATGTTTCCTGCCATGATGACTGGGGGTGGGGGTAGTGCTGGGGGACTAGGTGGCCTTGGTGGCGGGCCTGTTCTTCCTGAATGCAGCTGGTGAGGAGGGATCTGCGGTGGTATTCCCTTGGGGTTCCCCTTTGGTACAGGTGGTGTCTCTGGCTGGGTTGTGATAGGTACTGGCGTGGCTTGTAAGGGTCTCAAAGAGCTGGCAAAGGTCTGGGGTAAAGGTTCTTCCTTTGCTTTGCCTTTGGACACAGATGGAGTAGGAAGTGAACTTTCTTCTGGTATTGAAAGTTTGGAGCTTCCAGGAAGCGTACTTGTTGGATGAGAGGGGGTTTCTTGGGGACTTGGGGTACTAGGGCGACTGGCAAGTTTCTGGAGGGTAGCAACGATCCTTGTTTCAGCTTCTTGCAGTAAGTTGCTAATGTTGAGTGTGTCCTCATCGGTGGAGGATTTACTGTGTGTGGATTCCTTGTCAGATTTGTGTTCTTTATCAGATTCTTCAGATTTATTGCTTTCTTCTTTCTCAAATTCTCCAGGGATAGAAGGCTTTGTGTCTTCTACTTCAGAGGTACTAGGACTTTGGAAATGTACCTTTCAATTGTTGAGGTACTTCCACTTGGGGTATAGGGTATCCCACTTGATTTGCTTGCCGTTGTAGGTGGCAGTTCATAATACAAAGTCGAAATTTTCAACTTTGTCAAGGTGTGAAACAAGGAATCAAAATTTCCTTGTGGTAAGTTCTGTGTTATCTGAAGTAAACTTCCAGATAGTTCCTATTCCTTTACACCAGATAGCTGGTTCTTGAAAAAGGGCAAAAAGACACCTAGTGTCTTTATAGTTGGTGGCAAAGGCGTTGGTGGCGTAGACAGGTATATATGCTTGTTCTTCATCTGTTAGTTCAAGTCGGTCTTCAAGCGGAAAGTTATTAAGGACGTTTTCCCAAGAGCTCATGCAAGAGTGACAGTATAACTGGGGTTATCCCAACTGTAGAAAATTGTACACACTTTAACCAGACAAGGAGTTCTAGTATCACTATGATGGGTAATGCCTCTATAATCCTCTAGAATACCGTTGATTGTGATCGAAGTTCAGTATTTCCAAAAGAATTTATTAAAGGCCCCAATATGCGGAGTGATAGTCTGTAACTCTGTCAAGGGGTGGCTAATATGTTTCTCAGTACGATTCTGTAGAAGGAACAAACAATGTTGCTTGAAGATGTGGAGCTCTGTGCGATTTCTTGTAGGGGCAGTGATGCCAAGGTAGATAACTTCCAGTAGGTAGATTTGTGATGTGGCTCCAACTAGATCTGAATTTCCCAAGACGCTGGTGTGATGACTATGGGGAGTAGGGGGTAGTGGTTGTTTGATTCTTGGTAACACGTTATATGGTCTGTGTAGGACTTCTTGGATGTGATGTGTTACTGGTACCGTGAAAGAATTTGGGGGTGGGGTTGGTTCTCTATAAACTTGGGGAGAGGGAACGGGCTGGGGTTATCAGTCAACGAAGTTCTGAGTGCGGTGGAGTCTGTGTCTTCCTCTTTTGTTAGAGGGTATGAAGTGTCCTTGTTCCTGGGCTGGGGCTGAGTGATTTCTCCGGTTATATAGACTGGCCAGGTTGTCAGTTGTAATGGAGACCTTCTATAGGTCCTGCTCTGAAGAATCAGGGGTCCCAGAGGTGGATTCTGAGTGGGGTGGGGGGAGTTCCGGGGTAATGGCTATCGCAACGACAAAGGTCGATTCCACAGAAACAAAGATCCAGGTTGTCGTTTGAAAAGGTGATCTCTTGGGCATGCCAATATACTGACTCAGGTGTGCTTGGGGGACTGGATTGAGGGGAACCAACCAGAGTGGGGGGTAAAGAACTGTCCACACTGTTGTGATAGGACAAATTGAGCATGAGAAGATCTGGTTCCAAGAGGATACGCTGGAAATGTTCCAGGTATTCGGTGTCTCTTCCCTGAGTATTTGGCTGGGTGATGGGGAGGGTAAAGTGGGAAGGGGGATCAATGAGACTTGTGTGTGGGGCAAGAAGTTCTGTGGTCCAGGCACGGTTGTTCCACTGATATGTAAGGATTTGTTCGTCGCTGTAGATGAACTGGTATAAGTTAGTTGAAGTGAATTCTCTGCTTGGGTTTGTTTGTAGTCGAATTTCGTTAAATTCCACTTCAACTTTGGTTTCCGACATGTAAAATCTAGATAGAAATCTGATTTGGTGTCCAGCTTGGATCTGTGTGATGATTTCCGGCCTGTGTGACAGGACAAAGTAATGCCAGAGAAAGGTTTTGTTGTAGAACAAGGAGATCTGAGTGGCTGGTGATTGGTCGAAGTTGTGAGCACCAGAGAGTTGCCAATATACAGTGCAACGTCTTGCTGTGTTAAGGATGTCGATAAGTTGGTAATCAATGTAATGATAGAAGCATTGAGTGCTGAAGAGTCGACCAAAGGGAAGGATGTCTAAGAGATCCTGAGGTACTAAGTGATGTTCGCTCCAATGGGTAAGTTGGACTTGTTCCTGGAGATTGGCGATTCTTGAATATGTTTGTCTTAAGATTTCTTCATGAAAATTTGCCACTTAAGACAAACAAAAGAGAGCAAGTTAAACCTTTGATTTATTTACACCAATACAAGTCCTTTGTAACTTACTAAGAAGTATTACAAAGGGTTTTCAGAGGGGGGTGTAATAAAATCGAAAGGTTTAGCAGGGATGCAAGGAGTGGGTACAAAACAAGAAAACTGGGGGTCCATACGTAATAAGTCTGTGATGCGCATGCTCCTATTAACAAAAAGAATCCCTTGCTCTGTGAAATGTAAGTGGCCGCAAAGGATGGCTGTATGACCATCTAAAAAGTCGTAGGCAACAAGGGGGACGAGGGCGCCTTCAAAGTGAGAGAGCCAAAGGGGAAGGAAGCAAGAAAAGACAAACTTAATTGAGTCCAAGAAGGTGGTCTTGATGTAACCAAAGGGGAAGTTGGGGGACCACAGGTACTTGCCTACTTTGGCACAGATGTGGACTGGGGGAAGGGTGCCGTTGGAGTGGATGTGGATGGAGTGGTGGGTGTCAGTGCGGAACAGGGTGACGAAGTATGGGGGTGTGGTGGTGTCAAGGTCTTGGGCCCGGGGGATATGGTTGAGGAATTGGCTGTTGACAAGTTCCTCTGACAAGAACCAAATGTGGTGGTCTTGCTTGTAGTGAACGGTGTACTGGTGAGGGTGGCCGGTGGCAGGGAGGCAAGGTGGGGCGGCGAAGAGGTACTCGAAGGGGGCGACATTGACCATAGGGTAGAATACGGGGAGCAGTCAAGGAGTGGGTGACGGTGGGGTGGGGGAAGCGATGGTGGCGATGGGTGCTTCAATGATGGGCGGGGGAATATTCTTGACAGGAATGTCCTCGAGCAAGACGTGGTCAGTGATATCACCGGTCAGCTGGAAGTGTGACCAGCTGTCTTGGGTGAGCAGGGGAAGGAGGGCGTTGAGCTCTGCTTGAGTGAGACGGACGACGTGGGCAGTGGTTTCTTCTCCAAGTTGTTCAAGGTCGAACTTGGCAGTGGCGCGAAGTGCTTCCGCAGTGGGCTTGGGAGTAGGTGGTGATGGCAAGTGGACCACATAGGGGTTGAGATCAATGGGGGTGGGTTTGAGGGTGTCCGGGTTGATGAGGGTGATGCTGGGGTTGGCAAACGAGGTGGAGTACCATGGGGACTGTGGGGTGTAGTCATCGTAGGGGCCGGGACTAGTGGGTCCAAGGAAGGGGAAGTTGGGGACGGTGAACTCGGGACTGGAGGCAACGGTGGGTGACCAGGGGACGACAGGGGACGACATGGAGCTGGGGGGGTACTGGAGACAGGGACTTCTGGGACTTGGGTAATTCCAAGTGTTGTGGGGACTGTTGAGGACATTGTTGATGACCTCAAGGGCGGCGGCAGAGTTCTCCTGGTAGATGGCATTCAAGTCAGACCAAGAGGCAATGGAGAGGGAAGGTGAGGACACTTCCAAACAGTTAGCTTCAACTTTAAGAGACTGTTCTAATGTCGGGAACTCACTACTTTTATGGGTAGCAAGACTCAACGATGGCACGGAGTTGAAGGTGACTGATCCAAAGGAGCAGCAAAGAGACGTTGAGGAGGAAGAGGCAGAAGGCAAGAAGAGGCAGGACGGAGTAGACTGTTGAAGACAAGGGGTGGGCTGCTGACAATGAGGGAGCTTTGAAAGGCTCCAGTGTGGGGATTGACAAGAGAACAGTCTAAGGACTGTTCACCTAAATTCGTAGGTCTTATATACTAATACAGGGTGGTCTGTGCGCAGTTTAGGGTAGGTACAATTACAGGTAACGGGGGACTGTGCAGTTGATGCGCAGTAACTGCGGATTACATTATACATCTCGATTAGGGTCTAGCCCTATTGAGTCACATCTTTGTTGATCAAGTCATGTCGCATGTTCATTGATTGTTTAGTGGACGCGTCTTGTTGATCGTTCCCATGATCTGCCACATGTTGATCAACAGATTAGACATGCGTCCAAAGCACGTCTGGTCAGGTGACATTGTTGATGACCAATTCCTTGATAGGTCATGTGTTATCTTCCCAGGGTCACAGGGTTATAGGTTCCTAGGGTCATGTGCTAATAAGTCACATGATGTACGAGTGATGGAGGGGTCACGTGATGAGTCACGTGTAGGGTCATGTGATATATTTCCACAGTCACGTGATGCTGAAGTTATGGGTTTGTAGCTGAGACTGGGGGGTGCGAGTACCACTCGCGACAGATTCTTGATTGGGAGTTTTAGCCATTTAGTGTAGCTTAGATTCATGAAGTTTTCTGTAGCCCTGGAGTTGACCAGAGCTATTGCTTTGGCTCTTTTTGCAATTGAGTGTGTATAAATTCAAACAGTCATAGATTTTCAAGCAGATATATATACATTGTTGTTGCTACTTTGCTTGATTAGTGCCGACCTAATCAAGCAGTGGGAAAATCCTCCATGACTCCCATTTCTTCAGCAAGTTTTGCTTTCTCATTGAGAGACATGGCATTGAGTTGTTGCTTAATTTCATCAACACGGTTCAGGTTTTCGAATCCTTTGTAGCTATTGTATTCTTCATTGAAGTCAATAAGGTTTGCTCCAGCTCTTCCTTGGCAATAGCAGGGGCAGTTTCTGGCAAAGTGACCAGTTTGGCCACATTCAAAACAAGTATTGTTAGTATTTCCCCTTGGTGGCCCAGTGGTGTTGTTTCAGGGTGCTGGTCCAAAGCCAGTGGCATTTCCTTGTATACATCCCTGATTGCCAGATTGCCAGTTTGGAGCTCTGGTATGACCTAGATCTATTGGCACTGCTACATTATTCATCCAGCAAGGTGCATTTATGGAATTGTATTGCGTTTGAGGGGGTCCTTGGCAGAATCCGGGTCCATGTTGCTGAAGGAACCCTTCTTGATTCCCTTGGCCTCCTTGATTTCCTTGGCTAAAGGATGTTTGTGGTCTCTGGAAGTTGCTGGGTTGCAGAAATGCATTGAAGATGCCTTGGTTGAATCCTCCAGTTCCCCTATTCGGATTATGAGCCCATAGTATATTATTGATAAGAACCTTAGACCTGGTAGAGCTGATAGCTTTTTCTTTGAGCTTGACATAGGTTTGGGGGGTAGGGGAAGTAAGGACTTCCTTAAGGATGTCGTTGGGTAATCCTTTGGTAAAGAGTTGGAATACTGTGCTGCTGTTGGTGTCATATCCTGCGATATGGCTTAGGTCTTCAAACCTAGCGATATAGTCATCAATTTCAGGGAATTTCATAGTGCAGCATTCTATTTCGCCTCTGGCTCTGTTTTCTCTTTGACTATCTTGGTACTGTTGCAAAAATTTGAAAAGGAATTGATCCCATACATCAGGGATATTGTCAAGGACTGGATTGAGGGTATCCAGCCACATTCCCATGTTGCAGGTCCATCCCGCAACTTGTGGTCCTTTCATGAGTGTCAAGGTAAGGGCAACCTTCTTGATTGGGGAGTTGTAGCCAGCTACATCTTGGTTAAGTCGCAAGTATCCTTTTACTTCTTCAATGAAGTTGTCGGCAAGAAGGTGGTCTCCAGAAAAGACTTGTGGTAGTCCTCCCATAGACTTGACGTCGGCTGCTCTGGCAACAGGTTGTTGGCCACCTTGGACAGGGGGTACTAGTGCAGGAGGCCCTGGTGGTCCAGGTGGATTGCCGCTTGGGCCTCCAGGTCCTCCTGACAGTCCTCCACTTGGGGGTCCACCACTTGGGGGTCCCCCGGATCGTCCTCCTCCCGGGGTAGAGTATCGGCTAAGGCTAGCCTTGAGTTTGGAATTAATGCTTGCTGCAGTTCCAGTAGTAGTTGTAGCTATCATACTTCCTGTTCCTGTATTCCCACTTGCAGGGCTTTTTCCTTTAGAGCCTGAGCCATCTCCTCCTCCTTAAGTGAGTGGTTGAGTATCTGTGGGCTGTTGGATCGTGATAGAGGAAGTAGCCATGGTTGATAGTTTGGATGAAATGGGCGAAAGCTTCATATGCCTTGGAAGGGAGACAGTGTTCCTTTGTGGGGTGAGTTCCTTGGGTATTTCTGTTTCCCTGATTTGATCGTCGATGTGGAGTCCTCCAGCTTGCTTTGCTAATTTGTCGTCTGAGTCTTGGTTTTCTTCTGCTGGTTTGCTATCAGAGCTGCTGCCTTCTTCCTTGGGTTTGGTTTCCTCAATGTCAAAGGTATGGATACTTGTTAGTGGTTGTCGTAATCTGGATAGTCCACTATTGGAATCGTGTGTGATTTGGTGCCAGACTCCATTGTGTAGGCAAACCAGTATAGCATATTTGTTTACGATCTTATTGTCATTGTCACAGAACAATTGAATAGGGTAGGTTCTGGTTCTGGTAGCGTTGGGTGCTTTGTACACAATACGAGTGTTTAGTTTTATCTTGAGTATCTGCTCTTTGGTTAAGAGCTCATTGTATGTGCTACTAGCCATCTTGATTGTAGAAAGTTGAATCTAATGTCACTGCCACAAAGTGAGGGCAACACTGATTCAGTGTTGGTTTAGTTAAACTGTCATAACTTGGCGATGTGATGTGTGGATAGCTTTGTTGCCAAGTTGTAGTCAATATAGAAGAAGTGGTTCCCACACTAGAGTGATGTCCTAGTGCCCACTTATAGTGAAATGTAAAAGAAGAGAAGGGAGTTGAATTGACAGGAGATTCAACTTGCTGTCTTAGGGACAGCGGCAAACCTCTTTTATGCTAAGATACAAGTATGACTAATCACCATGTAGTAAGCCAGATACATGCTATGACTAAGGTACTACTAGGATCACTAAGCGACTCCAACTAGATCAGTAAGCACATTACATAGCATCAGTCATCCAATCACTAAGTATCAGGGGCTGGTTCCCACAACTTATGAAGGCTGTACCATATGAGTAATAATGATCACCTAAGGCCAGTTACAAGGGCCTTGGCCATGGCAAGTGCAGTGCTCCCAACTGGCAGCACTCCCCTTTGTCTGTGCATTTCAATGTGCAAGGGCTTGATTTCCCTTGTGTCTATGTTGACCTTCACGGCTGTGCTACCAAGCCCAACAGGGTTAGTATATATAGGAGACACAGGTGCATTGGCCACTGCTGACTGCACTTCCCATCCTCTAGATATTTTAATGGGCCCACATCAGCAAAAGTTTCAAATGGAGGCAGTGTAGTTGATGCCTTGTAAGCCCTTGTATAGGTTGACCCACACCCTGTATAGTCATAACTTTGCCTTGGAAGGGGCCATCTTTGCCTTGGAAGCCCCTTACCTACTTTTTGCACTTTTGCTGATGCAGCAAGGCCTACACTTTCATTTGTCCCCACAGCACAGCCTACATATAGGTGAACTGTTCAGCAGCTGTGCTGGCACCAGCATCAATGCAACCTCTTATGTTGCTGTTGCTACTGCCACTGCCATTGTCACCATCACCATAATTGTTATCACCAGTCACTTGTCTCAGCCTTAC
>Ga0307510_10002226_pt1 | contig 21916 bp, 10 predicted proteins | sample 12_EM_MG_FD_207224 | JGI IMG/M metagenome (GOLD analysis project Ga0307510, IMG submission 207224) | Populus trichocarpa ectomycorrhiza microbial communities from riparian zone in the Pacific Northwest, United States - 12_EM | ecosystem: Host-associated > Plants > Roots > Unclassified | place...
TTATAATTAATTGATGCGCAAATGCTAGGTCAACTAAAAAGTAAGAATATGTAGAAAAACTTGTTTTTCATGGTTGATTTCTTTATGATCACAAATCAATTAAAAAACATACATAAATTCAATGATTGGTGTTAATTATCACCGAGGAATACTTTCTTAAAATTAACGTTAAAACCTTTTATCTCTATATTTTATATTATAATGAACATGTTTCTTAATTTTTAAAATTAATTTCTGTCATTTTATTAGCTTTCTAGCTTGTTTTAGTTAGTTTGTATCATAAATAACCCCTTTTAGTTTTTTTTAAAAAGATTGCATGTTAGTTGATTTCATCAAATTAGTGTGTTTAGTGTATATTTACTTGGTCTGCTTTAGTTTAAACTTAAATAGCTTGTTTTGATTAGATAATTAAGTTCTAATACTAATATCCTTGTGGGACAATACCCTTATTTACTATATTACAAATCATTAATTTTAAGGGTTTAAATTTGTACGACTTTGATACTTATCAACCATGTACCCGATCGTGTTCAATAATTTTGTTTCTTGAAATTATGTTTTATTTAATTAAATGATAATAGAAACATATACACATATAAAAACAATTAAATCAAATAAAAAAAATATTACATAAAGTTGTACATATTAGAAAAATAATATTATCATTTTATGTGAAAGCCAAGTAAAAACTAAATCGACCAAATACTAAATTGGAGATTTTAGAGATAGATGTGGATGTAAATATTTAATCTCAAAATACATGGTATAAACTTGATTGTATTTAATAACGTTGTTTCTTGGAACCAATGGTTTATTTATTGAAACAATAAAAAACAAATGCACATAAAAGAGATTGAATAAAAAAAAAGAAAAAAAAAAGTAGGGATATACATAAAGGATGCCTTCTAACACCAAAAAAAATATTTAAATCTTATATGTAAACCATGTAGAAATTAAATCACATTTTATTAAAAAAATCATAAATATTTGTTAAAATTGAATAAAAATAGCCCAGACTTGTGCACATGGATTGATTTTTTTTAAAAAAAGTTAGGCAATAGTTTTAAGAAATCAAAGGGTCACTGGAAATTCAAGCAATGAGTTTTTTACTAAAAAACTTAACTTTCAACCCGTTCTTGGTCCATAAACATTCGGAAAACACTTTATATACCTTACTAAACCCATTTATTGGCCCCGAATACCCCAAAATAGCCTAAAAATCCAAGATAAAAATTTATTTTGAGCTAAAATCTACCAGGCGATAAGAAGGGAAAAAAACACCCGGGTGAACTCTCATCTTCAAATGAAATCTGTTGACATCAAAATCGATCTTTTTCGTGGCCGAAATCAATGTTAACTAAGATCTTTTTTCTCTTCCTCCAGAATCTGGCATCTCTTTCCTCTCTCTAATTAGAGACTAAAAAAACAAGAAAAATAAAGTTTTGTACCACAATTGAATTATTGAAATATAAAGGGACCAAGAAGTTATCATTTGAAAAGTAAGAGGACCAAACTTAACTTCTCACCCTAATTTTTAAACCGCCACCTGTTTTCTCCTTGTTTTACACTTTGATCCCCTCTATTTTAATTTTTTTCCTCCTTGACAATTTTTGATAAATTGGTCATGAATTTAGGTATAAAATAATGAAATCGAAGAGAAACAAACTTTAAGAACTAAGTTAAAAAACCACTATGAATTGCTATAATAAAAACTGAAATTTAGTCTTCTGATGCCACTTGAATCATGATAATCTCTGTCTTAATTAATTTCTCTCTAAATTCTTAATATGTAGGTTTTTTTTTGGTTAAAAATCAATAAATATTAAAAAAATCAGTCAACAAGAATTGAGAGACTAAATTACAGATTTCCAAACACGAAATATCAATAAGCAATTAACTCCTTTTAATTTATTCTTAATAGATTTCTAAAACAACAGCAACAAAAGAAATAAAATGAGCTTTTCAATTCCTTCCCGTTCTAAATTCAAAAGTAAAAAATAGAAAGAAAAGGGAAAACCAGCACTTATTAAGCGCGGCAAATAAGTTTTTTATTTTTTTTAATATAAAAATATAATTAAATATTATTAATGTGTTTTATAATAAAAAAATAAAATTCTATACAGAAGTTAACTCAATATAATTTAATTATCTCAATAAATCCATAAATAATTAAAATTACAAATAAAAATATAGCTTGATTAAACAAAAATTTAAGATAATTTTCTTAAAATAACAACAATAAATTGAATTAATTATGGTTAATTTAATAAATTTATGAATTCATAATCTAAATTATAAGATTGTAATAATTTATAAAAATAAATTAAAATAAATTATAAAGTTTAATAATTAATAATTACAAGAATAAATTAAAAAAATAATAATTTAAAAAGCTGTTTCCTTCGGGAGCGTTTGGTAGTGCGTTTCTATCTGTGTTTTGTGAAAATTTGAATTTTTTTTTTTTGCTAAAATTGAGTGCGGTTTGTACTTTTTGGATCGTTTTGATGTGCTGATGTCAAAAATAATTTTTAAAAAATAAAAAAACATCATTGGCATGTATTTCGGCACGAAAAGTTATTTGAAAAGCACCCGCAACCACACTGCCAAACACGCTCTTCGTGAGGAGGAGAACAGGGCCTCAATTTTTGTTAATAAGGTTGTAATTGTAAATTGAAATGGAAGAGAGAAAGAAAAAAGAAGGGGAAAAGGCTAGTAGCAAGCTAGCAAGTACAATGAAAGCGGGAAACATCCTCGGAAATGCTTGCATTCCATGGAAACCCACACTCCCACCCCACCTCCCTCCTCTCCTCTCCACCTTCCGTTGCTTCTCTGCCTTGCCTTCTTCCAGTTCACTGGTACCTAACCCCCCCTTCTCTCTTTTACTTGCGTTGAATTTGATGTCGTGCTCTCTCTCTCATTTTATCTTGTTTTATGTTTACTGTACTAAAAAGAAAACCAAAATGAAGCCGAAGAGAGATTGGGCTGCTGATTGGATATCGAAGAACGACGACACCGTTCGAGGCTTTCCCATAGTTGTCGGAGGTGCTTCTCTCTTTGCCGTGCTCGTCAATCGCGCCGTTACAGGCATAGCTCCCGTTGCTGATGCCAGCAGGTAAAATTTCTTGCTGCTGTGTTATGCTGTGACTTGTAATGCTTGATTACCAATTTGTGTTTCCTTATCATAATTATCAAGTAAATGCTGCTAAGTAAACAGATATTTGGCAGTTCACAATCGAGGGCTGATTTGTTAACACTTGGATTGGCTGTTACTAATATATTATCTGGTCTGGTATGGCTGACAATTCGCCCTAAATCTATCTCTGTGGTAAGGGCTAAATATCTGCTTTCCATGGTTAATTTTCGTTAATTGGATTGCATATTGTGAGGTGTGATTTTTATTTTCATTTGTTTTTTAGGTAAATCCTCAAGGCGTGGAATGCCGGTTTATATTTTCCCACCTTCCTGATTTTGTAGTTTCCGAGCTATTATGGTACTACTGTAGTTGAAAAGATTTTGAGTTGGATTAATTTAGAGCTTGGTTGTCAACTGCTTGTTAATCATCAACATAATCTGGAAGAATGAGAAATAGGTAATGCATTATTGGCTATTAATCATTGCTTTTGTTGCTCGACTTTAGGGCATGGGAGTCTCTGTCAGGTGTTACATGCTGCAGGTCTCTAGTTGTTGTTTATGATTGCCGTTGTATCCTACAAATTGGGGTGGCAGCTGAATCTGTCAATAATGAAGCACTGGCTGTTGATGCAGCCAAGTTGATGCAAGGATCTCTTTACCAGGCTGCTATAAAATCTGCATCTCGTAAGTGATTGCGATGATTTGTTCGAAACAATTCTAAAAGATTGATTGTTTACTTATTCTATTTGCAGAGAGCTATTTGGCCAACCTTTCTCTCTACCCTGGGAGATCTGAGTTGCCATTTCTACCTTTGAACACACAGGTGATCTAGCTTAGTTTTCCCATTAAGTACAATTCGACTTTGTTTTCTTTTTTCATTGAGATGTTGTAACGCGCTTCATATTAAAAGAGGAAATCATCACTTTTGCTGATTATTTATTTGGTGACTTTTTGCTTATTCTAGCCGCACTGGATGCTTGCATTACTGTAAACAGACCTTTACTTTGTCTTCTGAATTAAAGTTGCTGCATATTTCTTAATTTAAGATGTTTTTTTTTTTTGCATGGACTGTCTGAGAAATATTGAGAAGAAAATAGTCTTGAAGGAGTAAAGGTGCTCTTATTTAACCTGTGCCGTAAAAAGATTAGATATCTAGAACCATTAGAAAGTTCTGGTTAAGAAAATGAGTACATTTGTAGGAAGGTAGAGGTGGCATCTTTGAATAAAAATTAGTCGTGGGCCATTTGAGATGGTTTGGCTATATCTGATTTTGACCTATGGTTGCATCAGTGAGAAAGAGTGGCCAACTTGAAATGTGAATTGAGAATCAGGAGAGTTAGATATAAAATGACATGTGCAGAAGTGGAAGGATAATCTTGAATCTCAACAGGTTATCAAAAGTTGAGTTCATGACAGTACTGAATAGAGTAGGGGGAAGCAGATTCAGGTTAGTTCTGAATAGAAGAGGGGGAGGCAGATTCAGGTAACTAACCTCAAACTATTTTTGTTTGAGGCTTAGTCGAGTTGAATTGAGCTAGTACGTTTCAAGAGTAATTGGCCGTGAACCATAATATTATATTGATTCATGTACAGCTAATGCTTTCTTTCCCCCATCACAGAATGTATAGTTGCTTTGTTGGACAGAAGATCATTTGATGGTTTTGAAGATGAAGTTGTCTCGGAAATGTCTATGATGTGTATATCCATAAGAAATGTACATTCAAAGTTACATTCCTATTTATATTGTGGAGAAAATTGCTCCGCTCTGGATTGTAATTCGAAACCTGCAACACATTTTTCATTGATTTACCTGCGCCGGATTTCCACATCAAAGAATTACTAAATCAATATGACAACTTGCCAGGCAGTGATCTTGCAGCCGCTTGGAGACAAAGGAATTGTAATAATTGGTGGTGACACAATTAGGGGGTTCACATCTTCCGACCAGGTCCATTCTTTTATCTTCTAGTTATAACATATATGTCTGAGCCATTTGGTCAAACTTTTTCTATTTTCTTCAGCTGATATCTGTGTTTCTCATATCCCTTTGATTGCGAAAGGATCAAAATTAGTGTTAGACATTACCTTCGTCTGTAGTCATTTATTACTGGATTTAAGATTTCCAATTTTTATTCACTCGCAGGCATGGATTACGCTTATTGGAGAAAAACTGGAAGCTACTCTTGCAAAATATGTTACAAATGAACGATTGGCAGTGCAAGATAGAGTCTGAAAATAACTATATCGAACTGTGGATTCTCATGTGTAGATATATAGCATTTGCTGTGTCCATTATTTAAGGTAAACTTTATTTCAGTTTGAACTGCATTTAGGCATTATAATATTGTCAAACTGTTTCTGTTTTGAGGTCTTTTGTCCCATTTTTCTTGGAAATCCATGCCACTGGCTTTACTGAACTCAGAGATTGGTGTGTTTGGGAGTGTGATAGTGATTATTTTTTAAAGTGTTTTTTGCTTGAAAATGCATCAAAATAATATTTTTTTTATTTTTAAAAAATTATTTTTGATATCAGGATATCAAAATAATCTGAAAACACACTAAAAAAATAATTTGAAGTAAAGAAAAAAAATAAAAAATTTTAATTTTTTTCAATAGTACTTTTGAAACATAAAAACAAACAAACTTGGAACCGTCTTCTCTTCCCATGTGGTTTGTTGGATTTTGTTATATCTAGGTAGGTGTTTTTTTTTAACCTATGCCGAACAATTCTATGTGATTACATGGATTATATTTTCTTTTTGGAGAAGTTGTTAGTATGATTACATGTAATTATATGTTTGATGTTTTCTTAGAATAATATGATAAAAGCATATCGCGGAGTTGTCAGGCATTTATATATTGTTTTTCATACAAGAGAATGTGGAAGGTGAATACGTGTGCTGGTGTTGCTAGTTTAAGAACATGTTTTACAAAGCACCAAGCATCAAAATCACGCCATGTGGAGCTTAAAGATGAAACAATAAAATTTTAAAATAAGCGGATCCATTTACAAGTTCTCTGATGTCTTGCACGCTTTTGTGAACCAGGAGACAAAATGTCATCAAACCAAATCATAGCGAGGCAGAACGAAGATGGAGTGAAAACAGGAGGCATTGTATGGTGAGCCCACCTCGTGCCAAATGTGTGGTTTTCTAGGGATAGACACTTTGACTTTTGAGTTGTAATAGCACAGGAAGCATAAACATTTTTCAAATTTTCATAAATGAGTTTACAGATTGAGCTGGCAACCTTAACATTTGTACCTCTTATGGTTCATAGCAGCTTGATCATTATTTCTTTTCTTTTCCTGTTTTCTGAAAGCTGGCCGGTTACATTCCTTGCCGAGTAAATAGTCCGGTCTTTCTGTCTCCTGTTTCATGAATCTGCCATGGTGCAAGTGCTTATGTTTTTTATTTGATTCCGTGAGATCATTTTGTTCTTGTTTAACCAAAGCAAGCAATATCTGTTACAATCCCAGGCAAATCCATTACTCCTGGCCATCAATTTTGTTGTACTATTTCTATTGAAAAAGGAAGCACAAAAGGAAGACGAAGAAAAGAATCACTAGAATACTTTTCCAACTTTACATCTGTGTAATTTGCCTCTATGACAATAAAAAATCAGGTACAAAAAATGCAAAATGAAACAATCAAAGAATGCTGCTCGTGTGATTACTCTGTTATACATGGGCGCCTAGCTGTAATTTGCAAATCCAAATGAGAAATTGTCAGGCGAGGGACCTCTCCCAGGGAAGGAACCCAGACGCAGAATCGGCAAAATTGGCCATAACAAAATCCTTTAGACCAGTGTCCCAAACCTCGCAGAATTGAAGCCGCCAATTGTGAGGTTCAATGGCTTCAGTTCCTAGACCTGGTGCTCTGTCCTTTGATCCCTTATTTTGGTCATCTTGCCAGTTAGTGACATAGGTCGAAACTCTTCTAAAGAACTTGGCTTTAAAGGTATCCCAAGCTTGGTATTTGTAGTGGTTCACTACAGCCTTGCTTTCTGGGAGATCCAGGTATCTGTATCCATCCTGCAGTCTAAAATGATGCACCGCGTTAAGAAGAGTTGTATGAAGGAGCTCTGGGCGCACAATAGATTTGTGTCTCTCCGGAGCCTCAAGCCGACAAGTATAACCTACAGTTACACCCTGTGATGGTGATGATGTCAGTCCAGATGGCCCATAGCTGTGGCAAACTGTTCTTATCTCTGCATACGTTGGCGAATCTGTGTAGTTCATGACAAGGGCTCGTAGCGAATTTGGACCAGGTATATCTTGTCCTCGGTCATGTGGGAAGTAGAAAAACTCATCAACATCAAACAATCCGAGCCACTTGCATTCATGTTTTGCTCTCAAAGCACAGTGTGAAAAGCCTGCCTCTTGTGTTTTAACCCATGGCCAAGCATGCCTAGTAATGTTGTAGTCGTGCAAATTAAGGTCATCAATAACCTCTTGAAGCTCATCATCGCTGTTGTTGTCATAGATGAACCATCGCTCTATTCCAAGCCAAGCGTGATAGATAATCCACTCCCTTAAGAAAGATGCTTGGTTCCATAGCATGGTGCAAGCACAAAGCTCGTATTTCCCTGTGTTACTCTTGCCCTGATGGGAGTCGATGTTTTGAAGTTTGGCAATGGAAGGCAGAGGAGCATCATCTGCACCTTCAACATTGCCATCACCACGACGACCAACAGTGACTCGAATGTCCTTAGCCTTATCTGGATTGTTTAGAATACTACGCGGCAACAAACACCGAACAGTTTCTTGTGCAGCTGCAATCGCTTGGGTAGTGAGCACAAATAATCCTCGATGATGTTGATCAAAATCAGTCAAACTGAAGTGGCACCTGAATTTCCTTGCATCGGCTTCTCTATGCGGCTTTAGATTCAATCCTTTAGCAAACACAACCACATTCCTAGTGTGAGCGTTCCAATCCAAAACCGCCTCATAAACCACCCTGTCCCAGGAAGGAACCACACTCTGATTAAGCCGCAACAACCAATCACGTCTTTCCACCACGACATTACCAAGACGCCCTCGCTGTCTCCCTCTCAAATTAACTGATGCAGAGAAGTTTAGAGGCGGAAGGTGACACCTCACAATGGACTTAAACTGATGGTATTCGTCAACAGACAAAACGGGCTTCAACACAACTTGTTCAAGCACAAGGTCGTAGTAAACACAGTCTAAGTTATCAACTGGGGGAGTTAATTTAGTGGACACGATTAGCATTAAGTGGTCAGGCATCAACACCCTGCCTTCAACTACTAAACGAGGATACTGGGATTTACTGGTAGCATGAGCACCACCATTACCAGTCAGAAAAACAGGCAAAAGTGATAAAGTGGAAGTCCTCAGAACCGGACGAAACGACACGCCCTTATGGATAGGCAAACGATCTGAGGAGATGAACAAAACAAACACGAAGAAAGACAAGCATACAGTTAGAGACCTTACAGATAAAAACTTGGCATACGCTGGTTTATATATTCTTGCCTGCTGCTTTCTCTTCCTCCGTTGCGGGGAATCCATTTTCTTGAATCTTGAATGAGCAAGAAGCAGATCTGGAGGAGCTCACAGTGATGAGATTTATAAAGGCCGGTCGGAGAAGGAAAAGAATAAGGGAAGCAACGCGGAGTCGACTGCTGTTGCTTTTTGACTCGTGGAGTAGAGGAGGAAAGGAAGAAGAGAAGAAGATGAGGTGGATTATGGACTTTTGATTGATTTTTACGCTCGTTTTAGCGCGTGAGATTGACACCTGCTTGTTTTAATTCAAAGGCTTGTTGTTGATGATTGCTAATTAATTCCCTTTTTTTTTTCATGTCCTTTCTATCTTTTATTTTTTTGCTAATTAAATGGAGATTTTAGCAATAAAATGATTGATGGATGGATGACAGGAGCGATTCCTTCGTCAAGTTTTCATAAATCAGACATAAAGTAATTTTATGTTTTTTTGACCGTTAAAGTAGTTTTTCTTTTTCTCATTTTAAAAAAAAAAACACAAGTGAGGAAAAAAAATGGCAAAGTATCACATTTGATTTTGTTTTTTTTTTTTTTAAATAGCACATCCTCCTGTTTTTCAATGTTTTTTTATATAATTTTGATGGATTAATATAAAAAATAAATAATTAAAAAAAATAATTTTAATATATTTTCAAATAACAAATAATCTTTAAAAATACTATATATTATAATAACAAGTACACACTTATACTTCAAGTCTTACATTTCTCAAATCAATTTGCTAAATTCACTAAATTAAATTTAACAACAACTATGGTTTAAACAAATCCCACAAAACTGTGTCTACAAAATGATTAAAAAAAATCCAAAATTAACCATGGCAGAGTCTTTAGAAATTTTTTTTTTTTTTTTGAAATTGGGATTTCATCATGCACCTGGAGGATCATGGATGGAGAATCTGTCCGGCTGTTGATGAGAGGATAAAAATTGTTGTTGCCTACAACAACTTGCTTTTCATTATTTGTTTTGAGGAGTGGGTGCCGGCCACGGGAACGAAACGCACTTAACTATACGCTGGCAAAAAGACAGGTTGTTTGTAAAGCACGCATGTTGCTGCTTTGATTTTATGCGGAAATTTCCATTACCACCATGTGCCATCCATGATCGACTGCGAAGGAAGCCTCTCTCTATTGAAATTTTAAATCTTCCCACCATCATCATGCACCTTCTATACCATGTAGTGGTTAGATTTTGATTATTTGTTGTTAGCTCTAGGGACCGCTCTACCGCGGCGGTTGACCCATCGTTTTGCTATTTTTAAAACTTTTTATTTAATTAATGTTTTTGTGATTTTAAAGTAATTGAAAATCAATTTGGATCTCAATGATATTCTTGCGGATATATCTTGAATTTTAAACTCGGAGATGTATTACATTACTTGTTTATGCCAGCAAGCTGAAAAATGGAAGCCACCAAACATGGGCAGATTAGGTTTGATTGTGACGTTTCTAAACTTCAAGGATGCTCCTTGACAGGCCTGGCTTTGGTGGGAAGAAATCATAGAGGGCAAGTGTTAGTTGGGAAGGCATGAAACACTAATGTTTCAACTGTTTTAAAAGTTGAAGCCATGGCTTGTAGATATGCCATGAAGACTGCGGTCAACAAAGCTTCAAGCAATGTGATTATGGAGACAGAAGCGTGGTTTGTAGGTGATGCTTTTAGGGCAATTCTGGGTCCAAGTCCGTGAGAGATTAAGTTAGCAATTCATATTTGATATAATAATGTTAAAAATAATTTTTAAAAAATAAAAAATATTATTTTAATATATTTTCAAATAAAATACAATTTGAACAGCTCTCTCAACACTCAGTATTATTGCAGGAAGCTGAAAGCAAACATGGTAGCCGACTGGGTTTCTAGAGCCGTTAGACAGCTAAATAACTGTGGACTGGGTTCATGAGCCCCCCCGCCATCAAGGAGCTTTTGCATAATGACATTGCTAATGCTTCAATCAATGAATGCGTTGCATGTAAGAAAAGTGAAGTGAAGAATTATAAAGGGATTAAAAAGCAAAACTATCTTCTTTTTAAACAGCAGTATGGGTCTGTGACAGTGGTGCCCCTCCCCTCAATTGTTCTATCTTGAACAACTTGTTCCATGGTATACAACATGATTCTAGGAACAGGGTGGGTTTATCCCACAGAAAGATTCTTTATTCACCATACAAAGCAGTGTGAAATACTGATCCCTGCACAGCTATAACTTCTCCGTCAGCAAATGGTGAAACCCAGTTAAATAAGAATCATTTATGGAGACTAGCTCTGGTGGTGTGTTCCTAAAGACACGCCACCTCTAAATAGAGAAATCTGGATATTATTCCCTGAAGCCCGTAGTATAATCAGTGAGAAGGCAGTAAAAATCCAAGAATTTCACATTTATGCACTTGTGGCCAACTTGATCTGTGACTGGCTTTTTCTTCCAGTGCGTTCAGCTTCAGATTCTTATGGCCCTTGTCTCCCAGCTTGATGACTGTTATGAAAAATTCTTGTTTTCATTTAAGAGGAAACCTGATGGCACAAATGCAGATAATTAGAGAGATGGTCTAGAAAGCAGAAGGTTTTACTCTTGGCAACTTCCATTTCAAATAAATTTGTATCCAGAAAACCATATTTGCTAGCTCATACCGCGCAAATAGATAACTAAATCCATAGGTAAACTTCTAAAAATTATAAAACTAAGTGATATCAACTCAAGTACATGCAATGGGGAACGCAGTATGGATCTGTAATATTTAGATACTAGTTATTTTATGCATTAGAATTTGTAGTTCTTTGCCATCACAACACTTAGTCATGATACCAAACCTTGGGGGATTTACTCGATTGATGTTCAAAATGATTTAAAAAAAAAAAGAACTTGCAAAGAGAGAATTTGAATACAGTAAAGCTAGTGTAAGATCAGATATCTAATCACCTGCTGCTTAGGTTCATCTCGACTTCTGTTATTTGCCATTTGACTTGTACAGAGCCCTGAACTCTGCCTATTTACGCTGGAAACATCTGCCAACGTATCCACAACAAATCCACCCATACTCTGACGCTGAGATCTTTGGCTTCCTGGGTTGTATGTTTCAATGCTAGCATTCTTAACAGGAATACTGCAAACAGAATTCAATGACTGAGTGTTCCCAGAAGAAGAGAACCTTGAAGTAGAAGAGCGACATTCTGTTCTCCTCCAGAGCTTGGAACTTAAGAATTCTGCACCAGGAAGCTTGCAACATGTGTTCTCTACAGAGTCAGTTCTAGGAATCCTTCCACTTGATACTGCCAAATCATAAGAAATTTCATTGACTGCCATCTCCAGGCCGTGAACACGTGTCTCGAGAGAATTTATACCACTCTGGGAGCTCCCCATGAATCTCTAAATTCAAGAAAAGATGAGACGATTGAAGTCAGCAAATAACTTTTCATCATTTTAGCGCCCTAGTATTTCCACTAAAGTGCTACATTGCCAAGTTTAGTAAACCATAGTATACACAATAATTGGACGTTCAAGCATAACAAAGTAGATGGATGGTGACATGTTGACCCACGGCAAGGGGTTAACTCTATTCAGTGAGGGGAAAGAGTTGATTGTTCCAAATTTCACCATTAATTGGAGACACCGTAGCAAATTACATGTAGTGAAAGCATGCGTTATCTCATCTGGGCAATATGTCCAAATAGAGTGGTAATGTACAGACTACAGAGCTAGCAACAACATGCTGTAAGCAAACTGAGGAAATGAAAGCCTTTCTTCACAATTGGCTAGAATGACTTGTTAGGAGGAGAGGGAGGCAAAGAGTGAGAGATCAAAATTCTCATGTTGTACCTGGAGGAGGTCTAAAAGACTGGATTGCTGGTTTTCAATCTGAATAAGTTGTTCACGGATCAAAGACAGATCCTCGTAATCTTTATGGTTCTCATAGAAATCTTCAGTAGAACTGCTCACTTCAACATCTTTGCTGTAACAGTTTTCATCCCCCTGAATTGGAACCACGCGCGACCCAGATTTCAAACCATCATATTTGTGCCGTTTGTCAACTAGGATACTACTGAAGAGGACACGTTTTGTTTCTGGTGTGGAATTTGTATCATCCACATTCTGCCCTGATCCCAAAACTCCAGAATCATGCCCTGTAACATCACCACAAGCTTTTCCTGGTGGTGTAGCGATTTCAATTTTCCAAGCTGAATGTCTATCATGGCTCAGCTTATGAGACGTTCCTGTCTTTGAATTGCTGTCATTGCTCTTTGCCGGGCTTTGTTTTTTGGCAGCTGTCATGAACGAAGCATCAGGAGGAGGGGACCTATTTGCGGGGACTGTTTTCTTAGATAAAGGAGTTTTGAAACCGATGTCTTTGGAATTTTTGGAGGTGGTGGAGATGCATATACCAACAGCATTATCTGGTCCATGCCAAAATCCAAGAAAAACATAAATTGATCATGTGAATTATCTTCACTACAAAAACTAGCAGGAGACTAACTTAAACTTCAATGCCATGCGCGCTAAATTATTGAACCCTTCTGAATTCAATCATAATAAATAAGATTATGAGGAGAGAAAGAAGAAGAAGCTGATACCTATAGAAGAACATGTAGACTGAGATGGAACTGAAATTTCCTCAGAAATGCCTGGCACCTCCTTCCACAACTCCAATGTGCGATTCATAGTCTCCCTAACCACCTTCACCTTTTTTTTCATACACACAAATCGTATCAGTACGAAAATCCCAACTTTCAGAATCAAAATCTATTGCCACTTTTCCAGCGATTTAATTTAATTTGTTTTTACCATTCAAATTGTAATCTCTTCAGTTAAAAGAAAAAAGAAAAAGAAAAAGAAAAGCTTGCAATCTGTTCACAATTTTATCAGCAACCAAACAAGTTTTAAGAGAAAGAAGATAGATAATATTATACCTTATCAAACCTCCTGGTCTCTAGAGAAGTCAAACAGGTAGCTTTATGTTCCTTCGCCAACTTCTTTTCCATTGACGCCACCTTCCCTAAGGCCTCAGCAGCAGCTTTTCTGGCTGTCCAATCTTCACTGCTCAAAAACTCAACCAAACACGGGACTAACCAATCTAAAAGCCCCTTACTTGACGCCCCACCAACGCCAACAATGCTCCCAATCAAACTCAGCAACGCCGCCTTTGCTTTAAACCCCTCTCCCTTAACCAGCTTCCCAAGCCTCGGCAGCACCTTCCTCAAGTGCTCCACCTCTGGCTCTGGCGCTGCCTCTATGGCCGCTGCCAAACACAAGGCCGCCCCGATCTGAGCGTTGAAATCCTGGTCAACAGTCAACAAGTCAATAAGCGGCCTGGAGAGAGTTGAGAAGGGTGGGTCCGTGATCTGAGAAGACATGGCCGAGGTGGCTTCGACGCAGGCAGAGCGGACTGCGGAGTCGGGGTCGCGAAGTCGGCGGGTGATGGTGGAGATCATTTTGGAGAGGTGGGGTGAGAGAGAGTTGCCGTGGGAGCGAGATAGAAGAGTTAAAAGAGAGACGCATTGTTTGCGGACAGGAGATTTAGAGGAAGAATCAGTGTTATGAATGCAGTTTAGGAAATGTAAGAAAGAGTCTGGAGTGGTTAAGTTCTTAGCTATGGACTCGAGCTCTGTGGCGGCGACAAGGAGAGTGTCACGGTCGGAGAGCTTGTTGAGACAGGCTATGACACGGGGCTTGAGATCGTTGGTAACTGCTGGTGGTTTCTGGGGAGGCGACATTTCTTTATTTGTTCTTTAATTTCTTGGCATTGCTGTTGGTTGTGGCTGGTGAATTTGGCGGGTGGGTAGGCGGTGGTGAGATGGTGCATGCAACTTAATTTTGCAAGTTAGTTGACACTAACATTCAGAAAGGTGAGAGACAGTCTCTTTGAGTGAAATGCGAATGAATGAATGGATTGATCATCGAGGGATGGATGGATATTCATATTTAAATGCTTCCCTTTCGCACTTGATTTTTATTTTATTTTATTTTATTTTTCACTCTCCTCCTTTAGTTTTTGTCTATCTTACTATGGTTTGATTTGATTTTGGCTTATATGATGAATATAATTCATATTATAGTTATTAAATCCAATTTATTTTAATTAATTTATCCGAAAAAATTAAAAATTAAGATGTTTATTTTTAATTAAATCGAATAAAATTTTAATTCAATGAAATTTTTAATGATGTAATTATCATGACTCCAACAAAGTTAATATTTTGTAAAAACAAAAATACTATCATTTTAATAAATAAAAAATATTAATCCAATAATCTAATAATTCAAACCCTATCCCATAAATTTATGTTCCACGTCATAAAACAGGGTGCAGCTGGTACTCACAGAGAATTTTCCAAGGAAAAAAAAAAGGAATAATATGCTGGGAATTTTGTCTTGTAAATCAAGTTTCCATAGAATAATTAAACTGCCGGGGGAAAATAATTCAAAAGGAAGAAGAAGAAGAAGAAGAAGAAGAGAAGCAGATCGATCAAACCAATGATAAGGATCCTTCCTCTGGATTTTCAGGTCCTGCCCACATGGGATGGGCACATGGGAGAGAGGTCTTCAGACCCACTGGTTCAGAGTTAAGACATAACCAAACAAGACAGCAACATGCCTTGTCCGCACTATGCTCTACATCTTAATCTGCTTTATCCACTCTCTTTTTATTGTTTTGGAACCATTTTTTTAGAAGAAATCCACTTTTGTTAGTATTTTTCCTTCTTTTTTTCACTCTTATTTAATAAAAATACACCCTGCACTGAGTGTTTGAGAATGAAATGATTAATTTCTGTTTTTTTTTAAAAAACAAATATCTTTACTTGAAAAACAATTAAATTGATATTTTTTAATTTTTTTATAGTTTTGATACGTTGATATTTAATATGAAAAATACTTTAATAAAACATATTGTATACCAATATCAATGTTTCATTCCTCTATTTCGGTCATGTTTGATTTTGCGTTTTAAAAGTGTTTTTGAAAAAATTTAAATTTTTTTTATTTTTTTCTTTACTTTAAATTAATTTTTTTTTATGTTTTTAGATCATTTTGATGGGCTGATATCAAATGTTTTAAAATAAAAAAAAATTATTTTAATATATTTTTTAAAAAAACAACTTTAAAAAACAATCATAATCACACTTCTAAAAACTTGCTCCACTGTTATCCAAACTACTACTCGCTAAACTTGCAGCAGAGATATATCCAACTAGAAGGTTTGAGTGTTCACATGTTCTGATTTAAAAAGGTAATCTAAAAAGTTATTTTATATATATTGATAAAAATAATTTAAAAAAATCAAGTTAAAAATATATTTGATAAAAATAACTCAATACAATATTTTTGAGGAATACAAATTTTATAAATTATAGTTAAAAGTTAAAAAAACATTAATTTTTAATTAAGTCAAAGTTTCAAATTAACTATATAAACAAATCTTGATTAAATAAAAAAAATCTAACCAAACATATTTATGAATTTTTTAAAAATTCATTTTCTTAAAAAAAAGTGTAATTTATAAAAGTTATATAAATAAGATCTACGGTGTCAAGGACACATTTACAATATTTTCTTAATATTTTTCACCTTACCTACCGGTCCTCTATGGTGATAATATTTAATTAATGCTTGCATCTGCACAAGATTTTTGATACTTGGAGGTTTTGGAATTACGGTACATGGTATTTTTAAAAATATTTTTTTATTTAAAAATATATTAAAATAATTTTTTAATTATTTTTTCTATTGGTACATTAAAATACTAAAAAATATAAATTTAATATATTTTCAATTAAGAAATATTTTTTAAAAACATATGAAAACTGAAATATATCAAATTTATCCAATTAGATACACATGGCTAAGCAAATAACAATTGTTTTCCCAATACAAGGTAGATTTGGATTTTAGGGTCATCTTAGAGTTTAATTACCACATGTAATGCTATTGTCATTATTTCTTTTATTATTAACATAAATGAGGAGATTGGAAATCCCAACTTGAAATCTCAAGTCAATACCCATATCCTTTTAGAGCTAACATCATTTTACTTTTACTTGTAAAATCCAAACTTACTTTGTGAATCAACTCGATTTAAAGCTTGAATTAATTTGAGTTGAGAAAAAACAAGTTAAAAAATTGACTCAGTATAACCTAGTTAAAAACCTAAATTGATTTATGAATTAGTCAATCGAAGATAAAACCTGATAAAAACTCATTTAAAAATACATAAAATATATATATATTTTTTTAATAAATCAACTTATCTCGACCTTCCAAACCCAAATTGGATTGGTAGTATCTATATCTATCAACTTGATCAGGAGAGCATCTGATAAATTGGAAAGCAACAGGTACTTTTACCACATGCATAAATAGCGCAGGTGAAGGTAAAAACTGGAAAGCAAAAGATACTTTAACCATATGCATACATAGCTTGAAAGGAAGAGAGAAATAATTATTATATCTACGTTGCTAATCAAGTAAAGAAGAGCTTAATGTGGAGCATGTGAGGGAGACACGGGAGACAATATCGTGCAAGTGATCCAAGCAGTCCATCACGTGATTCCGAGATAGGATATTCAACGAGATGAGACGAAAAGAGTTTCTAGTTAAAGCAGGGAACATGATTGGAGATGGGATGAGTGTAGATTGTAGAAGATGCCTTGCCTCCAGATTTCATTTTCTTGCCGGAGTAGAATCACTAGCGCTGAGCGTTCCCGACCAGTCACCTCTACAAAACTCTTCTTCCTCAGGCAGAGCCTGCCTGCACAATACACAGATTCCAGGACCCAATACTGGGGTCCAACATCCTCGTCGATATTAATAATTGTTTTGAACCACCGAATCCCATCCATTTGATCGTTTTACTTCAACGATGACTTTTTTGTGTCACGCATAGGATCCTCCATCCATAATTAATGGCTGAATAGTGAGGGATGGGCATTAATTGTTAGTATTTAATGAGATATAAGAATAGTTAATTATTACATATCAACCAAATTTATTATCAATGTAAATACGAGAGGATCCTCCAATCTCTTCTTTATTATACTCAAATAATTTTACAACAAAGATTTGAACTCAGATCAATCCTGAGTTAATTTTTTTTCCCAGTCGACCTATCGAACCAAACTGGGTTTAATCCCAAGTTAACTTATTATATAAGCTCGATATATTGTAATAAGAAAATGTTTGAACTTGATGTATAACCTCAACTGTAATAACAAAATGAGACACGGAGGTATGTTGATCATGGTGATAATTGGGTGAATTTAGATGGGGACCCGCCATTTGCAACATAGTCAACACCCTGTCCATCTAAATTATATTGGCATTAAGCTGCAATATTGTCGCCATGGCACAGTCACATCCGAGCTTTTCTCGATAAAAGGAAGTAGAGAGAAGGCTAATTAAGTAGGTGTAAAAGAATAAAGATGCCCCCGTGAATCAAGTTAAAAATGCAATAATGGTAATCTGAGCATGGAAAGAGCACAAGTTCTTGGCAATAATGTTGCTTTCCCTAATTTGAAGGGAGGATGGTGACACAAAATAGGTTAGAATCCATGTGACCCTTGTTGTCAATGGAAAAAGCTTTGTCATCTTCTGGCCTTGTGTTGTTGTTATCGAATTGCGGCGATCCTTGTTAGACGCCAACAAGTTGCTAGTTGGCCTTGGGCATAAGAAACATAGCGAATTACGTTTGATATATCCTCAAGAAATATTGCGATCACACCCCAAGTTGTCTGTCTAAATTACAGACAAGGTAGGGCTGGTGAAACGGTAGGGCAAATCTGAAGAGATTGCCTTATCTACCATTACCAACTAGGTAGCTAGCTAGCAGGTTTGAATATAACGGGCATAATTAAGACTGGGATCGTTCAGATAATTGTTTTTCTGCAGAATATTGAGTCCGTTTGAGACAGCTCAACCGTCCCTGGAATGATTTCACATCTACTTTCGCGTAGATTTCATTAACTTTTGGAGGAAAATCTAGCTTCAGATGTTGGAGATTTAGGCTTCGTTGTCTAGAAGGTCTACAAGATGATAGGAACTTATAAAACAAGCTCGATTAGCTCCTGCAAGAATATTGTACCTGACGCTTAATTACATAGACATGCATGCAGCCATGGGATGTTGCAAATGAAGGTTTTTACCTTGTAGTTTTCATGCCCACAAGGGTGGATTTTACAAAGGATAGGAAAGACTGGTTATTTCGGTTGGTTATGAGTTTTAGTTCCGTAATCATTTATCGGTTTTTTGATTTGTCAAAGTAATCTAAACCTAATTTGTGAAGATAGTCTAGACTTCAGGCCTCGTATATTTTTTTAACGTTTTGAGAGAGAATATAAGTTAGAGAAATGAATGAAACTAGTCCGGCTTTCAAATGTTAATGAAATTATAGTTTTCAGACATGGTCCGGAATCTGATTCATACAAAGATTTGGGTTATCACTGTTACTGGATCATTGTGCTGGCCGCCGAGCTCATTTAAATTAATTATTTTTATTAAAATAATGTTATTTTATTTTTTATATTTAAAAAATTTATTTGATATTGATTTTATCGAGTTTAGATAAAATCTGGTTAAATTAATTAAATCATTTAAAACCCGACTGAATTTTATAGGGTAAATATCTTACAAACATGATTGAAACACTGCTTAACATATTCGATTGTTTTTTGAAATTCACTTCTCCAAAATAACTGCTTGGTAACTGTTAGAAATTATGGAAACTCTCTAGAAAGTGTTCATTTCAGCAAAGTGGGTGCAGAAAAAATTAAATAATTTATTGTGAATTACTTAGATTTCATTCCACACTCTAATTTGGAATCGGAGTGGACCTACAAAAAATTGCTTATCAACATACGGGGTTCAAAAATTCAAAATAAAATAAAATTAATACACATGTTAAAAAACACAGCATAATTTACAGCACAAATATGAGCAACAAAGGGGATATTAAAAGAAACTAAAAAATATCTTTTTGTTATTGCTTTTCACCACCTCCGTAACATTATAGATTGTAACAATATTTTTTTATTTTTATTTAATTTTCAAACTTTTATTTTGCACGATGCATGATGTAACCTTTTTAAACTTAGATTAGCATCCAATTGTATATTTTTTAGGAAGAAGGGTTGAATTGAAAGATAGGGAGACTGAAGTGAAAAAGACGGGTAAAATAGATGGCAGATTTGAATTTTATTTTGAAAGTTCATTTTAGTTCCTTATATTTTTTAGCTATTAGATAATCGATCCATGTAATTTTTAAAAATTCATTTTTGATACTGAATTTTTTTTTTTCAGTTTTTTTCTGGTGGGAGAAAAGAGAAGGAGTCACTAGATTTTGACATAGAGAGAGAAAGTTGTTGTTAGTGACGATTTTGGCAATCAAAACAGTCAATTTTATGTCAAATGGTTCCATATAATAAGAAGAGTTTATATTATGTTTTTTTTTTTACTTTGAAAATATCTAAAAAATCATATATAAGCTCTAGAAGATTTTGGGTTTTGGGTTTTTTTTTTAAGGCCATAAATGAGTTTAACAAGGTTTTTAAAGTGTTTTCTAAGTATTTTAGGTTAAAAATAAGTTTATTTATCAAAAAATCTAAGACCTCGTTATTCAATAAAACAACATTCTAAATATTTTTATAATTTAAAAAAATTAATTTAACCCGCAGCGTCGGATAGCCACCAATTTAATATATCACAAAAAGATATAGGATAAACAGGACAGAATACCAATCTAGTAGATCATAAGAAGGTATAGGATAAACGGTGCCGTGGTCCATCTTTATGTTGTTTGAGTGTAGGGCAGACCAGACCCCATTTGATAAGCTTGTCCTTGGAGGATGAGATTGAGGCCGAAATGCGACCAAAAGCATCGAATTCTCTTCTACGTGTTTTCCTTCTCAAGCGACCGTAGCACATGCAAGCTCGAGTGTTGGGAACAGCAAAGCCAAGAGGATATGGACATTATTTATGCAGCTAGAGAAATTAAACCATATTTAGCCTATCACACAAAACATTCCCTTCTCGGACACCACCCCCTCTTGCCACTTATTAGGGCCCTCTGGTCCAATCTGTTATCCTATCTCAAGTGTTCATGCTGGGAAATCCAGGAGCTAACATGGTCCATTGTTATCAAACCTAAAGTGAGCGGTGTATGATTCGAGATTCAAGAGTCTTTTTGAAATTATGATAACGGTGAATAGATGACAATTTAAAATGCTTTTCATTTAAAAATATATTAAAATAATATTTTTTTATTTTTTAAAAATCATTTTTAACATCAACATATCTGAAAACATAAAAAAATATTTTATACAAAAAAAAATGAATTTTAAAGTAACAACTGTTTACACCGCATTTCCGAATATGCTATAATACAGAGTTGAGTTTTAAAATTCATATTTGAATTTTCTCTAAAGATTTTTTTATATAAAAAAAAATACATTGCTTTAATTATTTTTTTTAAATTAAAATAACCTTGTTTCAATTAATCATAGTTAACTTGATTTGACAAATATCGAACCCATTAGATTCTCTTTCTCGATGTCTCAAGATCTTACACTGAATTTGCTTACCGAGAGCCTAACATCAAAGGAAACATGCATCATAAATTGTGATGATGGTTTCACATTTTGGCATGAACCTCAAAGTTCATATGCAGATTCATGATGTATTGATCGATCATATATATATATATATTGCAGCTAGAGAAAAAGATTGGGAACTGTTACCTCCCTTCTGTTTTGGTTAAGCCTTGTTCATGTAATTAAGAGCATGAAGTTCTTGAGAAATTCACGTAATTGCAATTTTTTAAGCTTCCTTGGCTGGCCTCCTGGCCCTCGGAGGCGCACATGGGGAGCTTGTATTTTGAATGAGAAAAATGTTCCGTTGACAGAATCAGCTCCCGAGCTTGCTAGTTCATCTTATAATTGACTAGAATCATGTGCGAATTGATTAAATATGTTCCTTTTCAACGTAAAATTTCTGAATTTTCAAATTTGTTTGATGGTATTCAATTTTTTTTTCTTGGGCTAGAATGTTGGGATGGAGGTTCCAGAGATTTTTACTTTCTGAATCTCCTAGTTAAAATTGTTGGGAGGAGGGATCACAACAACTTGTTTTTAACCTTCTAAAAATTAAAATTATTAATGTTATTACAATGTCAATTCATATCCCGATTGAAACTGTATTTAAACATGTTTCAAAAATATAAAGTATATCTGACTTAAAAAATATTAAATTAATATTTTTTAAATATTTTTTTTTGATAGTTTTGGT
>Ga0307510_10002227_pt1 | contig 21908 bp, 21 predicted proteins | sample 12_EM_MG_FD_207224 | JGI IMG/M metagenome (GOLD analysis project Ga0307510, IMG submission 207224) | Populus trichocarpa ectomycorrhiza microbial communities from riparian zone in the Pacific Northwest, United States - 12_EM | ecosystem: Host-associated > Plants > Roots > Unclassified | place...
TTCACCCAGACATTGGTCTTAGCGACCTTCTCACTTTTATCACCTTCCAAAGCACTTCAGGTTATTAAGGGAATTACGACCCTTATAACTTCGTCACTGCTGCATATTTCACCTTTGCGCACGTCGCGCCTTAAGGTTCAATAGGCCTTAACACTCCATCCAGTCCCAAGCCACTTCCCATTCCTACCCTCCATGACCAATCTACATTCATTGTTTGGTCTGAAGGACCTACATATGAGAACAAGGAAGAGTATAAGAGGCACACAGTCCAAGGATCACCAATGCGCATTCCCTTGACCGACATAACCTGTGGCAGCTCCTAGCCAGCTGTGGGTTGTGCTTGTAGGTGCACAACATCTTTGTGCATCTTAGCCTGCTGTGGCTAAATGCGTATCCTTGGTAAGGTGAGAGAGCCTCCTGTGGTAGTCAGGCTGGTGCCCCAAACTACCAGTCCTTGAATCAGGCAGGTATGGTTGGTCGTGTGTCTGCTGGTTGTGCGCAAGCAAGATACAAGCGATGCACACATGTGTCAGTACACAAGTACTTGGGCTAACACCCTTAGTGTATAGACCTGGGTGTCTGCCTTGTAACACAAGTTCTAAGAGTTGTCCTCTACCCTTGATGGAGGTAGAGACATGAAGATAGATGGTTCACAAGTTTGAGAGGGAAGACGCAGGCAAGGGAGTTTGGGGTAACAATGATAGGATTGCAAGACTCAAGTCAAGCTTAAGGCTTGACTATCCAGAAGTACAGGTCTTATATACTACCTGGTACTAGTCAGTATAAGTCATCATATGACCTAGTCATAGTACAGTAAGTGATCAGTCATCCATACAGTAAGCAGCTGAGGGAGTCAGTAAGAGTCGTACAGTACTCAGTCAGAAGAAGTTGTTGAGGCTGCGTGCAGGAGTCAGTCAGAGTTAGCATGGCTGCACAGGCCACCAGTATAGTACACAGTCAGTTAAGCTAAATATAGTAAACTGAGTCATATATCAGAGAACGATCACTGAGTCTGGCACCTGACTGGTCAGGTGCATGATGGTCACATGGTATCACGTGACAGGTCACATGCCTGGTCACATAAGGAGTCTAGGGTCAAGATCAGGTGGTTAGTCACAGGGTCATGGGAGTGGTCACGTGCTCTCCAGTCATGTGGCACCCAGTCAGGTGCATGAGTCAGGTGATAGTTTAGGTAATTGGTCAGGTGATGTAAGTTGAGAGATAGCAATAAGATGGAAAAATGGTGTCAGGATGCTACATTCATCCCCTTTTTAGGTGGATGCTTCCATGTATCCAGTGTCAAATGTGTCATTCATGTGCAGGTGTCCTTCGATATTGAGGACCTTGTTGTATAAAGCATGGTCTTGCTGGAATATTTGCCACCAGAAGGAGTTTTCAGGTTGAGGGAGATACTGTCCCTTCTGCAGGTAGTGAAGAGTTGTGGTGGCAAACCAGTCATTTTGGAATATGAACAGGTAGAGTATGGAGGTTTCTTCATGCTTGCGCAAGTACTTGGCCATGGCTGCTGGCCCAAAACATTTGCTTCGTTGTTCCCATTTGCAAGATAGGGACCTGAAGATCTTGGTCCCCTGTTTGTGGAGAGGGGGATAGGGGATTGTGAAGCCACAGCTTTCATAGAATGAGTTGATAACACTTTTTGAACATAAGTGCCACTCCAGGTTATGGAACAGTTCTTCCAGGTCTGCATAGTCAAAGTTGGTGGTCTGGATTTCCCCAGAGAATCATTGTGCTGTGCTGTCCATGCAGAGGTGCTGGCAGAGGCATGTGAAATCATTGATGGGCTCGCATTGCCCAAGCATTCTAAGTGCAGTGTAGTTGGGAAGTTGTTTATGGACAATGTAGGTGAGGACATGGTCGAGCTCATTGTGTTCTTGTCAAGAGGGGATGTCCCATGATATGGTGATGTATCCCCTAGTTCACTGCTTGTAATCTTCATTGTCGGCATTGTAATCGGTGGTATGTGGCAGGTCGTGGGGGTCACTTTGACTTTCGTCACTACCCATCATTGGGCATGTATGCCAAGAGTCGCTGTGGTTGTCATAATTATCGGGGGCATGATCTTCATTGCTCCCCATTGTCTGTCCACTGTGCTAGGAATCGCTGCTATCATCATCGCTCCTCCATGGATGGAGTTTGTTGTAGCCTTCCCAGGGATTGCTGTCAACTTCTCCTTGCTCCCAGAGTCCTTGGACCTCAGCTGGAGCAGTGGTATTGGTGAAGGTGGTAGACATGGTGAAGTTATTGGGGTGTTATTGGGAGTAGTAGGTGTTGAGGGTTGGACTGGTGAATTGGATGGTGAACTTGTCGCCTTCTCTAGAGGGCTTTTATACAAAGGCCCTACTTGTGTCCAGTGTCTGCATCTAGGACACTCAGTGTTTCGCATTGCTTGTCGTATCTGTTCCTTCATCCTTTGAACAGTTATTGCTTTGTCTGATGTTTGATTTGTAGTGTCACAGTGCCCTTGGTTCCCTTGGACTATCATGAGTATTGCTGTAATGATTATACCCAAGGTAGTAAGAGCAGTTAGTTTTTGATTGTGACTTGGTGGCATCTGTGATTGATCGGTTCCTGCTTCATTAGTCATTGGTAGCATTATTGATTGATTGACACTTGTGCTGTGAGTCATTGTGCTTAGTGATGTCTTGGTGCTGTCAGTATGTTCCTGGATCGGAGATACTCTTAGTGTTTCAAAATGTTGATCACTTGATCTTCGATCAGTTTGTTTACTTGTTTTGGATTTATGGGTGTTTGTCAGTAGCTGCAGCATCATTGATCCTTCCTGATTGAGCCAACGTGCATTGCCCCTTGGTTGAGTCATCCATAGTTGAGTCATGTCTGCATGTTTGATTATTATTGTCCCTTCCTTGTCATCTAAGGTTGGACATTTCAACTCTTGATAAGTTAGATGATGGCTTGTATTGGTGGTTCCTTCCTCATTGTCTGAGGCTGAACCTTGGTGTTAAGGCCTATTGAACCTTAAGGCACGACATGTGCAAAGGTAAAATATATGGCAGTGATGAAGTTATAAGGGTCGTAATTCCCTTAATAACTGAAGGAGTTCTGAAATGTGATAAAGGCAAAAAGGTCACTAAGACCAATGTCTGGGTGGTGATAAAGAGGAATAGGAAGAGTCTTCAAGGATTTGAAGATGACTTCAAAGAAAGATAAAAGGAAAATGTTGTTTCAAGCAACAAGGACTAAGAATGCAATAGATTGCAAACTAAGTCAGGCTTAAGGCCCAACTCTAGGATATAAGTCCAGCTTATATACAATAGGGCAGCTACCTGACTAAGTGTACAAAAGAAGAGAACAATAGAGTCACAGACAATAGGTGTCACAGAACAATAGAGTCACAAACAATGGTGGTTACAGACTACCATAAGGAGAGAACAATGAGAAATGTACAAAAGGAGGGAACAATGGAGTTCCCAACAAGATAGCTCTGTTGTACAGGTAATCAGTCATGTGAGTCGAGGTCATGTGATCATATAAGTACATATTGGTCAAGAAAGAAAAGAAAAATACAGGCCAAGTGCCCAGGAGCATAACACTTGGGGCTTGTTTTTGGGGTTCCTTTTGCTTAGGCGTTCCTTGTCACATTGGGTAGCACGGTATTGAGCATCATTTTGAAGGGACAAGATCTCCTTCTGGTCTAATATGTCATTTGATGTTTGAGGGGATAGTTCTCCCTCTAGCATCGATTCGTTGTCCTTGTTTGGATCATGCAATGTTAGAGGAGACAGATCTTCCTCAGGTTCTAGTTCTATTGCATTATTCAGTTCTGTGATCCATCATGGTTCTCCAAAGAGTCCCCAAGGGGTTGCATATGGAGTGTTGTCTGTTGGATCAGGTTCCTCTTCATCTGAGGCATTGTTCCATGTGTTTGTTCCTTCCAGATCTGGCCAGGGGTCTTCATGATTAGTCATGTCATTGTCTAGTCCCTCAAGCCACCATTGATCAGGCCATGGGCTTGTTAGTTTGGACTGTATAGGATCTGTTGACATCATATCAACTTTTGAGCTCCCTAGAAGGCTTAGTTCTAGTTTGTTTTGATTATTGTCCAATTCCCTTCCTATGGGTGATGCTAGGGAGTGTGCTTTTAGTGTCATGTTATGCCCTGTTTTGAGATCATAGTCCCATGGCATTGAGATGTTTGGTAGACACGTTGCAAAAGGAAAAAAGAGGGGGTTAAACTGGGGTTTTAATTGCAGTGCCATCCCCTTTTTAGGATCATGGTCTGCCACGACCATGTGCTCCAGTCCCTGGACTTCCACTTGGTCCAGGTGCTCATTCTCTTGAGCATGAGGATCAGACAGACCATGCTTCACTCCTCTCTGCACCAGTCTGTTGCTGTTTTGACTATCATCTTGGCCCTTTTGCCCTTGTTTTACATTATGATTTTCCACTATCATGCATTCGGGTTCTGTAATAGGATCTTCCTCTTCTAGATCCTTCAGGTATTCTAGTCCTGGTAAAGGCTTTGGTCAGTTTTCTGGTTGTGTCCATGCATTGCTTGTTCCCTTAGTTGGTGCTTTGATCCCCTTTTTATGCTGGTGCTTGGGTTTGGTCACACTTGATGTGGTTTGTTTAAACAATCCCAACATCCTTGTGGCACTTCTGTAGGTTTCTGGCACTTTTAGGGGTAATAGGACTTGCTTGGTCTGGCTTTGTTGCCATGGGATTTCTTCTATCCCTTGTACTTTGCACAATTTGTTGTCCATTGAGTTTAATTCCTCAATCTGGGTCTGTGGTATCTGTTTATCCGCGTTCTGAGTGTTGTGTTCCAGATTTTGTGCATGTTTAGGTTCTATTTCCTGAGTTGCTTTGGGTGGTTGCTGCCTATTTGCTAGACATAACAGATCCTCCAAATAATCTTGGATTAGATCTTGTTCTGTTGGGTCATTGCACAGTTCTTTCTTCACTTCTAGTATTGTTTGAAGTGTAGTTAAGGCTGAGGGGGTAATTTTATCCCCTGGTGCATTGTTTAATTGCTTGTCTTGGTCCCCACCCAGCCTAATCCCCTGATCGGGACAGTGCTCTCTGGACCATGGGGCATCCTTCTTCTCCCAATCTCTATTTATTCAAGAGTTCAGCTCCTCCTTCTTGATGGAGCATAGTGCAGGTTTTGGTGGTTCATTACTCCAACTGGTCTTCTTTTTGACCCTCTGTGTTGGCATATATAGTGGGACCTCCAGAACTTCCGTGATGGTCCCCTGCGTCCAATTTATGGTTGGTTGGAAGTTTGCTAGCCAGGGTATCCCAAGAACTACTTGGTCAGTTCCGGTTTCAGCTTTATAGAACCACTCCTCCTTCCAGAGGTTGTTGAGCTTTATTGGGATGTCACAATATAGGGTGATCATCCCAGTTCCACATTTGGATCCATCTGCGTTTATCACAGCTTTCAGGGTGTCATTCTCCTTCCAAGTGAGACTGAGCTGTTCAGCCACATCTCCTGATAAGAAGTTCTGTGTTGCTCCAGTATCGACAAGTACAGATAGGATGTGGGTGCCTAGTTTGGTGTGTGCATGCATAGGGATGTACAAGGCATTTGTTTCTTGATTTTCAAGCAAATCACTTGGTTTGAAGGTTGCTCCCAAGTTCTGTGGGAGTCATCCTTCCTTGCATGCTGCCTCTTGTCGCTCCAATTTGTATGCCCTGAGTTTCTTTCATCCTAGTTTGGGATCCTTTTTGGCCAGTTCTTCCAGCATTGCTGTGTGTTGGCATATACATTTGTAGTTTACTCTGTCTGGGAATTTTCCAGCAAGTTCTTTGTCAATCTCATGTTCCTCAATCCTAATCGCCATTTGTAGCATCCGGACACCATTTTTCCATCTTATCACTATTGCTCCATCCTTATCACCTGACCGATTACCCAACCTATCACCTGACTTGGGCACCTGCCTTAGTGCCACATGTGTTAAGGCTTCAACGGGCCTTGATAGTACAACTTGTACTAAGAGTGGACTGGTGGCGAGTACTTGAAGGAGTAGAGGAGTCTCTAGTATTACTAGAGACAACTTAGAATGAAGTGGGCAAAAGGGGAGGCACTAGGGAGGCTTTCAAGAACATTGATATTGATAATCAAGTCAAGCTTAGGGCTTGACTGTTGAAATACAGGGCGCTTATATACAGGCAGGTCTGCGCACGGGCCACTACTCTAAAGGTAGGTAGTTCTGGTCAAGAGGGAGCTGTCTGAGTCGTATGGTAATCCGCGGATAAGTGCTGCGGTCTGTATGAGTCGAACAATGGAGAAGCAGATGAGGACAATGGAGAATTGGACAAGTTGCCTAATCAATCCTAGACAATGGCGGCAGGCGCTCTGAAAAGAGAAGCATCGTCATGATGCGATGACGACCACAAGGTTTGAGGTTGATCCGAGGAGATCTGATCTCCACATGCCCAATACGGTCTAATGGGCGTCTAGTGTAAGCAACTACCCTTTAAGGTAGTTGGTATTGATGGTGACCCAGTTAAGGGCCATGTCGCTATCCGCATCGTCTGCAGGGCTGTGCGTGGATGAGGGATTGTCTGCGGATCCTTCTGAAGAGGTCGACTGATAGCCTGAGCTCTGGGGCAAGGTGCCAGCTATGGGTGATGAGGCTGAAGGGGTGATCGACTGGTAACTACCTTCACGACTGGTATGTTGTCGTATAGGCGCTGAAGAGGGACTTGTGGGTGACAGGGAGTGCTTGCGGGACACAGGACTGCTGGGCTGAGTGAGGTAGACTTCCCAGGGTTCGATAGGGGACTCTTTGGGGGATAGGGTCTTGGTATGACCTCCAGGGATGTCAGGTTCATAGTGAGTGACTGGTTCTGGTTCTAAAGACAGCGTGTCCTCCATAGGACTGCCTGGATCTTCCAGTGGGTTCTCTACTGGGGGTGGCTCTTGGTACATCTCTATTGAGGAGTAGTCCCGACGATGGATGTTCCAGGGGATGGGAACGAGGGGCAGGACTGGGGGCTGGTCAAGTGGTGACGATGGTTTGGATGGCTCATTGGGCGGTAGTGGTGGCAGCTCTGGTAGGGGTGATAGGTTTAATGGTAATGGTTGCTTGTCTGGTAGTGACCTAGGTATGGTGACGAGGAGGGGGTCTGATGAAGGGGCGAAAAATGGGGGTGGATCATAACAATATGACTGGGGAGCACGTGACCGCTCCCACGACCCCGTGACTGACCACCTGATCTTGACCATAGACCTCTCATGTGACCAGGCATGTGACCTGTCATGTGATACCATGTGACTTATTGTGCACCTGACCAGTCAGGTGCCAGACTTAGTAACCGTTCTCTAACATGTAACTTGGCTTACCATATTTAGCCTAACTAACCATGTACTATACTGGTGGCCTATGTGGCCACACTGACTCTGACTGACTCCTGTGCGCAGCCTTGACGACTCCTTCTGACTGAGTACTGTACGACTCTTACTGACTCCCTTGGCTGCTTACTGTACGAATGACTGATCACTTACTGTACTATGACTAGGTCATACGATGACTCATACTGACTAGTACCAGGTAGTATATAAGACCTGTACTTCTGGACAGTCAAGCCTTAAGCTTGACTTGAGTCTTGCAATCCTATCATTGTTACCCCGAACTCCCTTACCTGCGTCTTCCCACTCTACTTGTGAACCATCTATCTTCGTATCTCTACCTCCATCAAGGGTAGAGGACAACTCATAGAACTTGCGTACAAGACAGACCTCCAGGTCGGCACACTAAGGGCATTAGGCCAAGTACTTGTGTACTGACACATATGTGCATTGCTTGTACCTCGCTCACGTGCAACCAGAAGACACATGACCCATCGCACCCACCCGACTCAAGGACTGGTAGCTCAGGGCACCGGCCTGACTACCGCCGGAGGCTCTATCGCCTCACCAAGGATACGCGCAGAAGCCAGACAGTGCTAGAGTGCATGAAGGTGTTGTGCACCTACAAGCACAACCCACAGCTGGCTAGGAGCCGCCACACAAGTCAAGCTTTCTACATAGGCACCTAGTGCCTCGAACGACCAACCCTAGGGATCCGCAAGTGGTCCACAGACACTGGACATTGAAGTGTCACCAGAACAAATGTCATCATTGCACACACATTGAAGAACTTGTAAAGGTTCTCATTCTCCAACCCACTCAAAGCAGTAAAGCGTCGCTTCTGCTACCCGATCTGCCAACAAGTATAGGTCTCCAGGATTAAGGAAGACCTCATCCGATCTAAGGACTAATCACACAACACCAAGCATCACAAAGGCTTGTTCTACCGACATACCAGGAAGAAATCCTACTAGGTCTTTGTAAAAAGACATTGAAATGACCTGGTGCAAGCCCGGAGTGACTAATAGACCATCTCGAATGTCACAAGGCCCTATCAAAGCCAAAGGAATGATAGTGACCAATAACAAGTGTGAACATCACTAGATCCTCAAATCCCACATACTACACCTCCCCACTGATATCCAAGACTCATCATGTTACCAGGAGCTTGGACTACGCCCAGTCAGATGGGAACCTCCGACCAAACACATAAAAGAAGAAGTCCAAGATTGGATTCCACCGAACAATCCGCAAAGGATTGGATCAACCAACACCGAGTAAATGGTTGGTTGTCAACAGAAGACAAACAGCGATGTCTTCAGGAAGGCAGATGTTTTCAATGCCTGGAGATTGGACATAGATCCATCGACTGCCCTACATTAAGGGAACAACAATGCGCCAGTTGTCAACAGACAGGACATCGCACACAAGAATGCCTGTTTGAAAACAACCAAACATTGAACCAATGGTTCAAAGGCACTGGACAATCAAAGTCCACCGGCCAACCACCACAGATGCAGCAGCAAGTGTGAGGAAACAATCACCCAGATTTTGGAGCACTACCTATGGACCAACTAAGGCAAAGGATACAGACAAACAACCCCTCTCTTTGTGCCCCCATAAGTGACCACGCTCGGGGCCAAGCTCAACCTAGTGTCGCTCAAGAGAAGCAATGATGTTCCAGTTGCCAGAAGACCGGATGCAAAATCCAAGACTGCCCAATTAGGAACCTGACAACGTCTACCACCCCTCAGGAGGAGGAACGCAGAGCCAAGGAAAACCTGGCTAGCATCATATGCAATATCAAAGCAATGCCCACTGAAGATTGACTGGGAATGATTGAGGTACTCTTGGAAAAAGAGTCTATAACACCAGCAAGGATCTGAGTGTGCCAAGTAGGGTCAATTAAACCCATGACCAAGGAGCAAGTCCAAAAGCACCTCTGGCAACATAATGCAGAGGAACGAAAAACAATCAGTCTCATCTTTAGACAAAGAAAGACGCACGAAGAACCACAAAAAGTGGGAGCCCCTGTACAGATCCATACGCTTCAGATAAAGCGACAGGAAGGGTTACCTACAGTACAGATCCAAGCGGTGAAAAGCAAACGACTTGCCAAGGAGCAAGCTAAAAAAGGCTTACAATGTCTTAATCACAAAGAGCAAAAGGAAATTGCTCTTGAACTCCTCAAAGGAGTCCCACAGGAACGACTTACACCAACGCTACTGAAACTACAGCAAAATAGGAAACCAGTGGTCATGGGAAACCTATCAGTCATGAACAAAGGCTCAATAAGCAAACAGACAAAAAGCACCATTGCTTGTATATGTGCTGTAAGCACCACAAACCTGACACGTGGACATCGAATCGCCCAAGCATATGCCAAACTAGCGGCCGAAGTCAAAGCACAAGAAGAGTGCGAAGTTGACAAAGAACTGGCCAGAAAAGCTCAAAACTCCACAAGGACAAAATGGGATCACCACGCCATCTCCAAACATCGTGCAACGATAGACAAAGTCATTTCAAAAGATCCAGAACAAGGACAAGAAATGCGGCAGGCATATGCACTCGAACGCCAAGAGGTAGCACATAAGGAAGGTTGACTCCCACAGAACTTGGGGGTAACCTTCAAACCAAGTAACCCTCTAGAGAATCAAGAAGCAAATGCCTTGTACATCCCTATGCATGCACGGACCAAGCTAGGCACCTATGTCTTACCTGCGCTCATCGACACAGGAGCAACACAGAACTTCTTATCCCACAACACTGCTAAAAAGCTAGGTCTCACCTGGAAGGAGAATGACGCACCAAAACTTGTAACCAATGCAGATGGTTCCAAGTGTGGAACTGGGATGATCACACTATATTGCGACATCCCAATGAAGCTCGACAACCTCTGGAAGGAGGAGCAGTTCTATAAAGCCGAAACCGGAACTGATCAAGTAGTTCTTGGTATACCTTGGCTAGCGAACTTCAAACCAACGATCAACTGGACAAAAGGGACCATCACTGAAGTACTGGAGGTCCCATTGCACATATCAACATGCAAGGTCAAAAAGAAGACCAGTTGGGATGATGAATCATCAAAACCTGCACCAAGCTCTGTCAAAGAAGAAGAGCTGAATTCTCAAATAAACAGAGATCAAGAGAAAAAGGATTCCCCACAGTCTGGAGAGCACTGTCCCAATCAAGGGATCAGGCCAGGTGGGGACCAAAATATGCAACCAACCAACGCACTAGGGGATAAGGATACCCCTGCAGACTTAGCCACGCTTCAGACAAAACTCAAAGCAAAGATGGCATGGTGTAACGACCCACTGGAATGAGATCTAATCCAGGATTACCTGGAAGATCTGCTATGTCTAACAGACAAACAGCAACCACCCACAGCAACTCAGGAAATCAAACCTGAACGCACACAAGATCTGGAACAGAACGCAGATAAACAGATGCTGAGTGACGGATCTAATGCGACACATGACACATGGGGCAAAGCTCAAGGGATAGAAGAAATCCCATGCCCACAAAGCGAAGCAAAACAAGTTCCATTGCCCCTAGAAGTACCTGAAGCATACAAAAATGCCGCAAGGATGTTGGAATTGTTCAAACCAACTGTATCAAAAGTGGCCGAACCAAAGGAACGGCATAAAAAGGGGATCCAAGCACCAATACATGGAACCAGCAATGCATCAGCAATGATGGAACACTGACCAAAACTGTTACTAGGACTTGAATACCTGGAGGATCTGGATGATGAAGATCCTACACCAGAACCTAAAGGCATGATTGTGGAAAATCATGGCCTAAAACGAGGGCAAGAGGCCCAAAGCGACACACTCAGGCTTAGTCAAAGCAGCAACAGACCGGTGCAGAGAGGAGTGAAGCACGATCTGTCTGATCCTCATGCTCGAGAGAATGAGCACCTAGAGCAAGAAGCAGTCCAGGGACTGGAGCACATGGTCATGGCAGACCATGGACCTAAAAAGGGGATGGCACCACAATTTAAACCCCAATTTAAACCCCTCTTTTTCCCTTTTGCAATGTGTCTACCAACCTTCTCAACGCCACAAGACCACGATCTCAAGGAAGGGCATAATGTAACACTAAAAGCACACTCCCAAAGCTCACCCATGGGAAGGGAATCAAATGATAATCGGGACAAACAAAAGCTAAGCCATCAGGAAAGCTCAACAATCGACGCGATGTCAACAAGTCCAACACAGTCCGAACTAACAAGCCCATGGCCTGATCAATGGTGGCTTGAGGGACTAAGCGATGACATGACTGATCTTGAAGATCCCTGGCCAGATCTGGAAGGGACAAATGACTGGAACAATGCCTCCAATAAAGAGGAACTCAATCTAACAGATGACGCCCCATATGTAACTCCTTGGGGACTCTTTGGAGAGCCACAATGGATAACGGAACTCAACAATGCAATAGAACTGGAACCAGAGAAAGATCCTTTCCCTCTAGTGTTGCATCAACCAGACAAGGATAATGAATGGAAGTCGAAGGGAGAATTATCCCCTCAAAAATCAAACGAAGTATCAGACCAGAAGGAAATATTATCCGTTCAAAGCAATCAATGTGACAAGGAAATCCTAGATCAAGGGAACCCTGGAAATGAGTCGCAAAGCGCAAATGCAGACAACAATGGAACTACTGATATGAGTCCTTATCAAACTTATCAGAGTTTAAAGTGTCCAACCTTAGACGACAAGGAAGGGACAACGATTGTTAAATCAACACAGTTGAATACTAGCACACTGCCTTGGGACAAGGACGATGCAGCAGTCGACAACACCATCAGAGGAAGGAATCCTCATTGTCTTCATAAACTAATCAAATCTTCAAACATGACTCAACTATGGATGACTCAACCACAGAGCGCCGCACATCAACCCGAATGGGACAGATCAATGATGCCACTGCTACAGACAAGTGCTCATTATCCCAAAACAAGTAAACAAAACGATCGAAGTTCAAGTGATCAATGCTTCAGAACACTAAGCGAATCTCTGATCCAGGAACATGCTGACAGCGCCAAGACATCACTAAGCGCAATGACTTATGGCACAGATAGTGATCAATCGAAAACGCCATCCAGTAATGATCGAAGACCAGAGAAGCACACTCTGTCACTGACAACTAGGACAACCAGAACTGATCAATCAATCGTGCCACCAAGCCCTGACCAAAAACGGACTGCTCTTACCATTTTGGGTATAATTGTTACAGCAATACTCACGATAGTCCAAGGGAATCAAAGACACCATGACACAACCAATCGAACGTTAGACAAAGCAGTGATTGTTACAAGTGCAAAGGAACAGATGCAACGAACAACGCAAGATGCTGAATGTCCTAAATGTGGACATTGGATGCAGGAGAGGCCACTCTATAAAAGCCCTCCAAGAAATGCAACAAATTCCTCACTCAATTCACCAATACTACTCTCAACGCCTACTACTCCCAACAATACTCTGACCACTTCACCATGTCCACCACCTTCACTGATACCACTGCTCCAGCTAAGGTCCGAGGACTCTGGGAGCAAGGAGAGGTTGACAACAAATCCTGGGAAGGCTACGATGAGCTCCATCCATGGAGGAGCAACGATGACAGCAGTGATTCCTGGCACAGTGGCCAAACAATGGATAGTGACAAAGATCACACTACGAACCAAGACGATCACAGCGACTCTTGGCACACCTGTCAAACGATGGGAAGCAGCGAAAGTAGTGCTTCCAATGATCCCCAGACCACTGACTATAACACTGATGACGAAGACTACAAGCAACAAACAAGGGCGTATGTCGCCACATCATAGGACATCCCTTGTTGACAAGAGCATGCAGAGCTCAACCATGTCCTCACCTACATTACCTGCAAACAACTCCCCAACTACACCGCACTCCAAATGCTGGGGCAATGCAAGCCTATCAATGATTTTATGCGCCTCTGCCAGCACCTATGTATGGATGGCACTGCACAACGATTCTCTGGGGAGATCCAAACTGCTGACTTCGATTATGTGGACCTGGAGGAACTTTTCTACAACCTGGAATGGCACTTATGCTCAAAAAGTATCATCAACTCATTCTACGAAAGCTGCGGCTTTGCAATCCCCTATCCCCCTCTCTATGAACAAGGAACCAAGATCTTTAGGTCCCTATCTTGCGAATGGGAACAACAAAGTGAACGCTACAGGCCAGCAGCAACAGCCAAGTACCTATGCAAGAGGGAGGAAACCTCTGCCTTCTACCTATTCATTTTTCAAAATGACTGGTTTGCCACCACCACACTTCATTACCTGCAGTGGGGACAGTACCTCCCACAACCCGAAAACTCTTTCTGGTGGCAAATATTTCGACAAGACCACGCTCTATACAACAAGGTCCTCGACATTGAAGGACACCCACACACAAACGACGGATTCAATGCTGGGATATGTGGAAGCATCCACCTAAAAAGGGGATGAATGTAGCATCTGGACACCATTTTTCCATCTTATCACTATCGCTCCATCCTTATCACCTGACCGATTACCCAACCTATCATCTGACTTGGGCACCTGCCTTAGTGCCACATGACTGGGGAGCACGTGACTGCTCCCACAACCCCATGACTGACCACCTGATCTCGACCATAGACCTCTCACGTGACCAGGCATGTGACCTGTCATGTGATACCATGTGACTTATTGTGCACCTGACCAGTCAGGTGCCAGACTCAGTAACCGTTCTCTAACATATGACTTGGCTTACCATATTTAGCCTAACTAACCATGTACTATACTGGTGGCCTATGTGGCCATACTGACTCTGACTGACTCCTGCGTGCAGCCTTGACAACTCCTTCTGACTGAGTACTGTACAACTCTTACTGACTCCCTTGGCTGCTTACTGTATGAATGACTAATCGCTTACTGTACTATGACTAGGTCATATGACGACTCATACTGACTAGTACCAGGTAGTATATAAGACCTGTACTTCTGGACAGTCAAGCCTTAAGCTTGACTTGAGTCTTGCAATCCTATCATTGTTACCCTGAACTCCCTTACCTGCGTCTTCCCACTCTACTTGTGAACCATCTATCTTTGTGTCTCTACCTCCATCAAGGGTAGAGGACAACTTGTAGAACTTGCATACAAGACAGACCTCCAGGTCGGCACACTAAGGGCGTTAGGCCAAGTACTTGTGTACCGACATGTGCGCGCATCGCTTGTACCTTGCTCGCATGCAACCAGAAGACACACAACCCATCGCACCCGCCCGACTCAAGGACTGGTAGCTCGGGGCACTGGCCCGACTACTGCCGGAGGCTCTATCGCCTCACCAAGGATACGTGCAGAAGCTAGACAGTGCTAGAGCGCACGAAGGTGTTGTGCACCTACAAGCACAACCTGCGGCTGGCTAGGAGCCGCCACACCATTGCTGCATATGCTTTTGCGATTCGTTGTCCTCTGGTTAAGTTTGAGGTACTAATGGCATGTATGCAGGTAAGAGCATTCTCTGTGTGGGCATCCCAGTTTTTGGGTTTATTTTTGATGATTGATAGACTGCCCATCCTTTCAGGTGTCAACGCAGGCAATGCTTTTTGGACTGTGATGTTCCCCATAATAATTGGTTTTAGTGACAGTGGTAACTTTGCTAGCCTTGGTGTCAGTTTGTCACATGGGACTCCTTTGAGAAGTTCAAGAGCAATTTCTTTCTGCTCTTCACAGTCATGTCATCATGAGCTCTTTCTGGCTTGCTCCTTGGTTGTGGGTTTGGTTTTTAGTATCCTGACCCATACTGCTGGTGACCCTTTTTGTATTTTAGGCATTCTGAGCATGTGGATTTGAACTGGGGTTGCCATCTTTTGTGGCTTTTCGCACATCTTGCCTTGTCTGAAGATAAGACTGATTTCCTTTTGTTCCTCTGCACCATGTTGCCAGAGGCATTTTCGGACTTGTTCCTTAGTCATGGGCTTAATGGACCCTACTTGGCAGATCTGGATTCATGCCAGTTTAATGACATCTTGGTAACCACTCATAGAGTTGGGTAGATCAAGGTCTGGTTTGACTGACTCTTCTTCAAAGAGTTCTGTGATCATTCCTAGTCGGTCTTCAACAGGCATTGCTCTAAGGTTGCATAAGATGCTGGCCAGGTTTTCCTTGGCTCTACATTCCTCCTGTCGCAGGGTTGTGGAGGTTGCGAGTTTCATGATTGGGCAGTTCTTGAGACTGCACTTGGTTTGTTGACAGTGCAAGCATCATGGTTTGGATACATCCATGTATGCCAAGCTTCTAATGCGTCGCTTAAGCTGATCCATTGGTAGTGCTCCAAGGTCTGGATGACTGGTCCCTTGGCTTGGTTGCTGTATTCATGATGTTTTTGGGGTGGCTTTGGATTGTCCCATGCCTTTGAACCATTGGTTTGTCGTTTGGTTATTTTCAAATGGGCATTCTTGTGCATGATGTCCCATTTGTTGACAACTAGTGCATTGTTGTTCCCTTAGCATAGGGCAATCTGTGGATCTATGTCTGATCTCTAGGCATCAAAAACATCTGCCTTTTTGAAGACATCACTGTTTGTCTTCTGATGACAACCAACCATTTACTTGGTGTCGGTTGATCCAATCCTTTGCAGATTGTTCGGTGGAAACCAATTTTGGACTTCCTCTCATGTGTGTTTGCTGATGACTACTCATCTGGTTAGGTTCAGTCCAAGCTCCTGGTAACATAGCGGTGAGTCTTGGATGTTGGTGAGGGATGATAAGGTGCAGTGTGCATGTGTATTGATGGTCTAGTGACATTTACAACTGTTATTGGTTACTCTTGGTTGTTCCTTTGGCTTAGATAGGGCCTTGTGACGTTCAAGATGGTCTATTAGTCACTCCAGGCTCACACCGGGTCATTTCAGTGTCTTGTTCCTAAGACCTGGTAGGATTTCTTCCTGGTATGTCAGTAGAATGATCCTTCGTGACACTTCGCGTTGTGTACTAGTCCTTAGATCGGTTGAGGTCTTCCTTAATTCTGGAGACCTATACTTGCTGGTGGATTGGGTAGTAGAAGCAAGGCTTCACTGCTTCGAGCAGGTTGGGGAGTGAGAACTCTTGCAAGTTCTTGAGTGTGTGATAATGTTCATTCTGGTGATACTTCAGTATCCAGTGTCTGTGAACCACTTGCAGATCCCTAAGGTCATTCAAGGCACTAGGTGCCTAGGTAGAAAGCTTGACTTGTGTGGTGGCTCCTAGCCAGCCATGGGTTGTGCTTGTAGGTGCACAACACCTTCATGCATCTTAGCCTGCTGTGGCTAAATGCATATCCTTGGTGAGGCAAGAGAGCCTCCTACAGTAGTCAGGCCAGTGCCCCAAACTACCAGTCCTTAAGTCAGGTGGGTATGGTTGGTTGTGTCTGCTGGTTGCGTGTGAGCAAGGTATGAGCGATGCATGCACATGTCGGTACACAAGTACTTGGGCTAATGCCCTTAGTGTATAGACCTGGGTGTCTGCCTTGTAATACAAGTTCTAAGAGTTGTCCTCTACCCTTGATGGAGGTAGAGACATGAAGATAGATGGTTTACAAGTTTGAGAGGGAAGACACAGGCAAGGGAGTTCAGGGTAATGATGATAGGATTGCAAGACTCAAGTCAAGCTTAAGGCTTGACTATCCAGAAGTACAGGTCTTATATACTACCTGGTACTAGTCAGTATAAGTCATCATATGACCTAGTCATAGTACAGTAAGTGATCAGTCATCTGTACAGTAAGCAGCCAAGGGAGTCAGTAAGAGTTGTACAGTACACAGTCAGAAGGAGTTGTTGAGGCTGCATGCGGGAGTCAGTCAGAGTCAGCGTGGCTGCACAGGCTACCAGTATAGTACACAGTCAGTTAATGTTAAGGCTTCAACGGGCCTTGATAGTACGACTTGTACTAAGAGGTGAACTGGTGGCGAGTATCTGAGGAGGTAGAAGTTTCTAGTATTGCTAGAGACGATTCTGAGAGGCTTATGTAAGAGATGAGGAAAGGGGAGGCACTTGGGGAGCTTTCAAGAATGTTGATATTGAGAATCAAGTCAAGCTTAGGGCTTGACTGTCGAAATACAGGGCGCTTATATACAGGCACGACCGCGCACGGGCCATGGTCACTAGGGTAGGTACTTCTGGTCAAGAGGGGGCTGTCTGTATCGTATTGTACTCCGCGGACGAGTGCTGCAGTCTGTATGAGTCGAACAATAGAGAATGAGCAAGAGCGAATGAAGGATCAGGGAATTGCCTAATCTATCCTTAACTGGGGAACAATGGTGGCAAGTCATTCCAAGAAGAGAAGCGTCGTCATGATGTGATGACAACCACGAGGTTTGAGGTTGATCTGAGGAGATCTGATCTCCGCGTGCCCATTCTGGTCTAATGGGTGTCTAGTGTAAGCAACTACCCTTTAAGGTAGTCCGTATTGATGGTGACCCAATTAAGGGCCATCTTGTTATCCGCGTCATCTGCAGAGCTCTGTGTGGATGAGGGATTGTCTGTGGATCCTTCAGGAGAGGTCAGCTGGTAGTCCTGACTCTGGGGCGAGGTGCCAGCTATGGGCGACGATGCTGAGGGGGTGATTGACTGGTAACTGCCTTCACAACTAGTGCGTTGTTGTATGGGCACTGAAGAGGGACTTGTAGGTGACAGGGAATGCTTGCGGGACACAGGACTATCTGGGACAAGGTACTCTTGCCATGGTATGACGGGGGACTCTTCTGGGGACAAGGCGTGCGTGTTGCCTCCAGGGACATCGGGTTCGTATGGAATGAATGGCTCTGGCTCTAAAGGTGGTGCGTCCTCCATGGGACTGTCTGAGTCTTCCAGTAGGTTCTCTACTGGAGATGGCTCTCGGTACATCTCCATTGATGAGTACTCCCAACGATGGAGGTTCCATGGGACGGGGATGAGGGGCTCGACTGGGGGTTGATCAAGAGGTGACGATGGGTTGGATGGTTCACTGGGCGGCAAGGGTGGTAGGTCTGGCAAGGATGGTGGGTTCAATGGTAATGGTCACTTAGGCATGGGTAGGGTGACGAGGAGGGGGTTCGACGAGGATGAGAAAAATTGGGGTGGATCATAACAGTTAAGCTGAATATGGTAAACCAAGTCATATGTCAGAGAATGATCACTGAGTCTGGCACCTGACTGGTTAGGTGCATGATGGTCACATGGTATCACATGACAGGTCACATGCCTGGTCACATGAGGAGTCTAGGGTCAAGATCAGGTGGTTAGTCACAGGGTTATGGGAGCAGTCATGTGCTCTCCAGTTGTGTGGCACCCAGTCAGGTGCACAAGTCAGGTGATAGTTTAGGTAATTGGTCAGGTGATGTAAGTTGAGAGATAGCGATAAGATGGAAAAATGGTATCGGGATGCTATATAACCCCCATACACAAGGTCACTTCCCAAACCTCTGACTGCCCCCCTGATGGTACTGATTATAAAGAACTGGCTATGGTTCTTTATCGCCAGGTGTCCAACCAGGACAAAAGGATCAAAGCCATGGAGGCAGACAAGGAGAATCAGACTCATTCCCACAGGCCCTCAGCCCGGTGTCCACCCTGGTCCTGGGTGGAGGGACAATTTCAACACTACTGGCACCTGTCACTACTTTGTCATCCCTGATGGCAACCAAGATGTTATAGCCCCCTTTGTCCAGTACAACCTTGACTCCCCTTTTCCCAAACTCCTGGCTACTAATGGCCAAGGGTGCACTGTCCATTCTTGCCCCCTCTATGCTTCCCCTTGCACCAGCTGTACTGCTTCCTATTCCCCCCAAGATGAACTCCTCTTTTGGGCCAACATAGTCTTCACTCCCACCATCAACTGGGCAGTAACACTCAAAGACAACCCCACCTTGGCTGGAGAGATCCAACATTTCTGCTCACATCAAAAGATGTGTTAAGGCTTCAACAGGCCTTGATAGTATGACTTGTACTAAGAGTAAACTGGTGGCAAGTACTTGAAGGAATAGAGAAGACTCTAGTATTGCTAGAGATGACTCAGAGTGGCTTATGTAAGAGATGGGGAAAGGGGAGGCACAAGGGGAGCTTTCAAGAACATTGATATTGCAAATCAAGTCAAGCTTAAGGCTTGACTGTCAAAATACAGGGTGCTTATATACAAGCAGGCTGGCGCATGGGCCACAATCACTAAGGTAGGTACTTCTGGTCAAGAGGGGGGATGTCTGTATCGTATGAAGGTCCGTGGATGAGTGCTGTGGTCTGTATGAGTTGAACAATAGAGAATGAGCAAGAGCAAATGACGGATCAGAGAAATGCCTAATCTATCCTTAACCAGAGAACAATGGCAGCGGGTCATTCCAAGAAGGGAAGCATTGTCATGATGTGATGACAAATCCGAGGTCTGGCATTGATCCAAGGCAATATGGTTGCTGCATGCCCATTCTGGTCTAATGGGTGTCTAGTATAAGCAGCTACCCTTTATGGTAAGGTAGGGCTCACAAGGTTTCATCCAATGTCACATGAGTGTGACACTGTGTTATATGATGCATGGCCAATCTATTTCAATGTCCACCAAGTGCCTGAATGTTAAGGTCTATTGAACCTTAAGGCGCGATGTGCGCAAAGGTGAAGACATGCGGCAGTGAAAGTTATAAGGGTCGTAATTCCCTTAATAACCTAAGTGACTCTGGGATGTGATAAAGGTGAGAAGGTCGCTAAGACCAATGTCTGGGTGATGATAAAGAGGAAGGGGAAGTATCTTCAAGACGTTGAAGATGACTTCAAAGAAAAGAAAAGAAAGGGGAATAGTGGTTCAAGCAACAAGGACTGAGAATGCAATAGATTGCAAACTAAGTCAGGCTTAAGGCCCAACTCTAGGATATAAGTCCAGCTTATATACAAAAGGGCAGCTACCTGACTAAGCGTACAAATGAGGAGAACAATGGGGTCACAAACAATAAGGGTCACAGAACAATAGAGTCACAAACAATGGTGGTCACAGACTACCATAAGGAGAGAACAATGGCAAATGTACAAAAAGGGGGAACAATGGAGTTCCCGACAAGACGGTTCTGTTGTACAGGTAAGCGGTCATGTGAGTCGGAGTCATGTGATCGTATAAGTACATATCGGTCAAGAAAGAAATGAAAAATATGGGCCAAGTGCCCAGGAGCGTAACATGACACCCTTCCTAAGAAGTTGCTACCACGCAACTAGTCAGAGACTGCATAAAATTCATTGTCGTAGTCAGTGCGAGCTAACTCTAGCTCATGGCACAGAGTGGGGGACGGCATGGCCGCGCACATGTCCCCAAAATTGCAGTGAGTATAAGGGACAGTGCAGTACTCAGCGTCACATTGCTCATGGGGGTGATCGCAATCGTCATGTGCATGCTGGGTGCTAAGGCACCAACGGCATGTCTTCCAGAGGGGGCACTCCTCCTCAATGTGGTTGGGACGCGACTCGTTGCATTTGAGGCAATAAGGAAATTTGGGTTTGCCTCCTTGACGCCGCTTGCCCAGGACGGCACAGCACTTGAGACTATCTTCGCCCTCCTCAATGTCAGATGGTCCTTGAGCAGCGAAGATGCGGGGGATATGAATAGTGTTGGTGGAAGGAGGTCGAATGCGGTTGAGGTGCGGGACAAGTCAGGTGCGAACAACTGCGTGAGTGAGGTGGCGTTCAACCATGTTGAGTTTGTTTTGAGCGTTACTTTCTCTTTTGTCAAGCTCGACTCGCTGGTGCTTTACCGCCTTGAGCTCATTTTGACATGCTCGATACCTATAAACGTCAGCAACAACCCCAGGATCCTTGAGATCTATGATGGCATTGTCGATGAGAAGGCGGGAGGTGGAAGATGGATGGAAGATGTTGAGGTTGTAATCTTTGACCCCAGGACGATTGAAGTTGGGAGCGGGATGTGCTCGCGCATGAAGGGGAATGGAATATTCGGGATCGCCACGCTTGTGAGTCCCTACAAGGTGGGTGTTGACACCAACTTGTCTAAAGGTGACGTAATGTGCCACCTTGTCTTGACCATACTCATTGAGGAAGACAAGGGGGTACTGTTACGCATCACCGTGATTGTACTTGCTCCACCCGTCTCCTGGATGATTTGGGTCATTGAGTTGTTCAGTGAGCTGGGGAACGTTGGGGATGGGACTAGGTGTAGAAGATAGTGAGATGGTGGGATTGTACTCAGCGAATCGGATCGGTTCGTCGCTTTGTACATCGTCGTTTGACATATAACCCTCAATCTTCTCAAGGATTTGGGGAATGAGGAAAAGGTGTTCAACCGCGGTATAGTCGCGGAAGGTGGTGGTAAACACCTGGTCGTCAAGCTCAGTGTTCCCCAGAATGTTCAAGGCTGGGAGGAGGTCCTCCGTCCACGCCGAAAGTGCCCCAGTTGTTACGTTCTTGGGCTTACGCAGGGTGCATTTTTCATTTTCCACCTGCTTACTAAGCCTTTCCCATCACGTGACCAACCACCCATCCATCTCGATCACATGACCAATCACCTGACTAGTCACCTGACCACTCACATGACCAGTCACATGCCATTCCAGTCACCTGCTCTTCAAAGT
>Ga0307510_10002228_pt1 | contig 21904 bp, 23 predicted proteins | sample 12_EM_MG_FD_207224 | JGI IMG/M metagenome (GOLD analysis project Ga0307510, IMG submission 207224) | Populus trichocarpa ectomycorrhiza microbial communities from riparian zone in the Pacific Northwest, United States - 12_EM | ecosystem: Host-associated > Plants > Roots > Unclassified | place...
AGCAAACAGCAAGCAATCGAGACAAGCAGACTAAGGGAATGAACGCTGAGTAATGTCACTTATCGTGCTTACGCGTTACCCATCGCCTTCTCCTTGGCAATCCGCTCAAGCTCGGCAAACATGCCACTTTTCATCGCCATATTGCGGAAGATACCGTCTTCCTTCTGGATCAGGTTCCACGGGGTATCGAATTCGGCAATGACACCTTTATCCAGCACAATCAGCCTGTCGTAATCGATCACGGTCTTCAAACGATGTGCAACTAGGCAAGCGTTAACAGATGTGAATCAGTACTCTGGCTATGACTCGAAATGTTGGAAATCACCTGTTAAGAGCAGCGAGCCGCCAAATTCTTCGCGAATAGTCGCTTGGATCTTCGAGTCGGTAGCAAAATCGATGCTACTCGTAGCTTCGTCCAGCACAATAATCGAACTTCGTCGCAAGAGGGCTCGCGCCATGGCAATCAGCTGCCGCTGACCTTGCGAGAAGTTCGCCCCGCCGGGCGACACTTGCGTCTCGAGGGTTATCGGTACCTTGGGCTCAATTTCAGTTGTAGATGCGGTTGTAGGGGAACCACCATGATGAGACCGGTCTCCGTGGCTTGGGGAGGCTGAGCGGCTTGCAACGCGAGATGCTTGACGAGAGGTGCGTTGTGATTCGTAGGCATTGTCTGTCATCATTTGAACGCGATGCAAAACATCAAGACATTCCAGGTCGTCGTGTTCATCTAAGAGCATCGATTATTAACAGGCAATTCATCACACGACAGGATACGCACTAAATGGATCGAGATTTTCGCGCAGAGTGCCGGAAAAGAGCGTGGCGTCCTGTGGGATGAATGTCTACCATTGCTATGAGATTAACCAGTCCAGTCGACGTTTCTAACCGAACACTCACAACGCGAGAACGCAAGTCGTGTAAACCGATCGTTGTTATGTCTATCCCATCTATGAAAATCTTGCCACTGGTGGCATCGACCTATGTAGCCTTTGAGCACACAGAAGAGCAGCGGGGGTTGGTCACTCACAAATCGTAATATGCTCATAGCCAAAGTTGATTTTCCACTCCCTAGAGGACCAACGTAAAGGGAAATAAAAAAAAGCGATAAAATATGGCACACACCAGTTCGTCCCAACAAACCCACGCGTTCTCTCCCCCTCAACGTAAAGGACACATTATGCAATACTGGCGGAAGTTCAGGAGCGTACTTGATTACGAGGTCCTCCACGACAACGAGACTCTCGCTTTCGGAGGATGGCCAGTAGGCGGGAGGACGCGACGATTCTATGATGACAGGAGGTTCCTGAGGTAATTCGAGATACTCAACAACTCGCTCGACAGAACTACACAAAGTTCAGCGCTGGAGAAGGCCTAAGCGTGTCAAGCTTACTTACTTGAGGTCAAGTTCAAGGCCTGTCCAGAACCGGCAAGCCCAGTAGATGCTGTTTGTAAAGGCCATGGCGGACGTGATACAAATACCCGCAGTACCGGCAGTCACCATGCCAGACAGTGCGAACAAAGTTGTGACGAGAACAGCCAAGGCACCAAGGGTATCAAAGTTCAGCAAAAGCCAACGGTTGGTCATCCAAAAGCTATACCACATCTGACTCTTCGTTAGTATGTGCGAACAGCCTGAAACTATCTGCATGCTCACCTGGGTGGTCAGATCAACTTTCGTGTGAAGGGCGTCAAGGAACCGTTGCTCGGCAGAAAATGCGCGGACTGTGACAATGCCCTCAAGTAACTCGCCGAAACCAGAAAAGATCGGGGAGCGTGAGTTCGACTCCATCCGTCTCAGGTCTCGACCCGTATTTAAGTAGCCAATGGCAAGCGAACGATATACATAACCAAGGATAGAAGCGGGAACGAGGAACAGAGGGAAAATTACGCTAGAACGAGAACTGTCAACGGTATGAGCGGGAAAGATTTCGGGACAACTGACGCTACTGTGATGATGGATGCGGCAAAGGTCGCAAGTGATGAATTGACAGCCTGAAGGGAACTCGCCAAGGACGAATCAACAGTTTCAATGTCCTGAAACCGGGTCATTTCGAGGCGGCGAATTCTAGGTTGCTTTCCTCACCTTGCTGAAACGATTGAGCATGCGACCTAGTAAGACAACGGTAAGTGTGATTACCAAATGAAATCAAGTGGGTGAGTGTACCTTGAGGTGTTGTGTCATGCCACCGCATTGTCGCACGTACTACGGTGACGAGGAGTCGCACGAAGAGCACTCTAGAGGCACGAAGGGCACCAGTGTATTGAACGATGGCAGATAAGACACCAACAAATGCTGCTCCGAGGCCCAATGCGGCATAAACACCGATATAAAAGAGCGGGTGTTCGTTGGCACTAGGCAAGTGGATGGTAGGAAGATCCAAAGACTGCAAACCGTGGACGGTACGTGTGAGATGATCGGAGCCATGTAGTCCGTCCATCATAACGACTTGCTGCTCAATGGCATGCGACGACGTCATAAATGCGTGTGCCGTGGATATGGTGCTATTGCCGTAGGCTTGGCCCCAGTACTGAGACTGATCAAACTTTCGAACAGACCCACGCGACAAGGCCACATACCTTGATCCACACTTTCTCAGACACGGCCAAAAGCTTGGGAATAATTGTCAGTCAATCAACACTGAACTCAGGGAGCGAGGCCCTACCTGGGACAGGATAATGAAGATGCCAAGAATAATCCATGTCCAGTAAGAGCTACGGGCCACTTTGAGAATACGCGATCAATCCGGCGGCAGACAGACGTACGAGGCTTTTAGGTATGTCTTATATATACTCCATTTAACGCCACCCTCCTGGCGCTCTTCATCCTTAATTAGCTTTCTAGGCTTTTTCGTTTCCTTCGTGGGACTCGTGCCATCGACAGCCGCGGCGGCAACTTCTTCGGCAGTGGGAGATTCCGCGGCTGCTTTTTGTTCGTCCTCGTGAGCCACTACTTCTTCGGCGTGAGCGATTTCGTCAAGAACTCCGCGGGCGCGTAGTTCGGCGACCGTCCCTTGGGTATCGATGCGGCCATCGAGCATGCGGACTAGATAATAGGCACCGGGGAGAACAAGTTCGACGTGATGGGTGACCAGGATCTGAGTTCATCACTTTCACGTCTGCTATTCACGAAAAATACGGACAGCGAAAAGCGCATACCACTGTGCGATTGGCCAGAAGGGGCCCACAAAGAAGTTTGTCAAATAAGAATCGTGCAGTGTGACTGTCCTGTTATGTTATGTTATGTTGTCAGATGCAGTTCTAGCTCCTTCATCCAATTGACATACCACAGCACTCAGAGGGTCATCCAAAAGAACATATTTAGCCGGAGAGTAGACCGCGCGAGCCAAAGCAACTCTAGAAAGCCGGTTCAGAGGTAAATAAAGCTTCCAAGTCAGTGTATATCATACCTAGCTTTCTGGCCCCCGGATAAGCTGACTCCTCTGTTACATCGAATAAATGTGAGTGGAAAGATACCCAAATGGGTGCCGCTGGGTTACAGACCTCGCGCCAATCTCGGTTGCATCGCCATCCTCGAGCACATCCAAATCTGGTCTCAGAGCGCAGGCCTCGACAACAGCGTTATAACGAGCATCATCATATGGATAGCCGAACAGTATGTTGTCCTTGATGGATTGATGTCGCAACCATGGAGACTGAGCAGCGTAAGCGACAGAGTGAGTCAAACCGAACTCGTCGACTTGGGACATGCGCTTTGATATGATGATTTTCCCGCCGAGCGTCGTCATCTCACCCAGCAAAGCCATCTAGCAGAGCATATATGAGTGCGACGCGACTTTTTGAGGAGGGTGGTCTCCCAACAAACTTACCAAGAGTGCGGTTTTGCCACTTGCAGTTGGACCAGTGACGAGGGTAAGTTGACACTCTGGGAACATGATACTAACATCCCTCAATTCGAAGCGGTTTTCGCTAGCCTCGCTGGCTGAGATAGAGATACGCTCAGTCTCATCGTTTGCGTCTTGCACAACACTGTCGGTGGAGGTTGAGGATACACTCTTCGTAGCCTTGGTGGTGTCATTGTCCTCTTGTTCAACCTCGTTCCATTTGAACGACCCATTCTCAATACCTAGGCCCTTCACGGTATCATCGTCCCCTGTTGATGCGCCAAAATGGGACCCTTTCAAAGAAGATACTTGCTCATTAACCTCGTCTTCGTCGAGATAGACCGCAATACGGTCGAGAGCAACTTTCGTCTGGAAACGCAAGATGTTGAGTATGAATCTAAATCTTGAAGGGTACTTGCCTGTAGTATTTGGACGATCCACGTCGGGATGATATTGAGGGGAAGCCTGACCATGTTGAATAGGGCAATCGCCTGGACGTATTCGTTCAATTTTAAAAATAGGTAGGGGTGAAAGGCCGTACCGTGAATGCGATGCTGACAGTCAGCTCGTTCCCTTGCAATACAAAGACGAGGAATGAAGTGATGGACACAAGCACGGGAGCACAAGACCAAAGAAGTTGGAAAAGGATCGAGTTCAGGCGGGCTTTGACCATCCACTTGATCTCTGCAGCACGGGCGTCCGATACACGGTCGACCCAACGATCCTCCCATGCGAAGAACTTGATGAATTTAATCTTCAGTTAAGTGGTTATTAAAATAGGTCCCTTACGCGTGCCACAAAAGACGACATACGGCACCAATAAGTTCGTTCAGTACACCCATTCGCTTATCGCGAGCAGCCATCACACCTTTCTGGATACGGATGCTACGCTTCGCGATGAAGCTGTTAAGTGGCCACGCAAGGGCCAGCACCACGAATCCTGCAAATGCAGACCATCCAAGCAGGCTGTGTCCGTCCTTAGTACCCGCCAAAAGTGTGTTTGGTGGCTTACTTGTAAAGGAAAGCACATGCGATGATGATCTCGAATGGACCTTGAAAACGGGACGGTGAGCCCTAACCCTGCAACAAGAACGCAGGTCGGAAAGACATACTGCCGTAAATGTAATACATTGCCGAACTCGTCATCGCGACACGGTTGGCGTCTCCCGCCATCAGGTTGACAATCTTCCCAATATCTGCGCCGGGCTTGGGATCGTCCTCCTTCGCCTTTGCGGTGGCATTTGCTTTTGAATCCTTCTTTCCGTCTAAGCTTGAGACCTCTTTTGAGTTGTCCTTGTTCACGACCCCGGAGAAATCTTTGCGCTTTAGCGCCTTGTCATAGATCGCGGCCATAAGTTGCGATCGGATACGTGTAGCAGCCCGCCGACCGAACCACAGATGCTGGACATCGGCCTGGGCCTGTAGGGTTGTGTGAATTGTGCTAGACAATAGAAGAAAATCATCGACGGACTTTGCACATGGAACACAGGAATGCCAAAAATGCGTAGATATAGGCTTGAGAGCGGGTGGCGGTGGTGGGAGTTGGGTCACCAATTACATCCAGTATGCGCCTGTAAATATATAAATAGTGGCATGAAGACAGATAGGACGAAGCCTACTTGAGGAAGTAAGGGCCTGTATAGTTAAAGCCCACACTGATAAAGGTCAGAATGAAGTCTAAGCTATGAATGTCGTCAGTCCATATTCACTCTCAGTGGGGCGAAATGGTATCAAAATTCGAAATTAGTCAACTTACGTTAGGTCCAGGGAGTTAGCTGCCCAGAGTTGACGAAGTAGTGTAGGGCATCTAACAAGAAAAAGATAAGCAAAAGTCACAAGACACAATCCCCCAACGTGCTCACTTTGTGTTGCTAAACTTCACAAACACAGGCCGTGACTGCATTGTCGGGCTTAGTGCCCAGATGTCGTCCTCATTCAACATAGTGTCGGTGCCCTGACCAACATTTCAACGTTCCACGTAATCGGTACAGATGAATGCAGGACACGTACACGTCTTACTAACGGCCACACCCACGAAAACGTGACCCAACCCCAAAGCGTCGTATAATCTTCGGGAGAAACGGACATTCCCTACACCATTCCGGAACATTAACGCACCGTAACGGGGCTCATCGCAGTGACTCACAATCTTCGCCTTTTCTACCCTGCTGCTTGGGATGGCAAGGGGCATGCTGAGAACAATGGCGATCAAAATGAAGAGAACGCAGAGATTGAGTATGTGAGCGGCTAGAGCGAGCGGTGGGGGGAATGGGGTGTTATGGGCATGGTGGTTATAAGCGAATGAGCCGAGGGATGCTAGCTCAAAGACGGCATAGATGAGATAAAGCGTAAAAAGGTCGTATGGTGGGGTGGGTATAGGTCTGACGATGGGACGCACGGTCGCGAACAGCCACGTCAACGCGAGCACGAAAGAGCTCGCGACATAAACTGAGTCCCATTCCTCTTGGATGAGTGTAAAGGAGGCCACGCTGAACCACACGAGCGTCTCTACAAGTGCAAACCACGACAACAACAGCGACTTCCAAAAGTGCCCTGGTTCAACTCGCTCATCGTGTGGGTCTTGTCCAGCATCGTCGAACGCGGACTTGGACTCTGCAGAGGCAGCTGCATCGAGGGCTTCCGCCTCTTGAAGTGTGAGAAAGGGTACGAAATGGCCCTTGATAGGGCGCAAGAGATTTGATAACCATGTGGGAACAGGGATAGTGACGACGCAAAGGAGGAAGACGAACGCTGCGGGAATGACTGCCCCCCAAAAAGTGCGGGCGCAGGCGAGATCGAGGGGCCGAATCCCGCTCGAGAAATGGCAGCTCGACATCCCTGATAGCGTACGAAGGAGTGCAGTCGACTGGTGACAGTACGATGGACTGGTGAAACCCAAATACTTAGCAAACCCTCAGGCGGAAACGCCTCGATTTCTTGCACATGGGCCGTATTTACGTAAATTCCCTCGCCACGAACCGGCAGCACCCGAAATTCGAAATGTATAACTTGAACCTGAACCTGAGCAGTGTCCCTCGCGCTGCAAATCGGGCAAATTGACACAGAACGGATAATTTTGAATGGGCATCGCAATCGCCCAAGTCCACCATCTCTACGATTCCTCTCTCCAACAGCTCCACACGCAGCATATTTCAAGTTTCATCCCCGCTTTGATCGAGTAACACGTCAGCAAAGTATGGGTCAAGTCCGATCACGCACTCAATCATTCGAGGAGGGAGTGAGAGGAAGCATGTCAAGCTCTGGGACGCAGTTACCGTAGTATAGCCAGTCTCATTGCGTTTATCTGCAGAGAACATACTGGTAAGCTGATCCATGCGTATCAGCGACTCGGAGGCTCGTCTGGAATCGTGTACCTTTCAAGGGAGTGAGGTAGAACGGTTTGACTTGGTGAAGAATTAGGACATCGTGATGTCAGCTATTGGATTGAACACGACCTGTGACTAGTGCATGGGGTGTATACAGTTCTCTGGAACATGCCCGCACTGCACCTCCATAAAATCAAGAACGCCCGCAGTTCGTAGCCTGCAATTCAAATTGCGGCTCCTGGGAGGAAAGTTTAACAACCGCAAGCCATCTCCTGTTGGATGATTGGATCACTGGAGCCGAAGGTTGCGAAAAGTTCCGGTCCTCCCGGCGAAGCGTACGCCAAGCAAAGAAACGAGCGCGCAGCACCCTAACTGCGCATGGATCTGCTGCTTCTCCGGCTTGGGGCTGTGATGTGACAAATGAAACACACGGCCAAGTTGTTGTTGTCTAGTGATGGCTAACTGTATCACTGCCAAGGACGGAGACCAAATAAACCAATTGGGAGACTGGACAAGGTGTCATTCGAATCCTGATCAACCCCACGGACAACGACCTACAAGGACGTACGCAAAGCACGCAATTGGTGTCAACCGATTGCGAGGATAACATCAGATGAGATCATGACATCCACAAGTGAGGGCGTATGATGCTCAGCAGGATCTTCATTCAATGGGTTAATCTATACTTTCCATTCTCGTTCTAGGCACAACGCCACACGTGCCAAGACTTCAAGCGGTGCTATTCCATTCTGTACTTGTAGTCTTGGCTGTTCCAGAATATCAAATCATCTTGGCAGATAATGTTTGGGCTGGTGAGAGTTCTACTGTACTGTATAGGAACTGGAAAGAAAAGGGCAGCAACAAGACCGACGGTCTCATGACAACGACGTAATGGTCAGGTCTGGTGCGTGGGCGAGGTAGAATTAACACTGATGCAAATCTAAATCCGATGTGATTTGACTCTTCAAGGGAACCAAAAGTAGCTGTACCTTTATCACGAGTTTGATATCGTTATTTGGCCGCCAAATCGGGGTTCCCGCAGAACCTGTGATCACTTTTCCCTACTGCTGCGGGCACGGGCCCGGGAGCTGTTATGGATATTTTAGTTGCAATCAGTGAACGAACCCCAGCCGTAGAAAAAAAAACCTTGCTTGGCACCTAAAACTGTGAGCTGGAACAATTGTCCGGAGGACGATCATATAGGCCGAAAATCGCATCTGGAAAGCCACGTCCTGGGTTGCCTTGAGAAGAGCCACGATAACTAGAGTACCACGCGGGCTGTACACGCCGACAAGGTGAGAACGTCATCTTTGCGACTATTGCACCAGAAAACTCCGAGCAGACCAACGATGACCACGATATGGCCCTATATTCAAAATATCCCAAGCCAATGATAAGCTGCCACGGGGGAAGTCGGGCAGGTGTACCGTGCCTGGCGGAGGCATTAAGTCTTGGGACGGAAGTTCCACACCAGCCCGCATCAAATAAGATCCCCGAAATCAGTCACGCTGACGGAAGGTGGAGTAGGAAAGGACTAGAGACAGTAAACCCCAGACACGTTGGCGGGGTGTGTCGCGACTTGCCAAGTTCCAGCCGAGTCAGCAGAGGGTTCCTAAACCCAGACTTCACAATCACCGCGGGGGTTTATCGACTTGAAACGGGAGGTCCGATATGTGTGTGTGAACGGTATATGGGACAATGGGCCTCACGCAAGGAAGTGGCAGATAACCGAACGGTTGCTACCTCCAGATGACCTTGCTGAGACGGCTGACATATCGGCCCTTTGCTCTGTCTCTCCGTGTAAATTAAAATACTGATGGACCACCAATCAAGGGACCCCACGTCCGATGTACAGCTCCGCTAAGGCGTGTCCGTCTGAGAAGCAAGCACCAAGTTGGGGGCAGTAATTTGTTGGAGCACCACTTACGTCGAACCCACTTGATGCCTATCACTTCACTTTAGTGACATACAGTAGCTGGAAGCGTCTGCAAACGTTGCTGACATGTGTTTCAACATGAATAAGGGTTTCGGAAAGTGCCCACGTAATTTGCAATTCCACCCCATGACAGACCGCCCGTGCCCAAGCATCTGTCTGTCAGGGCACAGAAGATAGCGGAATTGCATCCAATTGGATTCTTCCCTTGCCTGCATGGGCATCAAAATACATAGAGTCATCAGGCGACCCCATGGGCGGGGCTGCTGCTTGTCAGGTCAGGGCCCAATGATGAAGGTGTGACGTGATTAATAATAGAAATTCAAAAGAAAGAAAGACAAGATATCATACGGTAGTGGGGGCTTACAGCAATGGATCGATAAAGAGGAAAAAAACACGTGAGTATAATGGGAGGATTGCCAAGATACCAAGAAAGGTCTTGGAAAGTCTTGGCACAAATTGCGGAAGTCTCGGCATTTCTGGGCGCCAAGGAGAGATCGAGTGCCAAGTAACAGGATCACTGCGGGTTTAACTAAAAACCGGAAGTCTCCCGGTGCTTTTGGTGGCCAGGTCTGATGTCTCCCCCAACTCCCCCTCACGCAGACAGTTCGGCTTCGCCCTCCCCTCGCCCTCCTCACGGCTCTCTCTCGCTCGACTCCTCGTCGCTCAACAAGTGCCAGTGGCTCGACTGCACCAAATCTTTCTCCGACCCCGAAGCTCTTTACAACCACCTCTGCAATGATCACATTGGCAGGAAGAGCACCAACAATCTCTGCCTCACTTGCAAATGGAAGGACTGCGTCACTACCTGTTCAAAGCGCGACCATATTACCAGTCATCTAAGAGGTCTCCCCTTCTCTCCTGTGCGACTGAGCATGTACTCATCAGCCACCCCGCAGTCCATACGCCTCTCAAACCCCATGTATGCGATGTGGGTCCCCGTACACCCCTTATCTCCAGTGACCATTCTCATCCCATATTTAGATCTGTAAAAAAACTTTCAAGCGACCCCAAGATCTCAAGAAACACGAGAAAATTCATACGGAAGAACATCACGCTCAGCATAAGCACTCGAAGGCACTCACCGTTCCTGACTTGATTTACGCCAGAAATCGCCGAGAATCGTCAGATGACTCCAAGTTGTCTTCTCGGCCGAAGCTTCAACTAGGTCCTCTCGCAGACGGTAATGGCACTTTCCCGAATTCCCATTCCACTTTCCTCACGAGACTGTAGGAGGCCATTTCGGCAGCACATTGCCCACCCCTTCTCCAGAAGTGATGCACCAGCACGTAAGCGAATGGCTGTCTATGTTACCAGACGCTCACGTCCGTTCCCCTTTAAAGACGCTACTACCCACATGGGAGACTCTCCGTTCTGATGGTTCGTCAGTGCCGTCCACAGGCGTTAAGAGGCCGCATGATTATACATTCACTATGGAAGACTTTATCCAAGATGTCAAGAAGCGTCGTGTTGTCCCATCTTATGACTCCCGTATGTGGTTTAACCTCCCTGCTCGTTACAACCTGTGACTCATCTGCAGCAGATATGGCGGACCGATTGACCAGCCTCTCCTACGCGGATGTTACTGGCTCTGTTCCAAATGGCAATTTCAATCCACGCTCTGTTTCTCTAGACATCAGGACCCCCGAGGAACTAGCTGCCGTCAATCATTTCTTACTGACCCTCGGACGCGACGTTACTTCGCTTCATGAGGCCCGCACCAGTTCGAATAGCCAGGCATATTCCCACTACTTCGATTATGACGACCTTAGTCAGCTAGGCTTAACGGGCATGCCAGGGATTCCCACTTCAAACACCACGGGCCACGGTCAGAATAGCTATTCGAGTTCGGGTGGCCACTATTCTTCTCAAGCCCCATTATATGGATCCAATACAAGTGTGCGGGCGGGCCAGCAGCTTGTATCAGGCGTCTCCCACAGTGGGTCGATGTACCCTTCCATACACGATGTGGCCGACCAGGGCCTTTCCTCGGCAGCGAACATGGAACGTCGGTTATCCCATGGCACCAGTGGCCTCACTCTTGCACCACCAACTTCTTCACCCTTCCAAGTCGTCGGATATCAGCAGCCTTCACCTATCGGTCATGTGCACCTGACTCCCCCGCTGGACTCGAGTTCGCCACGGTCATCCTTATCTTCACCCTCCAATTCGACACCTCCCCATGTGCCTCACACCGAATCAGCTGTCATGTACGAGCGTAACAATCGCCCTGCGGTTCCTCCTGCGGTCCTTGCCCCGGTATCTTATCCAAGCAAGTCTATTCGCACGGTCCTCCCGCTTAAATCCATCCCGATGCGAAGCACGTCGCCGGTTGACTCGGATCACAGCTCTTCTCCGTCGTCACCGAGGGGAACCTTGCCACCAGTATTGCCCCCGCCGAGTTCGCTCCTCGCGCGCCCGTTGTATCCGCACCTCACGTCAGGCGACAACGACCTGAAGTTACCACCGCTACAGAAGCATTACCCAAGCCTGTCGCCGCCGTCGTCCCCCTCTCGTGATCAAGCCACGATCCCCGTGCTCCCCAGCTTGCGTGAGGTCACTGCGAACGCTGGTGCTTCAACTCCCACATCTGGCGTAGAGGAGCGCCTGTCACGCCGATTGGACGGCTTGAGACTCAACGGTGGAAGCAACGATGATCGTGAGCGACATGCAGCACTTATCCGCGATCTACTTGTCACGGTCAACGAGCGATATCGCACACAATTTGTGCCCGCCCGAACGCCGTTGTCCCCCGAACCCATATTGCACGACACCGAGATGTCTGCAGTGCGAAGTTGATTGAATCCTTCGGTCCGAACATTTGTACCCTTATTGGAATGCCTTGTCCCGTTTTTGGTTTTGATTCTGTTATGACTGCACTAGTACTGTGTTTCGTGAACTCCAGTCCTGCTACCATTATTATATTGCTGTCTACTATGTTAATCGATTTGGCTGTACAAACACCGGCCTCTCATGGTCTGCCGTGGCCCCGCGTATCAATCGATCACCAGTCACCGTTTAAGCGTGAGCTTGATCTTGGGCGCAGAAGGCGTATCATCCGGCGCAGCAATGACAGGGGGGCTCGTCGCAAGCGGCGAAGGGACGTGGAGCGAGCTGCTCTGACCCAGGACGAGCGAGCTGAGGCTGGGTGTCAACGGTGGCGGGCTGGCCGCGGATGCAGACGCAGACGCAGACGCCGCGGCTTGTGTGGGCGTTGCTGGCGGCTGGGTGCCCGAGTTGAACTCTGCCCAACGTGGACACTTGCGGTTCGTTTCTGAAAGGAGATAAAAAAATTTAATGGCGCGTGGTCAGCATGGCCAGCGCTGTAAGGAAGTGGAGAAGTCGATAGTGGCGTACTCATGTGGCCCATTTGGCCGCAGTGGCCGCATCGTCTCTGTACATGTGATGGGGTACATCAGTCATCGGTCATGTGGGGGGAGGTCAAGGGGTTTTAGCGGTTGAAAAAAAGGAAAAGGGGGTGGCGAAAAAACGGATCAAAATGTCCGCGGTGCGAGAGAAAATAGAAAAAAAAGGAAAAAGAGCGGATGGGAAGGTGGGAGGGAAGGGGGAAGAGAGGACAAACGTACTGTAGTGTCAGGCTTGATCGGGCGATTGAGCGTCATCAGTGTGCCCCCCTCCTTTGCGATCTTCGCATTCTTGCGATGGAGTCGGCGCTCCTGGTTCTTCTTCATGCGTGCGATCTCTTCCTCCAGTCTGCGGATAAATGTGAGTTTCAGCGGGAAAAAAAATGGGGAGTTTGGGGGAGACTCACCGTTTCTTCGCCCGGGCGTCACGGTCGCTGTCGCCCGTCGGCGCTAACGTGTCAGCACCTGTCGACTCGTCCTCGATGATCTGTCGTCGTCGTACATACGCGCGGATGACAGCCGCATCTCGTACGATTTCCGTGGCCCATTTGCCGTCGATGTAACGTTTGATGCGCATCACCCGCCGGCCGCCGTCCGGTCCGACGCTCACATCCCGGTCGCGTTCGATCGATGACGCGCGACTGAGTCCGGGCGATGCCGCCGCTGCAGGTCCGCCTGTCAAAGCGATGACGGGCGAGTGCGCACGACTTTCTTTCCGTGCCGCGCGCAGGGCTGGCTGGGATTTGTGATCGTCTTCGTCGTCGCTCAGCTGGGGCTCGTCCTTGCGGCTCAGCGAGGCGAATTGTGCCCTCCAAATGCGCTCGATCTCGGACTTGTAGATAAGTTGCTGCTCAGCGACGTTGTACCTGTGCGCAGACTTTGGGCGATTCTCAGCTTCCGCTACAAAAGCGCAATCGTCAGGTGGGGGCATCTATTAGTCAGGAGTGCAACAAGACAGACCAAGCTTTTGCTCGTAATCCTCGCCAGCCTTCACGAAGATGTCCTTCATCGACACCCGAATGAAACTAAATGCTTCGCCACGACCAGTTGGATCCCCCTCGCCATGGAGCCGTAGCATGGCCTTTGCTTGAGTAGCGAAGATAAAGTTCTTGGTTGTGATCCACGGGGCAAGTTGCTGCTCGATAGATAAGTGTGAGTCGTCATCGTCCCCACCCGTCTCTTGTGTGCCACTGTAGCCAGCGTCCTGAAGGTGTCGCTGACCAACTTGCATGCTCTCAGAGAGGACAATTTGTTCTGGTCCCACCATCTTCAGCATCTCAGCCTTGGTGGGAACAACCCAATTAGGCTTGAGACGCCAGAAACCCTGGTGGGGGCCGCGTCGATGATACTCCATGAATTCCTACGCACCCATGAGCAAGCGACAGCGACCAGCGGAGAGGAGATCGACCTTTAGACGCTGACGCATCTGCAACTCATTCTGATCTGGAAAGTATTTCATCAACCTCGAGATCTTCAAGCGCTCCCCAGGACTTTTGGCTAGTAGCTTGTATGCTATGATTTGTAAACGGTGCTTGATTGTATTCGTAATCTTTCGCGAATGGGGGCCCGGTACTTCTGTGACAGGGTAGGTTTGGCCAACAACAAAGAGGTTCTTGATCTCGCGGATGTAATACTTCGACTCGCCTTTAATGGTGTTCCTATTCGCGGTGTCATCAAATCAGTCATGTCGAGCAGAAATTACAAACTTGATAACAAGGAAGTCAGTTGCATAGGACTTATGCCTGAACAATGGGGCCCGGATGAGGTTGCTGTAGAGAGCTGGAATAGTTTGTCCTGGTTGTACATAGCCAAACTTCATGAAAGGCGATTCATCCTGCGGTTCCAATACAAATGGCTCTCCGAGGTCGCCCTGAAGACCAATCAGGCGGCTAGCGACCAGATGCTTTCTATACCCACCTTGGGTATATGCTCGTCCTTCTCGCTCTTTTTCCGATAGTAATTGACGAGAATACTGCCCATTCCAAAATTCGCTATGATGGGTGGGTGTTCTTCCTGTCACAAACGACTATAGCATTATATAACAAAGAGGGCAGCGGAAGCTCACTGAAAACTCCCATAACACGAAATTGCTGGTATCGCGGAGGCTGAGGTCACCGGTCCTTCTCAAATTCTCTCCAATGTTGCTCCCACGACCAAGCCTCCGTCCAGCCTTGTCCTTCTTTTTCTTCGCCGATCGCACTTTGGTGAACCGAATTTCAATATTCGCAGGGATTTGCAGTGCCGGTCGATGGAAAGATCGTGCCTCCTGCTTCCCCAAGCGTGTCTTGTACTGATGTAGAGTCGTAAATAACGCCACCCGAACTGACCTCGCAGAAATGACTCACAAAGGGTAACTGCAACTTCTGCGCAGAGTATGCGTGCTCGACGACAAGGTCCCCGAACGTTTGTCGGACGCGATGTCGCCCATCCTTTGAGACGTCGTAGAACTGGTCATTAGACAAGTTGAACTTGTCTTTGACTTGCGCGTTATCAAGGCGCAGACGCTTCCTTGGCCTGACTTCCGGAGCTACTAGAACATAAGGTACGATGAGGATACGAAACGCGGATACGGACCGGGAGGTCGCTCCTCCGGGATGATATCGTCATCGTTGTTGAACTCAATCTGAGTGAAATCGCGAAATGGTGCACGAGGACTCCAAATGATGCTTTGTGTCCATGCGCCGGATTCGAGGGACTTGTTAACAGGAGCCATGAGGTCAGTCCGCGTAGGCTCAGCCAACCGCGGGTCGTTCTCTGGTTCGTAGATGATCTGGTCCTCCCAATTGGACAAGAGAACTAGGTCAAAGGAACGATCATGAAGAGGAATTGAGGCAGACGTGTCGATGGCCCCATGCTTTCGCTAATTACAGGCAATGAGGATGGAAGGTCCCTGAAATGCCACGAAAAACGCACCGCGAGAGCAGCACGAAGATCGTGGTCGATGCTCCCTGAAGAAACTACTTCCTCGACACGCTCATTTTCCACCTGTCGCTTCGTATCCCCAACTACTCCGTCGAGAAAGGTTTTAGGAATGTCCCTCTTCTTGGGGTAGACCGATTCCACTGTAAACCGACGTTAGTCAACAGCGAATGAACATAGAAACACACACATTGTAGGGGGCGTTTCACCACGCGAGACTTCTTGACGGCAAACCCCTGAAAAAGCTCCGTGAAGTCCAGAACTTTGTTCTTCTCAAAGGAGGGAAAGCGCTCGTAGACAGTCTTGGGTCTTTCAACGAGACGTCGGACGACGCGCACGCGCCGTTGCCTGAACGGGGCCACTGGCGAGACGGCTTCCATCTTCACGAGTTCTTCCTCCTCTTCCTCCTCCTTCAGTTCGCGGTCTACCTCATCCTCGAAGTCCTCTCCCTCCCCGGCACCTACCGCGCCTTCGTCTTGACCAAACTTGTCGTTGTAGATTTGAGAAGAGGAGAGGGTGGGGATTCCCGAGATTCCGAGTTGATTGGAAAGGCCCGTGCTGGGAATGGAGAGATCCGAAAGGACATGGTCGAGAGAAAAACCTGTTAGGGCTGAAACTGCGTCATCCTGCGGGAGGGAGCTTAGCAGCAAGCCAACGCTCAGCTGAGTAACAGGCATACTTCGTTCGACATTGCCTGAAACGGATCGTAGGACCAGAGAGTCGAGGGGGAACACCTTTCTACGGGAAAACGGGCTTGCCTCGCAGCACTAGAAGCTCGAAGGTTGGTGGCGTAAGGAGGAGTTGAGGAGTTGAGACACAAGCTGTAGCAAGGGCGCGGTAAATCAGTCACCGTGCGACTTCGGCCCGGCCCGGGTCATGTGTAAATCAGACGCAGACGCGTCACTTTTTGCTCCCGCTCTCTCGTCCTCTTCATCTCATAAGTTCGTCTTCAAGACCGTTTTCAGCTGACACCCTTTCCCCGTCTCTTAGGATGTCCGTCGCATCCCGGGCGCTTCAACCGTCACTGCCCGGTAGCACGTTGGAGATTTAGGCTTAGATTCAGGTCTCGATTGAATGTGCCTGCTCGTGCCTCTATCCGGATTATTATTACTGAAGTTCTAACCTGCCATCCTCGACTTACTATTGCTGAAACTCCACAGGTTAAGTGGTCCGTAACCCTTGCAGAGGAAGGTGTAGCACGTCACAAATCCTTGAAAGGTGTTTAGGGAGAACATTGCCTGTGCAGGACATACCACCTTGTCGCCATTTATCAATGACATAAAGAGAACATTCCACATCGATAACCCGTTTACGAATGTCAGCATCGGTTTCGCCAAGAAGTCGCGAGGCAGGTGATTACGGAGCTCGTGAATGCTTGCGAAGCGGTCGGTAAGGTGATTCAAGCAAGTTCAACTGCCATCAGCCGTACCGTGAAATTGGTAGGAATCGCCACCAACCACTAGCCGACACTCATGGGATGGGAATCGTGCTAAGGCAATGTTATTTGCGCGCGTCATCTCACCGCATACGTCCTCAATAGAACCCCTCCATGGGCACCATCTCAACTTGGTCATTTGTGGGGTACCGCGTCGGCGCACCTTCGCGTCGAAACATCAACCAATAATAGCACGCGATGCGTGCGACGGACTTGATGGAATCGCCACCACCTGCGCTTGCCCCGGGGTAAGGCGGGAACGGTGGTGAGCCCTATGGGATGTGCAGCTTTAGGTTTCAATTGACGGTCACCTCGGACACGGTAAGATAGGATGGATCGGGGAGGTTGGGTTGAGTTGGAGAGGAATAGCACTAGGTCGAGCATGTGGCTTCCACTCCATTGCATACTTGTATCTAACGGAACACAACGCCAAGAATGACAAGGCATGCAATGCACATTGAATATTTGAAGATGACCATGTGTCGTCGTATACAGTATCTCATTCCCACGCCTCCATCCCATTTCTGATTCCTCCCCCACGGCTCACGTGCGTGACAGTCTCCTCTTGATGATGTGTAGGTCCAACCCATCTTATTTTTATCACGCTCAGCCGAACTCTATCAGGAGTGCCCGTGTGGGGCTTGTGTTTTCTCCAGCGGTGCTGGCCATAAACAGAATCATGTCTCGGTCGGTGTTATTTTCGATGTCACTACGGTATTTTTCTCGCTGAACCCGCTACTCGCTGCGCTGAGTACGCTCACCTTCACGTTACCCCCAAACGTGATCATGCGTGTGTCCATGGCTTATGGTGCTTTACCATATATTATCTCTTCCCCTTACAGTTTCCGCCCTGGGTAACATTTCAACGCCTGGCACTACGGATAGCAGTTCCTTGTGACGCCCTACTCATGTATCGTTGAGGGTCTAGTGGTTAGCGACAACGAAAGGAAGGAGGCGCACTATATTTGCCTGCAGCGACACCATTGAGAAGTACATCGACGGCACCTCCGAGTGTGCTTCCACCGAGGAGACCTATGTTGGGGGTGAACAAGCTCATACAGCGGGACGTGGACTCGAGCATATACTACCGCCGAAGGGACCATGATTGCCGGTCTCATCGTCGGGAATGCTGGGCTTATCGCCGCCTGGAGTAATAGGCCTCAGGCTGTCACCGCTTGGAGTAGGCCTGTCAGCCTCCAAGTATGGACGGATAAATATCAAGGCGATGCGAACCGAGGAATGTTAGAGACCGGATGCACAGGAAGGGAAAGGAATTCGTTTCCGTTGGTCAGTCCGTTTCAATTCAAGCTGCCCGCGACACATGATGCAAAGAATTGGACCGAACGGACCGGACCCTCTGACATGAATGACGAGAGGATCTACTTTTCTCTTTTTCTATCCGAGAGGGGTCACCACATAATTCGCAGGGGCGAAGTGAAGGAAGGACTGTGATATCGCTTTTGTAGAAAAGAACGAGTCTAGAAAGGTTGAGTTCGGGCACGCGTTGGGCCTCAAAACGCATGCGAGTCAGACACGAGAGCTGAGGGCACAAAAATGAACTGTCTACAGTATATAACGAGTGAATAAGGTTCTGGACTAAACGAATGTACTACTCTCTGTCAAAATGAATGCTAAGTGTGTCCATGTGGAATGGTCCGGGTACTGTAATCTTGTCGGTCCGCTCCGCGCGCCATTTGCTACAGCTTTGTCACCAATATCACCATATCAGCTGAATGGCGATCGCATAAGAGTAGACCAAGCACGTTTCTGGCCGCACGGAAGACGGACAGCCCACCGTTTACGAGGTGGCGCGGATGCTGGAGGGAGAATTCAACTCAGACTCGTGTACTCCGGCAGTAATATGGCTGCGGATATATAGTGGGCAGTTTCAAAGGTGCTTCGATTGTTAGTTGGCATCAGTTCTGAGTCCAACGGCCCACTCGGGGATACTGAGTATTCCTTCCTTAGGCTTCTCCACTCCCAACAATCGCTGGGACTGATGACGTTGGAATGACCATCGATTATGGCGCGTTCTACGATTCCCAGCTGCCGTGCGTAACGTACAGACTCGAAGAACGATGTGTGCGTCATTAATATAACCCGATTGTGACCCCTCTTGGAGGAGTTGACACACCTGGTTTGGCTCCAACGCTTCTCCTTCTCTGCATGATCCCTGTCCTGAGCGATACAAGAATATACTCCGAGCACTACGTCCATCACTCAGGACTTAAGCCTCCGGGTCGTGCACCGAATAACCGAGGGGTGTTTCGGGGTCAAAATATCTGGTATCACCGCGTGACTGTACGAAACATGTGGTCCTGCCCAATTTCGTGGTTCGTGGTCGGACTGTCCTCAACCTGTTAGCTTCCGTGATACCTACGGCAAGCTTGATATTTGATATTGCTTAGAAGGCTCCCGTTACGCACACAAACATCGCAGTTCCGGCCCGGAACGGGAACCCAAAGTCAAGAGAAGGTGAAGGGGCTTGTCTCGGCAGAGAGCGCTGATCTTCATACGCATTACGCTTGACGTCTATGTACCGTTACCCACTCGATTAATAGCCATTCGCAAGGAGTGACTTCCTACTCGTCGTGTATACTCAGCGTCCCAAAAGGTCACATCCTGTGCGTCTTGTCTCCACGTCTAACCTCGTTTAATTTCCCAGAACGCCGCTGCAGTGGGTGGGAGGCACCGTCGCGGTACAGATGAGATACGAGGGTTCCAAATTTTCGCTCATTCAGGCGATCCCTAAAGTCAGGGTCGCATTTTATTGACTGCTTTCGCCCCCGGTGACGTCTCGCTCAGTTGTGGCGTGCTATCGGAACAAAGAAGTGCTGGTTTTTGGTGATACATTCGCGATCTCGTTCGGAGAAGTTCCATGAACGAGGGCCCGCAAGTACCTCGGCAGGTCAATAAGAATCTGGCACATCAGCACAAGAAATTCAGTTTATATGACCCTCAGCAACTTTTGTTACCTGCTGATCGAAGCTGTTACGATGTGCTCACCCGCTGATTCTCCACTGACGACGGACTAGGAATCGACAACTTATTCCAGGTACTGTCAGCGGAATATTTTCTGTGCCCCCAGGGTTCATATTAAATACTCACATCAACGCACGTTGTCGTAGCGAAATTAGCCCTGTCCTTCGTGCTATTCGACCCTGGTGGCCTATACCGTATACTCTTGTTTCATATGTGCTCTGTGCATGCCGCCGTGCTCCCTTTCTCCTTATCAGGGTGATCGCTTTCATCCTCGAAGCGGGTTACTACATTCAGGATTTCCAGCAGGAAACGCAACTTCTCCCCGTTGCTTTTCTTGTTCGCCGAAGTTGGTCGCGACCTGCGCAGATACTGTTATTTTGACATGTCATTCGCTCTCAAGCGGCTTGTATTGCCTTTGTCGCGCTATACAGTATCCTCTAACAGGCTACGTGGAAAGGGACTTGCGTGGCACGTGCGATTGCCCGGTGTAACACTGAACCCTGAACAACCTCAACTTATCTCTTTTGCTCATGCGGTTTCCTTGCTTCCTTGTTTGACAACACTCAGTTTGACTTGCTACCCACGTTCGAAGCTTGTGTCCACATGCCGGCATGGCATCAAGTCCTTTGTCGTCCTCATAGACGAGGAAGTATTCACACTGCGCGGCAGGCCAGCCATCACAGCCCTTCACCTCACAAACTGGTCTGGCGATCACGCCATCCTCAATAATCTCCTCGGAACTCTACCACCACTCCCTGCGCACGTTATCACTTGCAGCGCTCCTCCCTCCCTCCTCTACTCACCGCCCCCTAACTACCCCACTCTACCCAATCCGTCAGACATTGGACCCCCCGCTCGCTCCCGCGCTTCTCGAACGGCCCACAAATCCCACAACCTTCCTGCAAGTGTGCGCGTTAGGGTTTATCCGCCAGCCAGAGCTCGCTGTCCTCGCGGCATTTCTTGTCGTGCATGGCAACATCCTCACAGTGCTTACGCTACCAACGCTCACCACGGCATGCGGCATTTATCACTGCGAACGTCGTTGAGCACCTCGAGTCGCTTCGCACAGAGCACCCATACGCCGCGCTCCGACCCCGGTGCACGCGTATACACCATGAGGCACTCGCACTCAGTCCAGCACTGGTTATCGTCCGCCGGGAGATGTGCGCGCGCGCTGACGATGATTTTAACGGCCACGCCAGAGTCCGAGTCACTTGCAGGGGGCTGGAATGCCTGTGTGTGATGCCGTGGTACGGTCATGGGGAGGAGCTAGAGGTTGTGAGTAGATTGAGGCTTGCGTGTATACGGCTTGGGATCCGCATCGAGTTCGAACTGGAAATGAGGGTGTTTGGGGCGCACTTTTCCGCGGGCGTAATGGTACAGCACTGTGGACATCTTCCAAGACCACGACAAGTCCAAAAATAATACCAAAGGCAAGGCGATACGGAGATGATCTTTGTCTGGAGCTGCTTCTAGTGACCTCTCGAAATTGCGGGCCTCTGCTAACGTGAAAATGTGCATCATTAAACACATGGTCCATGCTTCCCTTCCATTGAGTTTCAAACGGGTTTTTCCCGCACGTCGCTTCAGGAAGGTCAGACGAGCACATGTTTGTCTACGCGTAAGAGAGGTAAATTTCTCATGTCAAGAAGGATCCTAGTGCCCCATATAGTTCAGCATGCGGGCTATGGACCCTCTCTGGTGGTTGATAATGACGAGAGGTTTTTGCTCTAGCAGATTCCATTCGCATCCGAGGTTATGGCCACATCCAAGTCGTAGAGGGTGCACAGGGGCGATTCACTGCTCTTAGTGTTCCATCTTCTATCCACTTTCCAGAAACCAGTCGTTTACCATATTTGAGAATCTCTATCCCGCTCTCCCACTCCCGGGCCGCTTTTCGTTCTGACAACCGAACTCTCGAATTATTATCTCACCTACGTACACTGCGCAACAACAGCAAGAATGGACCAAACTTCCGAGCAATGTTATGACCTGTCGTGGGCCATGGCTGTGGTAAACAAAGTGGTAAACGAGGGTATTCGACGGAATGAAAACGTGGTATGAAGGTGTCAATCCTAGTGCGACGTGCACTGTAAGCTAAG
>Ga0307510_10002229_pt1 | contig 21900 bp, 20 predicted proteins | sample 12_EM_MG_FD_207224 | JGI IMG/M metagenome (GOLD analysis project Ga0307510, IMG submission 207224) | Populus trichocarpa ectomycorrhiza microbial communities from riparian zone in the Pacific Northwest, United States - 12_EM | ecosystem: Host-associated > Plants > Roots > Unclassified | place...
CGAAACTGGTGACGGTGTGGGGCGGCTGGTCGGTGAAGTGGTACGTCGGTTTGCTCGACAACACGCAACTGATGGGCTCGGTAGTGCGCTCGCTGGAAATCGCCTGCTACACCGCGATCGCTGCCGTCGCGTTGGGCACCCTCGCCGCTTTCGTGCTGACTCGCGTCACGCGCTTCAAGGGTCGCACGCTGTTTGGTGGTCTGGTCACCGCGCCATTGGTAATGCCTGAGGTGATCACCGGCCTGTCGCTGTTGCTGCTGTTCGTGGCGATGGCGCAGTTGATCGGCTGGCCGCAGGAGCGTGGCATCGTCACGATCTGGATCGCCCACACCACGTTTTGTGCCGCTTATGTCGCGGTGGTAGTCTCCGCCCGCCTCCGCGAGCTGGATCTGTCGATCGAAGAAGCGGCGATGGACCTCGGTGCGAAACCGTTCAAGGTGTTTTTCCTGATCACCATTCCAATGATCGCGCCGTCGCTGGCCGCGGGCGGGATGATGTCGTTTGCCTTGTCGCTGGATGACCTGGTATTGGCCAGCTTCGTTTCCGGACCAGGTTCGACGACGTTGCCGATGGAAGTGTTCTCGGCGGTGCGTCTGGGCGTGAAACCTGAGATCAACGCCGTGGCCAGCCTGATTCTGCTGGCGGTGTCGCTGGTGACTTTCCTGGTCTGGTACTTCGGCCGCAAGGCAGAAGCCAACCGCAAGCGGGCGATTCAGGAAGCGATGGATCAGACCGCAAACGAGTCGTGGCGACCACAGCAACAAGCCGCCACCGCATAACCCTGTAGGAGCTGCGGCACGCTGCGATCTTCTGATCTTGATGTGAAAGATCAAAAGATCGCAGCCTCGTTTCACTCGACAGCTCCTACACATGCTGGCGCTGTTAACCGAGTTTTGGCTTTGTGTTTTTGAATAAAAAGAATGGAGTTGTACCAATGAAAATGTTTGGCAGGACTCTGCTGACACTGTCCTTAATGGGCGCGATGGTCATGGGCGCCCAGGCCAACGACAAGGTGCTGCGTGTTTACAACTGGTCCGATTACATTGCACCGGACACCGTCAAGAAGTTCGAAGACGAGACCGGCATCCGCGTGACCTACGACGTCTTCGACAGCAACGAGACCCTTGAGGCGCGTTTGCTGGCGGGCAAATCCGGCTACGATCTGGTCGTGCCGTCGAACAGTTTCCTGGCCAAGCAGATCAAGGCTGGCGTCTATCAGACCCTGGACAAATCGAAGCTGCCGAACTGGAAGAATCTCAACCCGGTGCTGCTGAAAAACGCTGCCGCCAGTGATCCGGACAACGCCCACGCGTTCCCGTACATGTGGGGCTCGATCGGCATCGGTTTCAACCCGGCCAAGGTCAAGGAAGTGCTCGGCGCCAACGCCCCGACCAATTCCTGGGACTTGCTGTTCAAGCCGGAAAACGCTGAAAAACTCAAAGCCTGTGGCATCAGTTTCCTCGACTCGCCGACCGAAATGATCCCGGCCGCCCTGCACTACCTGGGCTATCCGGTGAACGACAAGGACACCGCGCACATCAAGGAAGCCGAGGCGCTGTTCATGAAGATTCGCCCGAACGTGGCGTACTTCCATTCCTCGAAATACATCTCCGATCTGGCCAACGGCAACATCTGCGTGGCGGTCGGTTACTCCGGCGACGTGCTGCAGGCCAAGGCCCGCGCGGTGGAATCGGGCAACAACGTGGTGATCGACTACAGCATTCCCAAGGAAGGCGCCGGCAGTTTCTATGACATGGTCGCCATTCCGCGTGATGCGGCGAACGTCGAGAACGCCTACCTGTTCATGGACTTCCTGATGCGTCCGGACATCATTGCCGAGATCACCAACAGTAACGGCTACAGCAACGCCAACGCGGCGGCTACGCCATTGGTGGACGAAGCGATCCGCAACGACCCGGGCTCGTACCCGTCGCAAGCGGTGATGGCGACGTTGTATGCGGTGCCGGATCAGCCGATTGCCACGCAGCGGATCATGACCCGTGGCTGGACCCGGGTGAAACTCGGTAAGTAAGACTACGGAGTTGGAGTTCCAACAACCCTGATGAACATGTGGGAGCTGGCTTGCCAGCGATGACAGTGGGTCAGGCAAAGGTGATTCGGATGTGCTGACCCCATCGCTGGCAAGCCAGCTCCCACAGGGTTTTGTGATCACATTCAGACAGTGCCAGGCCCAGGATTTCTTAGCTTAAATAATTCAATGATTTCCCGTTCACGCAGCGCCTTACCACCGCTGCACCCTGCTATGAACGGCCTCACCTGGCTCCCTCGGCTCAGGTGAATTCTCAGGCGCCTTCGGGCGCCTTTTTTTGTGCGCTCACATCAGCGACCAATCTTGCAGGATCCGATAGCGCCCCTTGTGTGATTCGAACAGGGCGAAGCGTTCGGCGCGCAGGAATAACTCCGGCGGGGTGGCCGACTCAGGCTCCGGCGCACGGTACTCTCTAGCCAACGTCAGATGCGGGCGAAACTCGCGGGTTGTTTCTTCAAAGCCAAAGGGCAACATCGCCTGCTCTAGTGCGTAGACCAGCCGCAGCAGCGCTTGTGGCGCCTGCTCCGGCGCCAGCGACAACACCCCGGCGCGATGCCAGACCTGCAAGTGGTTCAACGAAATCTTCAACGCCTCTCCCGGCGTGCGCACTTGTCCGGCCGCCTCGCAGACGTCGTTGATCTGCGCCAATGGCACCGCGCCGAGAAACAGCAGCGTCAGGTGAAAATTGTCCGCCGGCACCGCCTTACCGGTGCGCAACCCCAACTCCCCGCGCCACTGAGCGATCGCCTTGCGTTGCGCCGGCGGGCAATCGAGGGCGAAAAACAGTCGCTTCGCTTCATCGGTCATGGCCCTGCTCCCCTGTCCATTGTTATTCGCCGGATTCTACACAGCCTGATCAAACGACTCGTGACAGGAAGCTATAGTTCAAGGATTGCCATCAACCGGAGGCCGCCATGCGCGAGATCCTCAGCAAAGAACCCTGGTGGGCGCGACCACCGCATCCCGGGCAGGACGAGAAGGAGCTGGAATGGGGCTGGCTGGTGCATTACAGCGAGGGTGAGCCGCGTTTCGAGTTCGTCCGCGAGCGGCCCACTGACGAACAGATTCGCGAGCGCAAAAGCTGCCGCATCACCCCCTCACCCGAGTGAACACAGTACCTGTAGGCCTTCGCCTGCTCGCGATAGCGGCAGGTCTGCCAAGCCAGCTCCCACAAGGTCTTGCGGTGCGCCCACCATTGCTGGTTTCACACAAAACCTGTGGGAGCTGGCTTGCCAGCGATAGCGGTAGGTCAGGCAATGATGATTTTGAATGTACGGGCGCCATCGCGAGTAGACGAAAGCCTACAAGAGATTTTGCGTTGGCCTCAGGATTCAAGAATGTTCTTGAAACCACCAAAGATCATGCGCTGGCCATCAAATCCCATCGGGTTGACGTCCGGTTGCATGCGCGGATCGTCCATCATTTTTGCCATGCCGGCGTCGCGCGTGGCTTTGTCTGGCCAGATCAGCCAGCCGGACGACACCGTTTCGCCTTCCTTGAGTTTGACCGCCATCGGGAAGGACGTGACCTTGCCCTCCGGTACGTCATCGCCCCAGCATTGAACCACGTCCTGTGCGCCGTATTCCTTGAACAGTTTCGCCGCGATTTCACAGTGTTTTTTGTACTGCTCACGATTTGCATTCGGCACCGGTGCGGCAAAAATATCGATGTAAGCCATGATCACTCTCCTTGCATGTTGGTTTCGATCTGCTGGTTAGTCGATTGCGGTGGCTGCCATTCGACAGGATTCACGCCCAAGCCGACCGACGGCTCATCGCCCCCACCCAGATTGCGCTCGACCTGCCCGGCCATGTGCAACGTGCCGGCCATGACGCCAGTCGTCGGGTTCTGCACCAGTTTCAGCCAGGCCTTGTCGAAGGTGCTGCCCAGACTGCTGCGGATCAGCGCTTCGCTGTCAGGGCGGTCATTGGCCTGAATGATCGCGCGAATGCCGGCCACACCGACCGAAATCAGTCCGCCAGCCAGTTTTCCGGCCGCTGCTGCGACTGCGCTGGCAGCCCCACGCGGGGCCATTTCCGCTTCCATCCGCTGACTGGCGCGCTTGGCCACCGGGGCCATGCCGGCATCGGTCGAGGCAATCCCCTTTGCGCCGCCCTCAGTGTGGATCTTGTCGATCAGCGCAGCGTAGGCCGGCAGCGTATTCAGCGGCTCGGTACTGATCACCTGAAACAGCGAGGCATCCCGCGCCGGTGGCGGGCCAAGCGCAATGGCCGGGACTTTCTGCAAACGTCCATTGAGCTGACCAACGGGCACACCATGACGTTGGGCGATGAGCGGCATCTGCTGCGCCATCAACTGCGCATAGAACGCCGTGGCCTGACCAAGAATCGCATCCGGATCGATCTCCACCGCCACCGGCGCCAGCACCCTTTCCTGATATTGCTCAAGCAGATACGCCGCCAAGCGCTTGGCCGACGCATCTTGCTCGCCACCGGCATTGATCGTGTACCAACTGACCTTCATCGACAGCCATTCCTGGGTCCAGTAGCTGCTGAACCACGGGATGAAATTTTCTTCAGTTTGCTGATAGACCCGAGTGCGCCAATGTTCCATCGAACCACGGGCGAAGACTTTGACTTGCTCGGTGGACTGCTGCGAAGCACTGACGATTTCCCGGTCGATCTGCTGCCAGGTCTGCGGCGAGACGAACACGGCCTGCGGCGCTGCCACCGGGGCCCGCGCCGAGGTGGCGCAGCCAGCCAGCAACAACAGTGCGGCGACGAGCAGCGCACGCGGGTTCACGGTAGCGGTGTCCTTGAGATGAGCGGGATGCAGATTTGAGTATAGGTGGGTCAATTGAGCCTGATGTTGGAAGTACCGGCCTCATCGCTGGCAAGCCAGCGCCCACAAGGATTTCCAGCGGCCGCAGATTTTGTGATCACCTCAGAACCTGTGGGAGCTGGCTTGCCAGCGATGAGGCCATCAGCAACACCCAAAAAACCCCAACCATCACTGCCATCGATATTCACCATCGCCACGATTGCCTTCCGCCCACCGCCCATCAAAGGCACGATTGAGCCATCCGAAACACAGCGAGGAGTTCACAACATGATTCACACCCACGTCACACTCTCCGTGAGTTTCCCGGTGTTCGGCAGCAACTATTACGACCAGCACGCCGTGTCGCACAAAGCGCAGGCACTGGTGTTCAACGAAGATTTCGAAGATCTGTTGATGCCCGCTGCGACCAATCACTTCAGCAATGAAGTGGTCGGCATCAACGATCAATTCCGTTTTCTGAGCGACATTCTCGCCACCCATTTGCTGGACATCGAGGCCTCCGTGCCTGCGCGATCCAGCGTCCGGGCGAGCGCTCACTTTTCTTGAGTATCGAGTGCTAAACAAAGAGGGCGTCCCATCGCGGGACGCCCTCTTGCGTTCAATCAGTCATCATCCCGATCACGATAGTAACGACGCCCGTCGCGGCGATCATCGCGGTCATCCCAGCGCCGGTCATGGTCGTAATTGCGGCCATGATCGCGGTCGTAATGCCGGCCATGGCGGTGGTCATCATCAAAATCCGCGACACAGCCACCGAGCATTACGGCGGCGGTCACGGTCAGCAGCATCGTTGTTGCGCGCTTCATTCAACACTTCCCTAAAACCAAGGTCTTGACGACGGAATCGGCCACACTGCCCGCTCCTTCAGGACGCAGTGCGCGCAGCCGCAGATACGACCGGGCAAAACGCCGTTGATTCAATGGCCACTATCGACCGTTTGTCGCCCCGCCCGCGCTGCCCGAGCGGCGGCGAAATGCCACCTATACTGCTTGCAACCAAGCCCCACGCAATGGATCTGCGCCCTCAATAACAACAAGCAGAGGTGGACCATGGTCTGGCAGCAAATTTACGACCCGTTCGGCAACCCGGTGATCTCCACGCTCATGGCCGCCGTACCGGTGGTGGTGATGCTAGCGGCACTGGCGTTTTTCCACGTCAAGGCGCATCTGGCAGCGTTATTGGCGCTGGCTTCCGCCCTTCTCATATCGATTTTCGCCTTCGGCATGCCGGCGAGCATGGCTGGCTCTGCGGCGTTGTTTGGCGCGGCCAATGGCTTATTGCCGATCGGCTGGATCGTCCTCAACATCATCTTTCTGCATCGCCTGACCACCGAGAACGGCTCGTTCAAAGTGCTGCAGGACTCACTTGCGCGCATCACTGATGATCGACGTTTGCAGTTGCTGCTGATTGCGTTCTGCTTCGGTGCATTTTTCGAAGGTGCGGCGGGATTCGGCACGCCAGTGGCGGTGACCGGGGCGATTCTGATCGGCCTCGGCTTTTCGCCGCTGGCCGCATCCGGCTTGGCACTGATCGCCAACACCGCGCCCGTGGCTTTTGGCGCATTGGGCACACCGATCATCACCCTGGCCAAAGTTACCGGGCTGGATGAAATGGAGCTGTCGATGATGGTCGGTCGGCAGTTGCCGTTTTTCTCGGTGCTGGTGCCGTTCTGGTTGATCTGGGCATTCGCCGGGTGGCGCAAGATGCTCGAGATCTGGCCGGCGATTCTGGTGGCCGGCGTCAGCTTCGCGATCCCGCAATTTCTGGTGTCGAACTACCACGGGCCAATGCTGGTGGACGTGATCGCCGCGCTGATTTCCATGGCCTGTCTGACGCTGTTTTTAAAGGTGTGGAAACCGGCGACCATTCACACCTCGGCAGCGCTGTCAGGGCGCGTCGACAACTCCAAAGTCGAGGAGGAAAAAGTCACCGCCAGCGCCGCGTTCAGTGATCAGGCGCGGCCGGCGGTGATGCGCGCGTGGATGCCGTGGATCATCCTCACCGTGTTTGTGTTTGCCTGGGGCACGCAGAGCTTCAAGAACATGTTCGACACCCGTCCGGCGATTGATCCGGTCACCCAGTCGGCCAAGCTTGATCCCACAGGCAAACCGCTGCGCGAAGCCAACCCGATTTTCGCCCCGGCGGTGACCTTCACCACCCTGCACCTGCAAATAGAAAAAGTCCCGCCGGTGGTCGCGGCACCGAAGGCTGAAGAAGCGGTGTACAAATTCACCTGGCTCACCGCTACCGGCAGCGGGATTCTGCTGGCGGCGATTGTCGGCGGTTTGCTGATGGGCTACTCGATTCCGCAACTGATCAAGCAATACCTGCGCACATTGTGGGTGGTGCGGTTTTCGCTGATCACCATTGCAGCGATGCTGGCGCTGGGGTTTCTCACGCGTTACTCCGGACTCGACGCGACCATGGGTCTGGCGTTTGCAGCGACGGGGATTTTCTATCCGATGTTCGGCACGCTGCTCGGTTGGCTGGGTGTGGCGTTGACCGGCTCCGATACAGCGTCAAACGTATTGTTTGGCGGCTTGCAGCGGGTGACTTCGGAACAGCTCGGGATCAGTCCGGTGCTGATGGCGGCGGCCAACAGCTCTGGCGGGGTGATGGGCAAAATGGTCGATGCACAATCGATCGTGGTCGCCTCCACCGCGACCCGCTGGTATGGGCATGAGGGCGAGATTCTGCGCTACGTGTTCTTCCACTCGATCGTGCTGGCGATACTGGTCGGCGGGCTGGTGACATTGCAGGCGTATGTGGCGCCGTTTACCTCGATGGTGGTCGGCGGGCATTGAGGCTGGATGATCTGGCCCCATCGCTGGCAAGCCAGCTCCCACAGGAACTCATGCTGTAAACAAAATTTCGTTCACAACATCGAAACCTGTGGGAGCTGGCTTGCCAGCGATGAGGCACTGACATTCAACACTCATGTTGACGGACAAGACGCCATCGCGAGCAGGCGAAGGCCTACAGTGGATTGTGTCGTACCGTCGATTAATGAGCCACACACATAACTCTATAGCGAAAATCCGACAAAACCTTTTCCTCTTCCCGACAGTCACTCCTTAACGAGACCGGCGATGACGCTGGCTGCCCGCTTGGGCCAACCACGACCCTGCTGCCCTGATGAAGAGAGAAAAGGAATCGAACCATGACGATTTCCCGACGCGGATTTCTGATCCTCGGCGCCGTGACCGCCACCGCCTTCGCGATGCCGCCGTTTATCAGCCTCAAGGCCTACGCGGCCAATCTGGAGCAACCGGCCATGAGCAAAGTGACGATCAACGTCAACGGCAAGCCGCGTGCGCTTGACGTCGACACCCGCACCACCCTGCTCGATGCCCTGCGCGAGCATCTGCACTTGACCGGCAGTAAAAAAGGTTGCGACCACGGCCAGTGCGGCGCCTGCACGGTGATCGCCGATGGTCGACGCATCAATTCTTGCCTGACCCTGGCGGTGATGCATGAAGGCAGTGAGATCACAACCATCGAAGGCCTCGGCATGCCCGACAATCTGCACCCGATGCAGGCCGCGTTCATCAAGCATGACGGCTATCAGTGCGGTTATTGCACGCCAGGCCAGATCTGTTCGGCGGTGGCGGTGATCAAAGAGATCCGCGACGGCATTCCCAGCCACGTCAGCCCCAGCCTGACCGAGCAACCGCAACTGATCGCCAGTGAGTTTCAGGAGCGCATGAGCGGCAATATCTGCCGCTGCGGGGCTTACTCGAACATCATTGAAGCGATCACTGAAGTCGCGGAGGTGCCGGCATGAGACCGTTCAATTACAGCCGCGCCGACTCCCCCGCCGCTGCCGCTGCGCAAGCGGCACAGGTCGAAGGCGCACGCTTCATCGCTGGCGGCACCAACCTGCTGGATTTGATGAAGCTAGACATCGAAACCCCGCTGCATCTGATCGACGTCAATCACCTCGGCCTGGATCAGATCGAAGCCACCCCCGAAGGCGGATTGCGCATCGGCGCACTGGTGCGCAACACCGATCTGGCCGCCGATGCGCGCATCCGCAAAGACTACGCCCTGCTCTCCCGCGCGTTGCTCGCCGGGGCTTCCGGGCAGTTGCGCAACATGGCGACCACTGCCGGCAACCTGCTGCAACGCACGCGCTGTCCGTACTTTTACGATACGAATCAGGCCTGCAACAAACGCCAACCCGGCAGCGGTTGCGCAGCGATCGGCGGGGTCAGTCGGCAACTGGGGATTATCGGCGTCAGCGACGCGTGCATCGCCACACACCCGAGTGACATGGCAGTTGCCATGCGCGCGCTCGATGCGCAGATTGAAACGGTGAAACCCGATGGCACGACACGCAGCATCGCCATGGCCGATTTTCATCAATTGCCGGGCACCACGCCGAACATCGAAACCAGCCTGACGCCTGGCGAGTTGATCACCTCGGTGACACTGCCCGCGCCCGTCGGCGGCACCCACGTTTATCACAAGGTGCGAGATCGCTCGTCCTATGCGTTCGCGCTGGTCTCGGTCGGCCTGATCCTGCAAAAGGACGGCAGCGGCCGCATCGCCGTCGGCGGTATCGCGCCGAAACCATGGCGGGTCGAAGCCGCCGAAGCATTGTTGCCCAAGGGCGCCAAAGCGGTCAGCGAACGCCTGCTCGATGGCGCCACGCCGACCCACGACAACCAATTCAAACTGACCCTGGTCGAGCGCACGCTCGGTTCGGTGTTGGCGCAAGCGAGGGATGAAGCATGAAATTCGACACGCCCGCCACCACCAACCCGATCGACCAGTTGAAGGTCGTCGGCCAGCCCACCGACCGCATCGAAGGGCCGTTGAAAACCTGCGGTCAGGCGCCTTACGCCTATGAGCAGCATGAAGCGGTGGCCAATCAGGCTTACGGCTTTATGGTCGGCTCGGCCATCGCCAAGGGGCGCATCAACAATATCGATCTTGAACAGGCGAAAGCCGCGCCAGGTGTGCTGGCCATCGTCACCGCCGCCAACGCCGGCAAACTCGGCAAAGGCCAATACAACGCCGCGCATTTGTTGGCCGGGCCGGAGATTCAGCACTACCACCAGGCGGTTGCGCTGGTGGTTGCCGAGACCTTTGAACAGGCGCGCGCCGCTGCGCAAATGGTCAAGGTCGACTACGTCGCGGCCAAAGGCGAATTCGATCTGGCCAGCGTGCGCGACCAAGGCGTCGAGCCGAAAGACGAATTGCCCGACGTCAGCCATGGTGATTTCGCCAAGGCGTTCGCCGCCGCGCCGGTGCAGTTCGATCAGACGTACACCACGCCGGATCAGTCCCACGCGATGATGGAGCCGCACGCCACACTGGCGGCTTGGAAAGGCGATCAACTGACCTTGTGGACATCGAATCAAATGATCGCCTGGAGCGTCGACGACATCGCCACTACGCTTGGTTTGCCTAAAGAAAAAGTCCGGCTGATTTCGCCGTACATTGGTGGAGGTTTCGGCGGCAAGTTGTTCATTCGCGCCGATGCGATTCTTGCCGCCCTCGGTGCGCGCATGGCTGGCAGACCGGTGAAAGTCGCCCTCGCCCGCCCGCAGATCGCCAATAACACCACCCACCGCCCGGCGACGATTCAGCGCATTCGCATGGGTGCGACGGCGGACGGCAAACTCACCGCGATCGCCCACGAAGGCTGGTCGGGCAACTTGGCTGAAGGCAAGGTCGAGGTCGCGGCGCAACCGAGTCAGTTGTTATACGCCGCTGAAAATCGACTAGTGAGCATGCGCCTCGCGCCGCTGGATCTGCCCGAAGGCAACGCCATGCGTGCACCTGGTGAAACGCCGGGGCTGATGGTGCTGGAAATCGCCATGGACGAGATGGCCGAGCAGCTCAAGCTTGATCCGGTCCAGTTCCGCATTCTCAACGACACCCAGGTCGACCCGGTGAAAACCGAGCGGCCATTCTCGCAGCGGCGCCTGATCGAATGCCTGCAAACCGGCGCGGAGAAGTTCGGTTGGGACAAGCGTAATGCGCAACCGGGAACACGGCGTGAAGGTCGCTGGTTGATCGGAATGGGCGTGGCAGCGGCGATCCGCAACAACCTGCTGGTCAAGTCGGGCGCGCGGGTACGGCTGGAGCGTGACGGCAAAATCACCGTTGAAACTGACATGACGGATATCGGCACTGGCAGTTACACGATCATCGCGCAAACAGCCGCTGAGATGATGGGTGTTGGTTTGAAGGATGTGAGCGTGCATCTGGGCGATTCGAGCTTTCCAGTGTCGGCAGGTTCCGGCGGACAGTTCGGCGCCAACTGCTCGACCGCCGGGGTATACGCCGCGTGCATGAAGCTGCGTGAAGCGGTGGCGGGCACGTTGGGCATGGCGGTGGATCAGGCGGAGTTTGTCGACGGTCAGGTGCGGGTTGGCGACAAGCACGTGCCGCTGCGCAACGCTGCGCAAAATGGCGTTATCGTGGCCGAGGACAGCATCGAATTCGGCGACCTTGCCAAGCAGTATCAGCAATCGACGTTTGGTGCGCACTTCGTTGAGGTTGCGGTGGATGCCGCGACCGGTGAAGTGCGTGTCCGCCGCATGTTGGCAGTGTGTGCGGCCGGGCGGATTCTCAACCCGAAAGCGGCGCGCAGTCAGGTGATTGGCGCGATGACCATGGGCGTCGGTGCGGCGTTGATGGAAGAGTTGGCGGTGGACAAGAAGCTGGGTTTTTTCGTCAACCATGATCTGGCCGGGTATGAAGTGCCGGTGCATGCCGATATTCCGCATCAGGAGGTGATTTTCCTTGATGAGACTGATCCGGTGTCTTCGCCGATGAAGGCCAAGGGTGTCGGTGAGTTGGGGATTTGCGGGGTCAGTGCGGCGGTGGCGAATGCGATTTACAACGCCACCGGGGCTAGGGTGCGGGAGTATCCGATCACCCTCGATAAAATTCTCTCTTCACTGCCGGAGATGATCTAAACGCCTGAAAAGAGCCCCTCACCCTAGCCCTCTCCCAAAGGGAGAGGGGACTGATCCGGGGATATTTGAGGGCTGCACCGACGTGAGCGTCTTGCTGTGAATCCATAATCGATAGAGCATTTTCAGGTCGATGGATAACGCTTTGCTGTGAATCCATAATCGACCCGGTCTCTCAGGTCGATGGATAACGCAAGACACTGCGGTCGGCTCCCTCTCCCTCCGGGAGAGGGCTGGGGTGAGGGAAGCGCTTCACTCGGAACGCGAATACTGCTCATCACTCACCTGCTCCATCCAATCCACTACTTTGCCATCCAGTACTTCAGCGATAGCGATATGACTCATCGCCGTGGTCGGCGCCGCGCCGTGCCAATGCTTGGCCCCCGGCGCAATCCACACGGTATCGCCAGGACGAATCTCACGCACCGGCTGCCCCCATTCCTGTACAAACCCAAACCCCGCCGTGACGATCAAGGTCTGTCCCAACGGATGCGTATGCCACGCGGTGCGCGCGCCCGGCTCAAACGTCACCGTTGCGCCACTGACCCGTGCCGCGTCGGAGCCTTTGAACGGCGCATCGACACGCACAGTGCCAGTGAACCAATCTGCCGGGCCTCTGGCCGAAGCTTGTGAGCCATTGGGTGTCACGGTCACGCGCGGATTGTCATTGGCCTGCACCTCACCCGCCAACAGGGAAAGGGTCAACGCAGAAGCGGCAATCGGGTTCATGGCAATTCCTCCAGATAATCAATGCCACTACTTTACCCAGCCGAACTCTTCCGATAATCGACTAGAATTCAAAAAAACTTATGCAGGACACTCATCAATGCTTCGGGAAAACGCCACCGACCTCCTCGCCTTCCTCGCCGTGGCCCGCGAGCGCAGTTTCACCAAAGCGGCGGCCAAACTCGGCGTTTCGCAATCGGCGCTCAGTCACACGATTCGCGCGCTTGAAGCGCGTTTGGGCTTGCGCCTGCTGACCCGCACGACTCGCAGCGTCTCGCCCACCGAAGCCGGCGAACACCTGCTGCAAACCATCGGCCCGCGCTTCGAAGAAATCGAACTGGAACTGGCGGCGCTGAGCAACCTGCGCGACACCCCGGCGGGCAAGATCCGCATCAGCGCCACCGATCACTCGCTGAACTGGTTGCTGCGCCCGGTGCTCAAGGATTTTCTGCCGCAGTACCCGGACATATCCATCGAGGTCTGCTGCGATTATGGTTTCGTCGACATCGCCGGCCAGGGTTTCGACGCCGGTGTACGCCTGGGCGAAGACGTCGCACAAGGCATGATCGCCACCCGCATCGGCCCCGACATGCGCATGGCGGTGGTGGGCTCACCCGCCTATTTCGCCAAACGCACCCCACCGCAAACGCCACGCGATCTGACCGACCACGCCTGCAACAACCTGCGCCTGCCCACCAACGGCGGGTTGTACAGCTGGGAGTTCGAAAAGGCTGGCGAAAGCCTGAAAGTGCGGGTGTCCGGCCAGATCACCCTGAACGGCGTTTACCCGTTGCTCGACGCTGCGCTGGACGGTTTCGGATTGAGCTATATCCCGGAGAACGTCGTCGCGCCGTATCTGGCCGACGGCCGTTTGTTGCAGGTGCTTGAGGATTGGTGCCCGACGTTTGCCGGGTATCACCTGTATTACCCGAGTCGGCGTCAGGCTGCGCCAGCGTTTGCGTTGTTGCTGGAGGCGTTGCGCTATCGCGGTTGATGGCTTGTCATTTTTTATAACAACCCGCAGCGCCCCAAAACGCCTTGGCTAACGTCGCCGCCTCTTTCACAGAATTCGCAGTCACGGTTGCAAACTGTCTACGCTGCGCTCCCATACACATATATTTTTCATCAAGCGCGTAAGCAGCAAACAGAATGAACACGAGGCAAACTCCGGTAAAACAGGCGAATCGACGGCTTTGCGCATCCATGATGATTCTTCCTGAGCGAAGTAGTGTCATCATGATTACGTGCTGACAAAGCCCCTCCAACTGTCAGATCTGACAGTTTCCAAGACCATTTGGAAATTAAAAACCTCAGCCATCGAAGCAAACGGAAGATCCCGGCTCGCTCAACCTGCCAACGCAATCAACTGATGCCGCTGCGCATCGGTGAGCATCGGCCCGAACCCGGCCCTGGCGTTGTCGGCCATGTAACGCGGATTACCCGTGCCTGGGATCACACAAGTCACCGCTGAATGCGAGAGCAGAAACTTCAAAGCCAATTGCGGCCAACTGTTGACCTGCACATCGGAAACCCAGCCTGGTAACGGTTTGCCCTTCAACCGCGCGAGCAGATCACCACCACCAAACGGCCGGTTGCAGATCACCGCAACACCGCGCTCACGGCACAGCGGCAGGATGCGTTTCTCCACGCCACGGTCATCGAGGGCGTAATTGATTTGCAGAAAATCCAGTGGTTCGGCCTTCAGCACCGCCTCAACTTCGTCGTAAGCCGAGGGCGTGTAATGGGTGATGCCGATGTAACGGATGCGCCCCTGCGCTTTCCATTCACGCAGGGTCGGCAAGTGGGTCTGCCAGTCGAGCAGGTTGTGGATCTGCATCAGGTCGATGTGTTCGGTGCGCAGCAGGCTGAACGACTGCTCCATCTGCGCGATGCCTTCCTTGCGCCCGCGCGTCCACACCTTGGTCGCCAGAAACGCCGGCGAACGCGGTTCGTGGATCGACAGCAGCTCACCGGTGGTTTCCTCTGCCCGGCCATACATCGGTGAACTGTCGATCAGCGTGCCGCCCTTGCTGAACAGCTCATCCAGCACTGCAGGCAATTGCCGGTAGGCCGGATCACCGGGGGCGACGTCGAAGCCGCGATAGGTGCCCAGACCCACGATTGGCAGCGACTCGGCGCTGGACGGGATGGCGCGGGTCTGCATGGCGTGGCCTCCAGAAGTCGCGGACGTCGTGGCGGTGGCCAGCGCCCGATCAAAGGTGAAGACCGCCGAAACCCCGGCGGCCAGCGTGAGCAATCGGCGACGGGAGTAACCCTCAGTGTGGCTCATGCTGGTTCCCCTGCTGCGTGGATCTGTTGCTGGTTGTGTGTGCGGGCCGCCCGCTTGCAGGGCTGGACTACACTGCGACAGCAATCCTTCACACACCGTTAAAAGTAGCCGAATGTCCCGAACCCTGATGTCACTCGTCGCATTGATCGTTGCCGTGTACCTGGTGCTGTGCACGGCGCTGTTCTTTTTTCAGCGCTCGCTGATCTATTTTCCGCAGCCCAATGCCTTCACAAACACCGACTCACAACTGACCTTGTCGATGCCGGACGCGCAGGTTTCGGTGCTCACCCGCGAACGTGTCGGGCCACGGGCGCTGATCTATTTCGGCGGCAATGCCGAGGATGTGTCGCGCAATCTGCCGGAGTTTGCCGAGGCGTTTCCCGAATACGCGGTATATCTGCTGAACTACCGCGGCTTCGGTGGCAGCGGCGGTTCCCCGTCCGAAGCGGCGATTGCCGAGGATGCGTTGGCGCTGTTCGATCAGGTCTACGCCAGTCACCCGCAGGTTGCCGTGGTCGGGCGCAGCCTCGGTTCAGGAGTGGCAGTGCGTCTGGCCAGTCAGCGCCCAGTACAACAGTTGATTCTGGTGACGCCTTACAACAGCCTCGAAGAAATCGCGGCGCGGCAATACCCCTGGGTGCCGGTGAAGTGGTTGCTCAAGGATCGTTTCGAGTCAGGCAAGTACGCCGCGCATATTCGCGTGCCGACGCTGTTGCTTGCAGCGAGTGACGACGAGGTGATTCCGCGCGCCAGCACCCAGCGTTTGCTGGAGAGTTTCCCGCAAGGCGTAGCGGTGCTCAGGGTGGTGCCGGACTCGGGGCATAACTCGATCTCCGACCGTGCGCAGTATTTGCAGTGGATGGCGGATGTGTTGAATCGCTGATGTGTTGGCTGGGCGGGCGCCATCGCTGGCAAGCCAGCTCCCACAGTTTTTGTGGCGAGCACAATTTTGTGTACGACGCCGCACCCTGTGGGAGCTGGCTTGCCAGCGATGAGGCCAGTCCAACCACGCTTGATCTTCCTGAAACAACCAGCGCCTCGTCGCCCCACAACAAAACCCCTCCCCGCCCCTTGAACCAAGTCCAAAAAGCCCAGTCCTATCCGCGCCGCTTTCTGCGGTTCACTCAACTTTTGCGCTGTCCCTCTTCAGAGCTGCCCGTCTCATGCGCCACGCCGTTCGCTCGTCTCGCTTGGTTTCGCTGTGCCTGCTGATCCTTTCGCCGCTGTTCGCTGCAACCGCCCATGCCGGTGCGGAGCGACAACTGGTGGCCGCCATCAACGACTATCGCGCCCATCCACAACGCTGTGATCGACGCCCGGCGCAACGGCTGGCACCGTTGGCGCTGAAGTCGAACCTGGCTTTGCCGATCGGTTATCGCTACGCCGGCGGCATGCGTGAAGCGTTGAAGTCGTCAGGCTATTCCGCCATCGCGGTGCGCAGTATTCGCGTGGTCGGCGCCGAGGACGCCGAAGAAGCTTTTGACCTGCTGCAAGACGAGCACTGCGCCGCGCTGTTGGATGCGAGCTACGCCGACATCGGCATCAGTCGTTCGCGCAATGAGTGGCAAGTGGTGTTGGCGCAACCGGTGCTCGACAGCCGCGTTGGCGATAACCGCAGCGTCGGCAAGGCGCTGCTCGCTGAGGTCAACGCCGCGCGCGCCCGGCCACGGATGTGCGGACGCCAGCGCTTCGCCGCCGCCCGGCCATTGAGCTGGAACGCCGCGCTGGGCGCCGCCGCACAGGGACACAGCAAAGCCATGGCTTACGGCAACTATTTCGCCCACCGCGATCCGGATGGTGACCTGCCCGCCGATCGTGCCCGTGCGGCGGGTTATCGTGGTCGGCAAATTGGCGAAAACATCGCTGCCGGGCAGAGTTCACCGGGCAAGGCCATGGCCGGATGGCTGGCCAGTCCCGGGCATTGCGCCAACCTGATGAACCCGATGTTTACCCAGGTTGGTGCCGGGTTTGCCAGTGAGGCGCGCAGTGATGAAGGGGTTTACTGGACGATGGTGTTTGGTGCGCAGTGACTGCCAGCGTCCAGCCCCAACCTCAACAGTTCCTTGCGCAGCATTGACGGCGATCGCACGGCCAATCCGGCCTGCCAGTCGAGTGGCAATAAGCGATTGAGCTTTTGCTGGCTGACCTCGGCTGGCGCCAGAAAGCAGCTTTTGCGGTCGCGAATACTGATCACATTCAGCAGCCAGTCATCGCCCTGCTCTGCCATCCAGCGCTTGATCATCGGCCGGTGTTTTTGCAGCAAGGTATCTGCATCCCACACCGTCATTTGTGCGAAGAAGCCAGGCAGGTTGCTCTCGGGTTTCATGCGCTTCGAGTCGGCTGCCAATGCAGCGGCCAGGTCCGATTCGATGCGAGTCTGGCATTCGAGAAAATATTGTCGGGGCCAGTCTGACGTCAGCTTTGAGCGTGAAGCGAGGTCGACGTAAGCCTCAATGTCCGCTGGCGTGGTCATCTGCCCGCTGAAGTTCAGCGTGTTGTCGAGAATCGCGGTGGCCAGCAAAGCGGCACTTTGTACGCTGATCTGCGGCAGCACACCGGCCGTCTGCCAGCGCTGAAAAACCTGGGTTGCCGCAGCGCCGATCGGACGAATATCGGCGGCAGACCCAAGCTTCTGCTGCCAATAGGTTTCGTACCCTGGATGGTGATCGATGATTTCTACCACCCGCTCGAGCACCACCATCGAGTCGAAATGGTGATAGTCCGAGACATCGACCAGGACAAACTCATCGTCCAGCGTCGGCGGGTAATCGTCAAAAGCAGCAGCCCAGCCGAGCACAGTGTGCGAAACGCTGGCGTTGGGTTGTGCGTTACTGGCGGCGCGGGCGGGAATGCCTTGCAGGTTGAGCAATTCTGCGTAGGCGATGCAGCAGGCATAGGCGTCGATGTCCAGATAGGACGCGCCGGAGGTGATGATTTTCATGGGCCGGCAAAATCGCACATTGTCATGACGTTGTGGTGACAGCAAAAAGATCGCAGCCTCCGGCAGCTCCTGCACAGGATCTATGGTTTCCCTGTAGGAGTTGCCGAAGGCTGCGATCTTTTGATCTTCAGGCTGCGCGCTGTCCTCCCGCGACCATCGCCGAAGCCGCCAGCATCGCCCGCAACAACACCGCACAGCCGGCCGCCAGATCATCCGGCGCGGCGTTCTCGATTTCGTTGTGGCTGATGCCGCCCTCGCACGGCACGAAGATCATTCCGGCCGGGCCGAGTTCGGCGAGGAAAATCGCGTCATGCCCGGCGCCGCTGACGATGTCCATATTCGACAAGCCAAGCCCTTTCGCCGCGCCGCGCACCGCTTCCACACAGCCTTTTTCGAAGTACAGCGGCGGGAAGTCTGCTGTCGGCGTCAGTTCATACGTCAGACCGTGTTCCTCACAGGTGGCTTGGATGACTTGTTTAACCTCGGCAATCATCGAGTCGAGACGCGCCGGTTCCAGATGACGGAAGTCGAGGGTCATGCGCACTTCACCGGGGATGACGTTGCGCGAGCCGGGATAGGCTTGCAGGCAACCGACGGTGCCGCAGGCGTGGGGTTGATGGCCGAGGGCGGCGCGGTTGACGGCGCCGACGATCACCGAAGCGCCGACCAGTGCATCTTTGCGCAGGTGCATCGGTGTCGGGCCGGCATGCGCTTCGACCCCGCGCAGCTTGAGATCAAACCACTTCTGCCCCAACGCACCGAGTACCACGCCGATGGTTTTCTGTTCGTCTTCGAGGATCGGGCCTTGTTCGATGTGCGCCTCGAAATAAGCGCCGACCTTATGCCCGCTGACTTCGCGCGGGCCGGCGTAGCCGATGGCGTTGAGCGCTTCGCCAACGGTGACGCCGTCGGCATCGACTTTGGCGAGGGTTTCTTCGAGGGTGAATTTCTCCGCAAACACCCCGGAGCCCATCATGCACGGGGCGAAGCGCGAGCCTTCTTCGTTGGTCCAGACCACCACTTCCAGCGGCGCTTCGGTTTCCACGCCAAGGTCGTTGAGCGTGCGCAGGACTTCGACGCCGGCGAGCACGCCGAAGCAGCCGTCGAATTTGCCGCCGGTGGGTTGGGTGTCGATGTGGCTGCCGGTCATCACCGGTGGCAGATTCGGATTGCGCCCGGGGCGACGGGCGAAGATGTTGCCGACAGCATCGACCGTGACGCTGCATCCGGCGTCCTTGCACCATTGCACAAACAGGTCGCGGGCCTGGCGGTCGAGATCGGTCAGGGCCAGGCGACACACCCCGCCTTTGACCGTGGCGCCGAGTTTGGCCAGCTCCATGAGCGACGCCCACAGGCGATCGCGGTTGATGTGCTGATGGCTCGATTGCAGAACGTCTACGGCTGCGTTCATGGGGATCTCCTCAGTAATACCGATAGTTCCCACGCTCTGCGTGGGCACTCATCCATGGACGCTCTGCGTCCGCTGTTGGGACGCGGAGCGTCCCGGGCTGCATTCCCACGCAGAGCGTGGGAACGATCATGTGTTACACCGCTGTTTTCACGGCAGAGGGCTGCGCACGCATCACGCACAACCCGTAATAAATAATCCCGCCCAGCGCCGAGCCGGTGAACCAGCCATAGCTGTAAAACCAGCTGAACGCATCGCTGCCCAGCGACAACAAGGTCAGCACCACCGGCACGCCAAACGCAACAAAACCGGCCCAGTTCCACGCTGGATAAACGTCGTCGCGGTACAACCCGGCCAGGTCCAGTTGCTGTTTCTTGATCAGGAAATAGTCCACCACCATGATCCCGGCGATCGGCCCGAGCAGGCTCGAATAGCCCAGCAACCAGTTGGAGTAAACGGTTTCCAGGCTGACATCGGAAACAATCAAACCGAGTTTTTTCAGCAGCTCATGGCCCATCAGCGCCAGCCCGACAAACCCGGTCAGCAACACCGCTTTGGTGCGGTTGATCACCTTGGGCGCGATGTTCTGAAAGTCGTTGGTCGGCGAGACGATATTGGCAGCAGTGTTGGTCGACAGCGTGGCGATGATGATCAACGCCATCGCCACCGCCACCCACACCGGGCTCTGGATGTGGCCGATCAGACTGACTGGATCAGACACGGTGACGCCGACCAGTTTCACCGACGCAGCGGTCATGATTACGCCAAGGGAAGCGAACAGAAACATGGTCAGCGGCAGACCGAAAATCTGCCCGAGGATCTGATCTTTCTGGCTCTTGGCGTAACGGCTGAAGTCCGGAATGTTCAGCGACAACGTCGCCCAAAACCCGACCATCGCCGTCAGCCCAGCGGCGAAGTAACTCACCACACTGGCGCCCTCCGGACGTTTCGCTGGAATCGCCAGCAGCTCGGTCATCGACACATTGGGCATCGCCCACACCAGCAGGCCGATGCCCACCGCTACCAGCAACGGCGCCGACAAGGTTTCCAGCCATTTGATCGACTCGGCGCCACGAATCACCACCCACAGGTTCAGCGCCCAGAAGATCATGAAGCCAATCACCTCCCCGGTGCCGCCGAGGGATTTCCAGCCCTCGAACACCGAGCCGAGAAACAGGTGTATCGCCAGCCCGCCGAACATCGTTTGAATGCCGAACCAGCCACACGCCACCAACGCCCGAATCAAACACGGCACGTTGGAACCGAGAATGCCGAACGATGAGCGCAGCAACACCGGAAACGGAATGCCGTACTTGGTGCCGGGAAAGGCGTTCAGTGTGAGCGGAATCAGCACGATAACGTTGGCAAACAGAATCGCCAGCAACGCCTCGCCAACGGTCAGGCCGAAGTAAGCCGTGAGGACACCGCCGAGGGTGTAGGTCGGCACGCAGATCGACATGCCGACCCACAACGCGGTGATGTGCCATTTGTTCCAGGTTCGTTCGCGCACCTTGGTCGGTGCCATGTCGTGGTTGTAACGGGGACTGTCGAGGACGTCGCTGCCGGCTTCGAGTTCATACAAGCCGTCGCGCTCGGTCACTTGCGATCTGTTCTGTTGCATGGCCGCTCCACTGTTCTTCTGATTATTTTTTTGCTCATCAGGCGGCTTGCACACGAGGGTGCGAGCCGGACGATGGCCGGAGGAACTGACAACTTTCGTGCACCGGCCATGGTGTCAGCGGCGGCATCAATAAACGTGCCGGGTGCCCCGCTTGCGCATCGGGCCGAGCGTTAAACGCTTTGCAACTTTCTGATATTCATCAGTTTTAATTATTCACCGGGTGAGTTCGCGGAAACTTGTCTGGGTGCTCAGGCTAAACACCTGGCAAGTTGTCCGAACAGACAGGACTCAATCTGGTGCACTGCATTTATTTTCATCGTGAGCGAGCAACCGCAGCTCAACTTCAAGCGGCTGATTTCACATAGGAAATCTTGCTCATATTTCCATCCTGTCAAGTGCGTCAAAATGGTGAACGGCCTCACCATTTTGGTGATTTACGTTTTTTATCGTTATTTTTCATACACTTAAAACAGTCATAAGCTTATAAAAAATAATCTTGATCTATTGCAAATCTGCGACTAGTTTCTATTCCTGACAGCGCTGACAGGAATACACCCTGCAACGCCGTACATCAATAAAACATCTAGAACCGACACAAGTCGGTCAATGCCTGCGAGGAACTCGGAATGTCTCTGTTGATCCGTGGCGCCACCGTTGTTACCCATGATGAAAGTTATCGCGCCGACGTCTATTGCGCCGACGGCGTGATCAAAGCCATCGGTGAAAACCTTGATATTCCCGCCGGCGCCGAAGTACTCGACGGCAGCGGCCAATACCTGATGCCCGGCGGCATCGATCCGCACACCCACATGCAACTACCCTTCATGGGCACTGTGGCCAGTGAGGATTTCTACAGTGGCACGGCGGCCGGTCTGGCCGGCGGCACCACATCGATCATTGATTTCGTGATTCCCAATCCGCAGCAGTCGCTGATGGAAGCCTTTCATCAGTGGCGCGGCTGGGCGGAAAAGTCCGCCTCCGACTATGGCTTCCACGTCGCCATTACTTGGTGGAGCGAGCAGGTGCGTGAGGAAATGGCCGAGTTGGTCAGCCATCACGGCATCAACAGTTTCAAGCATTTCATGGCCTACAAGAACGCGATCATGGCCGCCGACGACACGCTGGTGGCGAGT
>Ga0307510_10002231_pt1 | contig 21896 bp, 37 predicted proteins | sample 12_EM_MG_FD_207224 | JGI IMG/M metagenome (GOLD analysis project Ga0307510, IMG submission 207224) | Populus trichocarpa ectomycorrhiza microbial communities from riparian zone in the Pacific Northwest, United States - 12_EM | ecosystem: Host-associated > Plants > Roots > Unclassified | place...
ATAATCAAATGCTTGCCATGGTTATTAGATGGTCTTCAGTCGCCTCTGCGAGGTTGCGAACAGCAGCTTCCGCATCATCCGACCACTTCAAGCCAACGCCAGTCCCGAAGGGACTTTTCCTGACGGCATTGGCATTGTAGGGTGCGCTCCCGGCTTCTCGCTCAGCTGCTCTGATGTCTGCCAGCTCTCTCTCCCTAGCACTCATCGGCTTCGGAGCGGCGAGTTGGCGTTTGTACGCAGCATAACCCTCAGGAGTCAGCTCCTCCTTGGACGTGGCGTGGATAGTGTCCACGAAATTTGTCGCGCCCAAGCTCTTCGTCACAGAATTACGTGTCGAGGCATAAATCATCTGACAGGATGTAAGGGAATGCAATTCGGTGATTTTCGGTAGGCGGTACCTTGTCTCTAATATTAGCTGTATCGGGGACGTAGTGGACTGCAAGCCACGCAGATGGTGGGTCATCGAGACGGACGAGGACATATGCTGGAACGTTATCATCTAGCAGCGATTGAAGACGAAGTAGGTCGTTTTCGAATGTTGAAGACGGGGGGATGGTAGCATCAGTGACGAGCGCCTCTACAAGGCTTGGATGTAAGATGAAACTGAGGTCATAGGATAATGCAAACCATTTTGAATGGATATCTTGAGAAAGCGAACATTCTTCGAAGAGACGGCGTTTGCAAATGTGGAAGCCAATTCTGGTGATACAGTGATGCCAGAGGTGGCAGACATGGTGGAAAGCCTGAGAACAGACAGACTCGAGTCAGCTCAAGCTTGATTGCGACCCTGATGGACTCCTGATGGACACGCCTCCTTACGTTCCCTACCAGGCCTACAAGGTACGCTCGTGTATCGTCTTCTACCCATATGACTGAACATATTGGGGAAAAAAATAGCCAAAGAGACATTCGCATACGCTCTCCAACAACAGGCTGTCTGTCTCACCTGGTCCCTCCACGCCAACCTCAGGTTCCCCACATGACACTCTTTCCGTTCAGACTACACCTCAGATCCAACAACGCCCTCTTGAAACCACTAACAACATTTTACCCAATGGATTGCACGTCACGACTACACCTGCAGCCCCAATTCCGTTTCCTTCGACCCCAGAGCTGACAACAGCACCCTCTACCAGTCCCACGGAAGAACCACCACCACTGCCGGAGAAACAGGCCTCTTCTTCTCGGCCCCTTAGCTCGCCTACGACATCCTTGGCTGCTACCTCTTCTCCCGTGGTGTCATCAGATGTGAGACCTGCGGCGTCCTCGAGCACTAGCTCATCCCCGACTTCAATACGGACTCGAAAGACCTCGACATTTCGCCACGTCCCTGCACGTTCAACACAGGCACCTATTGTGTCCTCTCCTCTTAGCCCAGCAAGGGACCATCTTCGAACAACCTCCCTGTCATCACACACCCTTGATTTAAACAAGCCGCATAGACCCCACAGTCGCCTGTCAACTATCTCTCTCCTCAGTAATTCATCCCAGGCACCACCTTCCCATGACGTGCCTGTTGGCATCCCCACGACGATTGGCCAACATAGGGATGGAACTCAACCCGACCACCGGCGTACCGCGACCGAGATAGCTAACGACCCTTCACCCACGGTGTTGTTGCCTGTGCCGGTGCAGAAAACACCATCGTCATCACCATCCAATACTCCCGCTGCTTCCATCTCACCCGTTACATCACCTTCACCATCATCAACACGTAACGGTACCCCTGTGCGGCCCCCAGCACCTTACCGCCCAGGGTTTCAGCCCAAAGGTGTCTACCGACCTCTTACGGATGAGTTTCTCGAAGTGCGCCGATCTCGACGTGACATTGATCGTGTAGAGCAGACGCGCTTGGAACGCCGCCTAGAGAAGTTGATAAATCTGCACTTTGGAGAAGATGCAGATAAGAAATCAACTTCTCGCCCGAAGCAAGTGAAGAAGATGCCCTCAATATGGGAATTAGACATTAGAAGCATGGGGCCAAGCGATCTCTGGCGCGGTGTGATTCAGAGTCAAGTCGCGGCTGGAGGCAAGGCGGATATTCGAGGTTGGTTTTACGCTTCTACGTGCGCAATCCTTGCTTACATCTTCGGATAGCCGCGGAACAGAATATCACACCCTGGCAGAATGATGCAGACGTCTCGCAATGTCCTTTGTGCGGGTACGTTGCCCATTTTATGACACCCCCTTCCACTTAACCACGTTTGTTAGGGCGTCGTTCCATCCAATAACAAACCGCAAGCACCACTGTCGTCTATGTGGCCAGATCATATGCTCTTTACCTGTCAAACACCCACAGCGGCCCGTCACTTGCTCCCTTCTTTTTATCTCTGACCCGAAGTCGGGCCAAATTGAAGAGGTTAAGGAAGGAGTAGACTACGGTGTCCGGCGACGGACCTTTAGTTCTGCAGGACATGGCGCAAGTAAAGATGGGATCAATCCTGATGAGAAGTTCCTGAGAGGCATTAGGATTTGTCGTACATGCCGCCCCGCGTTATTGTCAGGCATTTTATCTCATGCGGCGACATGCGCTGATATTTTCCCGTTCAGACGCAAGCAGTATGCCCAGGACAGTGCACGATTGCCGACATTTTCCAAACTCTACGATGTATTCATGAATTTGGAGAAAGAGATCGAAGACGCTTTGCCCCAATTTCAAGAGCTCCTGTTGACCCTCAAGTAGGTCTCTCTCAGCTATGCCTTCAACGGCCCTAGTGACCAATCGCTTCAGCTCCGATGAACGCCCCACGGCAGAAGCGTCGGCGGCAAGGAAGAGATTACTGGATGCGTTCGCCCAATATGACGCTCTCGCTAAGCGAATTCGAGCACTTCCCACCTCAGGTCCAGGCAGTTCTCAGGACAGAGTCTTGGCTGCGGTGCATACTAGAGCTAACATCTTTCTACAAAAGCACATGTTCCCATTACAAGTGAGTATTAGAAGTGATGCATGAACTCTATCCTGTTAATTGATCTGTAACGACGTAGTCCCTGCCGAAGCCTTCCAAATCCTCATCCCTACAAACTACACCGGTCGACGTCCCGGTCATCGACCCAGACTCTGAATTTGCGCATGCCCTCCAACCTCTACTCGAGCAAGAAGCCCTCCTGGAGTCTTTCGTTGAAGAAGCCAAAGCGCACCGCAAATTTGAGGACGCAAGGACGTTGAAAAGTAACCTGCACGAGATCCGGGCAGAGATCGATAAAATCGTCGCGAATGCGCACGATGGCGGACTCATGTCCCCGCAAGCGGGCAGTAAGTCCAAAAAGTCGACTACCTGAAGTGCTACTATGAACACATGTCTCCATCTCATACATCACGACTGCATGATCTTTGTTCCTTGCTTTCATTTTGCATACATTTGCATATTTTCCACATTGCCACGCACATTGTCGTTTAGTCCTCCGTGCCATCGTGGTGCGAAGTAGAACCATGTTCGGATGGAAACCGTTGGGATCCCATAATCTCAACGCGATTGAATGGGACGAGCAGGGACAAAGGTTAATTGCGCGAGGTGGACAATCAAGTGTGTAATAGGGAGGGTGGTTGCTGGCAGTAAGATACGCCACTCGACTGGAGAGTGGCTATGTCACGACGTCAAGGCTAGGTTCGGCGGTTGTCCTGGCTTGAAGTGGGATCGGTGGGATTCGAAACGTCTGTTGCGGTAAAGCGCTATGCGGCATCTCTCGAGGCAAAGTGGTCACAATTTTTGGTATACCAGCTTGTGCGCTACGCGAGCGCGTTAGATTTGAACCAAGATGCGAGTCGTCAGGGACAGCCCCAATCACAGCACTGTTGCTAGAGAGACCATTGACCAGAGGTGTGTATGGTCGAGGGGTCGGTGTGGTGGCAAAGGACGATACGTGGAGTAAAATGACGAATTCTTCGGTGGCGTTAGTGAGCTTGACCATGTTTGCCCGCAAGGCTGCAGACAAGGGGTGAGAATCGACGTATGACTTCACGTTAGTCGAGAGGTGGACCACCAGCTGAAACAAGCACCGGGTGAGGAACTTGGGAAATACAAGCATATGAATGCATCGGGAAAAACTCACCTTGACAAAGAGGTGTGCGTCGTTTCGAAGTGACTTCCTATCGACATTCATACCGTCCTGCAGTAGTGAGATGTCTGTTTTCAGCTGTTGTGTCACGTTCTGCGCCTTGGCAAGAGTCTCCTGAGTATCCCCCTGCTTTTCCGGTAGGTCAGCGAGGATACTGTCCATCATAGCCCAGACGGGTGGTGCAGCCTCTACCGCCTGGCTCATGGCATCAATCGCCTTGTTATCCACCAGACTATGGAGTGTAGTCGGGATATCCGCCGGTAATCGTACCGCGGTGGAGGGCGAATAGCCCGCTGATGATTCCAATAAAGAGGTCAAGGATCCCTGCCTTGAATGAGCATCATGAGATTGTGAACCTTTTCGAATAGGAGCTACTGGTGAGGAGACACTGTGTAGGGGTAGTACACCTGGACGGCGTCGAGTGCCGCGGGGTATAGGTATTTCCGCAGCAGTCCCCGACACGACGCCTTTTTTTTGCTTGATCGTTGATTCATCAGAAGAAGCCATGAATCGACCAATCTCGACGTCCTTGGAACTGAAGGAGCCTGCATGCCTTCGAGCAATGTGAGTCCTCCCGATAGGGTCGGGACTGTCCGGAGGGGGGAGAACAGGACGAGCAGGGGCGGATGAGAAGAAGGGCGACACGGGGCTCGGTATAATGTTCAGTGATGGAGGATGAGGGAAAGTTTGACCGCCTGGACGTATCTTTGCTGTTGGTGGTGGTCGATGATCCTGGAGAAGAGGCTCAACGGCTTCGAGATGTGGGATCATTGATTGCCACGCATTAGATATTTCCGCGGTGGCGCCGTAGAGTACTAGTAGCATCTGTCTCGTGTAGCGAACGTCGTCTTGAGTGGCTAGCACTTTCAGCTGCAGAGCAAGGACCCCGACTGCTTTACCAAAAATCGCTAGGTTATCCTTACAGCTTTCAACTACGCCTCTACAGATCGAGGGTGTCGGTAATGCCCGACGACTCATCGAATCGAATCGGTCCAATGCGTTGATCAGCTGGGTGATATAGCCGCTCGCAGGATCAAGTACTTTCAACAGTACTGATGCCAGCCGCTCATCGATGGCATATACCGTATAGTGGTGAAGTGCCTGGTAAATTTGTGATACTGCAAACAATATTCCGCGCGCCGCGTCCACAAGCCGAAGGAGAGACTCAGGGACAGTCTTAGAGATGGAGGATGACTCTAACACGGATAACCGGCGGAAATATGAATGCCTTTCACCGTCCATCATAGGAGCCGGGCGATTGGGGGTGATGGGTGAGGAGGAAACGTCTCCGTTGAGAAAGGTCTGGTCCGGGCGGGAACTGATAAGTGCACTCTCGGAGGAGCTCGAAGAGTCTTGTCGGGACGAAAGGAACTGATCAACAGACCGGTTGACGGTGAGGGCATTCCCCAAAGGAGCAGTTGGTGACCTAATAATTGCCTCCGGGCTTGGGGGAAACTTAGTCCGCCTTAGATCCGGCAGACTCTTCTTCGAGAGAAGGCTTGGTCGCGTGGAAGTTCGACTCGATCCGGCATAGGAAGCGTTGCGGACGTGGGCAAGAACATCAGTAATAGGCTTTAACATATCGTCATCAGTGGATGAATCGACGAATTCGTCAGGAACCGGTAGGGATGTGTCCGGTGAGCGAGATCGTGGGGAAACCCGGCCACCGAGAGAAACTGGAGAGGGCATGGCGGAATGAGAAGACGACAGGTCCGATGGATAAATCATGGAGTTCTCCAAATGGGTTGAAGTCGTTGACGAATTTGAGGAGGTTCTTGCATGGAGAATTGGCACGTTGTGGATGCCATTTTCAATTCTGAAAGAGGTGAACATGGATTGAGCTCGCGGTAAGAACGGGCCTCACCGTCGTGGCTCTAGCCCCAGATCTTCGCGCGAGGTGGTGTCAGTTGTTAAACTACGATATTCAGAGGATGCATTATCCTCGATCCAATGTTGAATTGCAAGGATGAAGTGCTTCGTGGGAGATTGTGTTTCCATGAGCCTCTTGGGGGGCCATTCCCAAGGATTCTGCTCTGCTCGAAGGATAGAAAGTCGGGTAAACTTTACCAGGTAAGGAGGTAATCTGGTGATCTTGTTACGGTAAAACGAGAACACCTGAAGATCGAGGGGAAGTAAGCGTAAGTGTCGAGTAATAAAGCAATCCTTACACGAAGGTTGACCAAGGACCCGGGTTGGGTGGGTAGTCTCTTAACCTTGTTACGACCAATATCCAAGACCTCAAGCGAGGGCATGATGGTGAGCTTGATAATATGCGGTGTCACTTGTGGGTAGATTACATCCTATGCGAATAGTGGTTGAGCTCACCACGTCAGGAAACACGGTAAGACTGTTGTTTTTTAAGTTGAGGTATCGAAGGCGAGACAGTAACGCAAAGGCCATCGGTAGAGTGGCGAGACGATTAGACGCCAATGTAAGCCTGGGAGAGGTCTGTGAGATGTTTTATCAGCCTGTAGGTAAAAGCAGTGCGTACCTCAGCACAGAACTCTCATCCTCCATCGAAACTTCCCGTCCAATAGTAGCAAGCTGTTCCGCCCCGTACTCACCGACGTCTGTCACGCCCTTATGACTGAAGTCCAAGGTCGTGCCATTGTCCTCGGACCTGAGCAAGGCCTCAGATATGTGCACGTGGTTGAGGGAGGTGGCAGAGGTGGATGACGAGGGTGCTCGAGGATGCAACGAGAAGTCATTAGATATCTGAGCGCCCACGACGCCGGAGTCCATGCCAAGTCACGGACGGCAGGGGAGGGACGACGACGAGTGGGGGACTGAATCCTCGCGTTGATGTTTGATGACGACGATAATATTGTGCCCGCGCCTATTTCTTCCGGCCCGGTGACTCTCGCCCGACGTCCTCCGAGTCTCAGCTCGTTCACGTTCATGTCACATTCGGTCGCGCCTGCCTACGCTGGATCATGGCCCTCCTTGCCTATACCCTTGTCATATTGGGTGTAAGTAATCCTATCTTCTCAATAAATTTCCCCTTGACTGTTACCCTCTCAGTCTTGATGTGATTCAGTCCATGGGACATACACAAATGACTCCTGTTCAAGCTTCTACCATTCCCTTGTTCTTGCAGAACAAGGACGTGGTGGTAGAGGCCATCACAGGATCAGGGAAGACCCTGGCGTTTGTCATCCCAATTCTTGAGCGCATCTTCAGGAGAGAAAATCGATTCAAACGGAACGAAATCGGTGCCTTGGTCATTAGCCCAACAAGGTGACTTTCCACGGCACCTTGCAGATTTGCTCAATATTCGAGGTGGCTTAGGGAGTTAGCATCACAGACACATGCTGTTTTTACTACCTTTCTGTCGTCCCAACCTCTCGATATCCCCCCAAACGCAGATGACCCTCGTCCACAAGACCTGACGAACGACCGTCTCCCCCCTGCCCTTCTCCTTGTATCTTCATCGCAGTCCTCCCCAGCTCAAGACGTAGAACGCTTCCTATCCCAAGGTTCGGACATTATAGTTGGTACTCCTGGCCGCGTGGAAGAATTTCTACTCGGTAAAGGGAGGGCCTCTGTAAGCACAAAGGAACTGGATATGCTTGTCCTCGACGAGGCAGACCGGTAGAGTAGTCACGCCAATGGCACACAGACATCGTTCGCTGAATGACATTTCTCTTTAGATTGCTCGACCTGGGCTTTCAAAAAAGTCTGACTAGGATCCTATCCTGTCTACCCAAGCAAAGAAGGACCGGCTTGTTCAGTGCAACAATGACGGATGTCGACGCAATGTCAGAGCTCGTGAGAGCTGGCCTGCGGAATCCCGCTCGTATTGTCGTAAAAGTACAATCTAAGCGGCCGCTAGCCGTTGACGATATGCCGGTAGCCCCAGGAGACGTGCTCAATGAGCGCCGGATCCCCCCTGGGTACGTTCACCGTGACGCACTGGTCAAAATCTGACTCTTTCTGTCGTGCATCGTAGTCTGAAGATTTTTGGTCTCATGTGTCACTCTTCTGAGAAGTTGATCCAACTTACGCGCATCATTCTGCATGAGACTCGACAGCATCGACTGACTCGGTTCATACTATATTTTGCAACGGGCGTGTCTGTTGACTACTTCTATAGGGTGTGTGGTCTCTTTGACACAGTTCACTGTCACCTCACGCGGCATTATAGATTCTACCTCTGTTTTTACCGGAATCTGCCCAGCTTTTCTCACTTCACGGTCATCTCCCTCCTTCTGCGCGGACGCGAACATTGGCTTCGTTCGCGAACTCCTGCTCGACTGCCGATGCACCTTCGTTGCTCCTGGCTACTGACGTTGCTGCCAGAGGATTAGATATCCCCGATGTGGATGTCGTTTTGCAGTTCGACCCGCCCACAGATGCCAAGGCGTTCCCCCATCGATGCGGTCGTACCGCGCGTGCCGGAAAACAAGGTCGGGCCTGGGTCCTCTTGACAGGCCAAGAGCATCAATATCTTGGTGACGCATGTACCATCCTGAGTTGATATTGATATTCTGATACCCTTTAATTCAAGATTTTCTTTCCGTTCGCAAAATACCTGTGAAGGCCCATGACCGCTTGGATGAGCATGGCGTAGCAGCTAGCCCGGATGATGAGCCAGAGGCCCAGACAGTGTCTACTTATCTTGCCACAATACGGAAACATCTCTTGCAAGACAGGGCGCTTCATGATATGGTTCGTCCCCTCCCTTTAGTTCCCTCTTATACCCGTCTAATCCCCAAAATGTAGGCAACGAAGGCCTTTGTCTCATTTATCCGGGCTTATAGTAAACACGAGGCGTCTTATATCTTTCGATTGAAGAGCCTTGACTTTGTCGGCATTGCGGAGAGCTATGGACTCCTCCGTCTCCCTCGGATGCCAGAATTGAAGGGCGTAGAAACGTCACGTTGGCGTGAGGCCGATATTGAGGTGAGATATATTATGCTTGAGGATTCAGTTATGTCAATCGCTCCCTATGCAGTGGGACAACTATTCTTACGCTGACAAAGCTCAAGAAGCCAAACGGTTAAAGTCTACGGCAGAGGCCCAACAAGCCACCGACTCGAAGCGATCCCCATCCGATAACAAACAGGACAAGATCCCGTGGAGCAAGCAACTTGCCAAGAAAGATACAAAAGAGAAAAGGCGTGGGCAAAAGACAAGGAAGAAGGCATGGATTGCGTCTACACGACCGGAAAAGGATCATAAAGAGCATTCAACCCCCAAAAGGATGCGAGCTGACGGTGAAGAGAAACTTGTTGATTCAGCCGATGCTGAGGACGACTGGACGTCATTCGCTGAGGAGGAGAGGCTAGCAAAGAAATTGAAGAAAGGAAAAATCACTCAGGATGAGTTCGATGCGACGACGCACATCCACATCTGATGGTGCATTTCCCGATGGTTATATTCAGCCTTCTCGCACAGGTTTCCTGGTGTACTTTCTTCGAGGCATACATACTATTGTTATCGGGCCTGTCTAGAAACCATCTATTCTACTCGATGTCCATGTCGACACTGTTTCGTCCGTTCCAAATCGGTCTGAGGGATTTACCGAGAAAAGTGTCAGTTTGTATTTACTTTGCGAGTGCAAGTGACCACCCGCGCCGACTCGGAGGTTTTCTGATGCCTTTACTGTGCGGGCTGTCTCAGGCTCGAGAGTGATAGGAAGCTCCACCATCTCTCACTTTCAGGTGTTACGTCCCATTGATAGGCACTGCGATGGAAGAAGTCAAATAGTAATATCTTGTCTCGAGCGGGTACGAACGTCGCTCGTGTCTCGCGTTTGACTGACCTGGAACCCACTGGCAGGCACAGGACAGGACGAGCAGCCCACTCCTGTCGCGCAGTCGCGCAGTTATTGACCTCGTTGGTCCAGATACGCAGTAACCACTTTACTCCAACGATTTTTATAGGTTAAGAACGACAAGTCCGAACCGATAACGAACACTATTACAGTCGAGATGCATAGAAACATTCACCCCACTCAACCTCCTGAACACTAGGACCGCCGCCGCCAACACCAGGGAGGCCTCCTGGAGCACTGCCTGGGAAGCCAGCACCGAGAAAACTTCTTCTAGCGCCTACCTGAGATTACAACTTCTGCATGGAAACCGCAATGGACGCGAGCGCCCTTTGCTTCTCATTGTACTCTTCGGCTGATGCCTCCTGCGAAGCACCGAGCCAGGAGGTTGTCTCATTCAACGCGGTCTCCAACTTCGAGAGTGTGTCGCGGAGATGATATGTATAAGACTCGAGGTCGTTCTTCGCAGAAATACGGGTAGACTCGTCTTCAGCTAGAGCGAGGTGTCAAAAGAACGGAATGAGAACTGTAAGGCGGCGCTTAGGCTACCTTTGTACTTCTCGGCATCGTTGGTCATCCGCCAAACTTCCTCCCTCGATAGACGACCTTTGTCGTTATTAATCCAAATACCATTTGATTTCCCGGTCGTCTTGTCCGTAGCCGAGACGTTCAAGAGACCGTTCGCGTCGATATTGAATGTGACCTCTACCAGAGGAACACCGGGAAGCGCTGGGGAAACGCCAGAGAGCTCGAATTTGCCGAGAAGATTGTTGTCCTTTGTCCGTGCACGTTCACCCTCGTAGACCTGGATAAGAACATTTGGCTGGTTGTCAAAGTATGGAACACTGGGAGAAGCCGGGGGAATGCGAAAGCCCCCTGGAAAATATTTGTTCGTTGTTCGTGCCTCGTTGACCGGGAGACTAACGCCTGGCTGATTGTCGGTGTGTTGAACACCGGGAGGAGCCGGGGGAATGGGAGAGGTCTCGGGGGGATCGTTGTCCTTTGCCTGTGCACGTTCACCCTCGTACTCGGAAAGGGCCCTAAGAACACCTGGTTGATTATCGGAGTATGTAAAGATTTCTGACTTCTTCGTTGGGATTGTAGTGTTGCGCTTGATGAGCGCAGTCATGACACCACCAGCAGTCTCGATGCTGGGAATAATATTATCCAACCAAGGGAGAAGTATACACTCAAAATATAGCTCACCCAAGGGACATTGGGGCCACGTCGAGGAGCATAAGGTCCTGGGTCTTCTCAGAGGTGTCGCCAGAGAGGATCGCAGCCCACACAGCAGCACCGTACGCAACGGCCTCGTCCGGGTTGATACCCTTGTTGGGTTTCTTACCATCGAAGAAGTCGGACACCAGTTTGACAACGTGGGGAATACGGGTCGAACCACCGACAAGGACAATCTCGTGCACGTCGGCCTTGTCAATCTTCGAGTCACGAAGGACCTTTTCAACGGGCTCCAAAGTGCTGCGGAACAGGTCCTGACACAGCTCCTCGAAACGCGCACGGGTGATGGAGGTGTAGAAGTCGATGTCCTCGTAAAGAGTGTCGATTTCAATAGTAGCGTTGGTGGCAGAGGAAAGTGTGCGCTTGGCGCGCTCGCAAGCAGTGCGGAGACGACGGAGGGCACGCGGGTTAGATGACAAGTCTATCTTGAACTTGCGCTTGAACTCCTGGACAAAATAATTGACAAGGCGGTTGTCGAAGTCTTCTCCACCAAGGTGGGGGTCACCGGCTGTGGCTTTGACTTCCAAGATACCCTGCTCCATTGTCAAGAGAGAGACATCAAAGGTCCCTCCACCCAAGTCGAAGACGAGAACGTTCGTCTCATCTAAAACCCTCTTGTCTAGACCGTACGCGATGGCAGCGGCTGTGGCCTCATTGATAACGCGAAGGACGTTGAGACCAGAAATTGTACAAGCATCCTTTGTTGCCTGACGCTGCGAGTCGCTGGAGTTAGCTGGAACGGTGACGACGGCATTGGTGACAGTGCCACCGAGGTAAGACTCTGCGGTCTCTTTCATCTTCAAGAGAATCATCGACGAAATTTCCTCGGGTGACTGTGAAAGGAACGGCGTTATGTCCGTATGTCAGTGAATCCAACAATCTCTAACTTACAAGCTCCCTCTGTTTGCCTCGGTATTGGACACGGATGTAGGGCTTTCCGGCCTTGTTGAAGACCGTGAAAGGGAACTGTTTGACATCGGCCTGCACCTCTGCATCATCGAATTTGCGGCCGATAAGACGCTTGGCGTCGAAGACACTAAGGTTGGATGAAATGAGATATGGCAACATTGTGATGAGGTTGCACAACGATAGACGTACGTGTTGCGGGGGTTCCTCGCGGCCTGATTCTTCGCAGCATCGCCGATCGAGCGCCCGTATTCTGAGAAGGAGACATACGAAGGGGTTATGCGGTTACCGTGGTCGTTTGCGATGATTTCTACGCGATTGTTTTGCCAGACACCAACGCAACTGTATGAAGGAATGGGTGCAAGGTGTCCAGATAATCAGGGCGGAAGAAAGGGACGCTCACCAGTAGGTTGTACCAAAATCGATACCGACAGCGTTGGTCATCGTTGTAACAGAATGAGAAGCCTAACAGACGCTCCCATGATCTCTTTGCGGTAGTGCAGCCAAGTGACAGTAGGGCTGTGACCTGACTGACCTGACTGACATGACCTGTCATGAGTTGGCTGCGCCACTGCGGCCAGTGCTGCGCTCCGCTCAATTGGCGTTCAGTTTATGTAAGAGACTGTAATTCAACACGGTGGTTATCACTTGGTTATCTACATTAAGTCCCTGAATCCTCCACTGCGACTGCCAGCTTCCTCGCGAGGCACCCATCTCTTGGAAGGTCAAGTGACTCGGCCTCTGCTCCAGCACATGCTCCCAGTCACTGGGAGAGTAACCACTGGCACAAAGCACGCCTTTCCATCCCCTCCATGGCTCTCCGAATTTTGAGCACATGGCGGTGTGGATGAAATTCAGGAAGGGGCTGAGTGAAAGGAAATGCTCACTGTTAGGATTTCACGTTTAGTGCACTTTTTTGGCCTTTAGCCAGCCTTGCTTTGTCGACCTTCCGCAAGGACATGAATCGCTCGATCAGCCAGAGCATGCTTTCCACTCTAGTGAAAACCTGAGTTGGACCCGTTTCCGGAGCCTCTGAGAGTCCCTCAGAGGCCGCCACTGCGAGTGTCGTGGACAACGGGATGGAACAAAGTCGATTACACTGCATAATATCGGATATTTTCAGTCCTCCACTATGACATGGTACGCCGATTGAAAGTTTGAGACGAACCGACGAACCTGTCTCGATGAGTTTGGGGGCGTCCACATGCCAGTAGGTGCAGAAAAGAGGGTGCTTCGTCTCGATTTTATCCCACATGCTCTACCCAGTGGTGAATAGTTCTGTCGCCCCGTCTCGTATGGCGATTGCCAGTGAGAGCGAGAGCGGCACAAAGTCACGACTAAACTGCATTTGTGTAACGCAATGGCCAAGGCCGTTGAACCAACTGGCAAAACCAATGAATGACGACGGATAATGCTATGATACATTAGATTCTATTCTAGATATATACAGGTTCGTTCGTTACGTTTAGAGAGAATAAATCAGAACTGATAGTCAATACCACAGCTGAGGTGCACCGACAGATACCTCCCCAGTCAAACCCCGAAAACACGCACTAGGCCCAGATGCACCGCCTGGAGCACCGCCTGAGACACCAGCACCAGAGAAGCCCCCTCCTACGCTCGCCTAAGAGGACTGCTTCTGAATGATGGAGAACGCAGACAACTCGAGTTCCTGTTGCTTCTCTTTGTACTCCCCGATCGATGTGCCCGTTATGAAGCATCCAGCCAGGAGATTGTCTCATTCACCACGCTCTCCAATTTCGACAAAGAGTTGCGGGAGTGGTATGCATAAGATCCGAGGCCGATCTTCGCAGAAATATGAGCAGCAACTGCCAGTGCCTCTTCCTCAGCTAAAGCAAGGTGTCAAGTAGCCTTGAAGGCAATACACGCCCTTGTCACGGTACTTCTCAGGCTTGGCATCATGAACCATCCGCTCGATTTCCCCTTTCGACAGAAGACCTCTGTCGTTGGTGATCGTGATACGATTCGATATTCCGGTTGTCCTGTCCTCAGCCGAGGCATTCAAGATACCGTCCGGCCCAATATCAAGGTGTCCCCTAGTTGAGTTTGAAGAACTCCAGGAGCCGGGGAAATTCCAAGAGTTCGAACTCGCCGAGAATATTGTTGTCCTTCGTCCGTGCACGTTCGCCCTCGTAGACCTGGATAAGGACACCCGACTCGTCAAAAGATGTGGAGGGATATCGGGCGACCGTGCAGACTATGACATGCTTCTACTGTGACGTGTTACGCCGACCTTTGTAAGTAAGCAATCCTGGCGACGACATCAGAAAGTTGTGGCGTAATGACTGATGGACATGAGAACGGGACTCACAGTGCGCTGCAACTACTACCTCCCAGCTTTCTATTCGGGGTTTCACCTAGTGGTACAGAAGCTTACACGCAGAGCGAGACAAATCCACAACTGAGGCAACTACCAAGATTTTGCAAGGGGCGATGGACAATCGAAGTTTAATGAAGGACGATGCAATGATATATGAGATTCTAGACATATGCAGGAGCTACGTTACACCAACGTCATTACTTTTGATGATAGCAAGTCCGAACTGATAATGAATACAAGCCGAGGTGCATGGAGACAACCCTTTAGTCAACCTCCTCAACACTAGGCCCATCCTCGCCGCCGGGGCCGGGGAAGCCTCCTGGTGCAGCTCCCGGAGCACCGCCTGGGAAGGCACCACCGGGGAATCCTCCTGCACCTGCACCCGCACCCGCACCTGCCTGAGCGTACAGCTTCTGCATGATAGGGTTCGCAATCGCCTCAAGCTCCTTTTGCTTCTCATTGTACTCCTCCATCGAAGCCTCTTGCGACGCATCCAGCCAGGAGATTGTATCATTCACCGCGCTCTCCAACTTCGACTTGTCTGCGGCATCGAATTTGCCGGCAAGCTTTTCATCACTCAAGGAGTTGCGGAGGTTGTACGCATACGACTCGAGGCCGTTCTTCGCAGTAATACGAGCGGCCGCCGCCTCATCCTCGGCTAGAGCGAGGTGTCAAAAAGGACACTGTCGAGAAATGAAATGCAGTGCTTACACTTGTACTTCTCGGCATCGTTGACCATCCGCTCAATTTCCTCCTTCGACAGACGACCCTTGTCATTGGTGATTGTAATACGATTCGATTTGCCGGTTGTTTTGTCTGCAGCCGAGACGTTCAAGATACCATTTGCATCGATATCGAAGGTTACTTCTACTTGAGGTACACCGCGAGGAGCTGGGGGAATGCCAGAGAGTTCGAATTTGCCGAGAAGATTGTTGTCCTTCGTCCGTGCACGTTCACCCTCGTAGACCTGAATAAGGACACCTGGCTGGTTGTCGGAGTATGTGGAGAAAATTTCTGACTTCTTGGTCGGGACCGTCGTATTGCGCTTGATGAGCGCAGTCATGACACCACCTGCGGTCTCGATACTAGGAACAACGTTAGCCAATCAAGTAGAGACACGATCAGAAGGACAACTCACCCAAGAGACAGTGGGGCGACATCGAGAAGTAGAAGGTCCTGGGTCTTCTCAGAGGTGTCGCCAGAGAGGATAGCAGCCTGTACGGCCGCTCCGTACGCAACGGCCTCATCTGGGTTGATGCTCTTGTTGGGCTCCTTGCCATTGAAAAAGTCGGAAACAAGTTTGACGATGCGGGGAATGCGGGTAGAACCACCGACGAGGACAATCTCGTGCACGTTGGCCTTGTCAATCTTCGAGTCACGAAGGACCTTTTCGACGGGCTCCAAAGTGCTGCGGAACAGGTCCTGGCACAGCTCCTCGAAACGCGCACGGGTGAGGGAGGTGTAGAAGTCGATGCCCTCGTAAAGGGAGTCAATCTCAATGTTTGTGTTGGTGGCGGAGGAAAGTGTACGCTTGGCGCGCTCGCAAGCGGTGCGGAGACGACGGAGGGCACGGGGATTCGACGACAAGTCCTTCTTGAACTTGCGTTTGAATTCCTGAACGAAATGATTGACAAGGCGGTTGTCGAAGTCTTCTCCACCAAGGTGGGTGTCGCCGGCGGTGGCCTTGACCTCGAAGATGCCCTCCTCGATGGTCAAGAGAGAGACATCGAAAGTTCCTCCACCCAAGTCAAAGATGAGAACGTTCCTCTCGCCGGAAACCTTCTTGTCGAGACCATATGCGATAGCCGCAGCAGTAGGCTCGTTGATGATTCGAAGGACGTTGAGACCGGAAATTGTGCCAGCATCCTTTGTGGCTTGACGTTGCGAGTCGTTAAAGTAAGCCGGAACAGTGACGACAGCATTGATGACGGTGCCACCGAGGTAAGACTCTGCGGTCTCTTTCATCTTCAAGAGGACCATGGACGAAATCTCTTCGGGCGACTATAAAAGGAAGGACGTTAGCCCCGAATGTCGATGAATGTAACTCTTTTCACTCACGAATTCCTTCTCCTCGCCTCGGTATTGAACACGCATATAGGGCTTCCCGGTCTTGTTAAAGACCTTGAATGGGAAGTGCTTGATATCGGCCTGCACCTCTGCGTCATCGAATTTGCGGCCGATGAGACGTTTGGCGTCGAAGACACTATTGTTGGATAAAAATGAGATAAGACGATATTGTGATAAAATAGTACGACGATAGACGTACGTGTTGTGAGGGTTCATCGCGACTTGATTCTTCGCGGCATCGCCAATCAGACGTTCATTTTCTGAGAAGGAGACGTATGAGGGGGTTGTGCGATTACCCTGGTCGTTTGCGATGATTTCAACACGATCGTTTTGCCAGACACCAACGCAGCTGTATAGGGGAACGGGAGTAAGAAGGGTGCGTACAGCAACGGGAGAAGGAAGCTCACGAGTAGGTTGTGCCAAGGTCGATACCAACAGCTTTCGTCATCGTTGTGGTAGTAGAGTGAGAAGGATAAAAGATGGGGCAAAAATGGCGGCAATTCTCAGGGTTTTATAATACCGCATACATTTTTCGATGGCATTCCAGAGCCTTCTTCGACTTTCCACAAGAGCCTACACTCGCTTAGCTAAGCTGTGCTTTCCACTTTAGTGAAAATTGAGTCGAGTCGAAATCCGGCTCCAGAGAGGCGTGAATAGTGTACAGTCAGCCCTGCAGCAGTCCCTTCAATAGTCCCACACAACGCGTCAGACACCCTTCGTCTACCCCCCCCGTGGCCCAAGTCCGTCGTCTAGACTACGATGTGCTTGCAAATCGCGCAGTACGGTAGGGTCCACTGATCGCCCGTCAGTTCTTCTCCCCTTTCACCTTGTACAATTGTTCACTTGCCTGGCAGCACACTTCTCCTCCGTACATGTGTTCCACCTCCCAGAGGTGACTGTTCCAAGCTAGTCCCAACTTCGGGAAGCGGTCGCTGTACAAGTACATCAATATGTGCTGAGAACGAAACCTTTCTGAATCCCTCCACTCACATCCAGTCCAGGATCCGCGGTCGGCACTCGCTCAATTCCACTATCATCCAGGTCGTGCGGCACCTCACCATCGATCGATACGGCATTGAGATCCATTGTCAGGTCTACAATGTCACCCTCTGGTGACGGTGGAGGAGGGGGCTGAGGCTCATCTTCGGCAAAGCCCTCAGGTAAGTGGCCGTTCGCATTCTCAAGTGCTCTTGCCCGGATCTTCTTCCAACTCTCATATCGTTCCAGAGCGTGTTGCCGCTCTCTACGTGGGATGATTAGATATGATTTCTTGATAAGATTCAGTATGTAACGCACTCGATTTTCCGCTGCTTATATTGCTGCAACGTCTCGTCGAACAGGTCGGGATTGAGTTCCATAAAAAGTTTGAGAGCGTTATACACCATGCCATGTATTGTACTGGATGATTTGGTAAGCCAAAGCTCGAGGACGCGACAAGAACTGCGCGCACCGGTTCCAGTGTGATTTTGAGTTTTGGTACAAAGCGGGGAAAACGATCGGCAGAATTATTGTCATGTTATCACTCATCAAGTTGACGATGTACTCGTTATTCCAATAGTACAGAGCGCGTTCCGCTACTTGGAAGTGTTGGCTGTTGATGCACCGCGCAAGTTGTTGGAACAAAGGTACTTGGATCTTCTGAAACTCGGCGGGATCAATCACATCTAGGATCTCCTCCACTTCGCTCAGGAACATCACTTCTTTGGGGGAATTTACTTTTGGCCAGTACTTGAGGAGACCAAGTACAACCTCTTCTGCCAGGGCGCCGTCCTTCTCCAGGAACTGAACGACACAGTACGCGAGCTGAGGATGGTACATCGAAAGACTCTTGACCTTATGGAGCGGGATAAGAACGCGCATCAAAAAAGTCTTGTGTTCATCCTTGAGGGGCAATGCAAAGCCGTTGATAATAGATCCTAGGATCTCAAGAAGTTCTGCGATGCCATTATGCCGCTCGGTCTCGTAGATGAAGTGGTAGAACACGTTGTTGATAGAGCGCCTGATGGGCGCGCGGAGATTGAGAAACTTGCCATATATCCTGTGTAGAGTAGTCTTTAAAAAGTCGCGCTCGCGGGGGTCCTCCGAGTCGAAGAGTTCGAGCAAGTTCAAGACGAAGGACTGATCGATGTAGCGCTTGGCTAGATTTGTGTTAAAATCTGGACTCTCGACGAAGCGGAGGAAGAATTCATAAACGATCTTTAAGTGGGGCCAGGCAAGTTCGAGCACGGGCTCGTCTTCCTCTGGGTCGAACGCGTCGCCGGTAGGATTCACAGGAGGGGGTATGGAGCGGAAAAGGTTGGTAGCGAACTTGGTGGGGGATTCAAACACTGAGATCGAACGAGGAAAGGATAGAGCTCACCATCTTGATCACCTCGGGGTATATGTTTTCAATAATAACACCACGCTGTGTGGTAATGTACTCTAGCATTTCGTGTAGGGTTTGTGCTTTGATCTGTTTGCCTTTGAGCTCGGAGCTAGCATCGTTGAAGTCAAAAAGGACGTGACATTGGTGTAACTTCTTTATGAAGAGTTGAGGGCGTTCATTAGGGGGGATTTCTGAGGCGGTGATGAGACGATTGCAGAGCAGGTGTGAAATCGGTACAACAGACCCATAAAGGGAGGCAGCCGTTCGATCTCGACTTTCTCTGTGACGACAAAGCGACTGCTCCTCTGCTTTCTCGGGGGCTTACCGACAATTGGGATGGTATCCTTGGGACCTCTGAGGCGATTCAGAGGACTTGTTCGAGGTGGAGTGGCGGAACCCCCTGGTTCAAGACCAATGGACAGACGCTCTGGGGAACCATAGCCACCACTACTTCGTGACGTCTGATCAGAGGTATCTGGACTGACGACGACAATAGGAGGTGCAGGGGTTGCTCTATCGACCGCTAGCCTGCGATCCTGAGGGGGTGCGGTTTGAACGGAAGTGCGAGAGGTTTGCGATGGTGGTTGTGATGCAAGAGAGTGATTGCTCCCGTTATGTCCGGAGCTATTCGGAAGGGAAGGCTGTCCAGAGGGGGAAGGCTGAGGGGGTAATGATGTGGTGGAAGAGGAAGCAGGGGATGGGGTCGAAGACTGTTGAGGGGGTTTGTTTTTTGACGAACTTGAGTCTTTTCCACGAAGCTAGGGAGGGATGTGAGAGAAGGATAAAGAGAAAAGAAAGGGGGGAAAATACCAAAGATTTCTTAAAGTTTTTCATATCTGTAAAAGTGAGGGTTGTGTTGAGATTGATGACAGAAAGCAAATACGGAATCGAATATATCGATTGCGACGATGGAATGGAATGGGATTGATTATTCGGATTCGATGAACCGACGGCTCAAAGACAAGCGTGGGAATATTAATCGTGTACGTGACCAGTCCCGTGACTGCCAAATCACACACCCATACCCCCGCCTACGTATCCCCACCACCCTCGCCCGTCTTTAGCCCAGTCCGCCACCTACAGTTTCTTCGATGGCAGCCATTTACTCCGTCTACACGTCCCCTACACATCCCCCAATACCCAATCACCTTCCAACCCTCATAGTGACCCCCCATGGTAACGTCCCTTCCATTTACCCCACATCATTATTTCACGTCTATCTCTCCTCTTTTAGGTCAACCCTCCAACATCCTCTACTCGTATCTACACACAAATTTCGTCAGTTTTCCCCCATCATCTCCTCCGCTCTCCAGGCTTATTGCCTCACTTTTTCAGAATGCGGAGAACTACCTTTTGACACCCTCTCCCCAAGGCGACCTCTGCGTCGCCAAGCTTTTCCCACCACGTGCCAATAATCCTGCGGTCAAGGGTTCCACCTCAGATCCTGGGCATGGAACTGGCGGTGGTTCCTCTCGCGTCGTGCGCTGCGAAGCCTCTCGCAACCTCAAGTGGTCCATCATCAACACCGGCGTAATTTCTCCCATATACAAGCTCTCCCTTCCATCGCCCGATTCCGCGGATCTTCCACTTTTTCAAATTTCCAAGCCAAATCCAAATGCCGCCTTTTGGAGCATGTTTTACTTTGCCTACGCAGGCCACAATATTCCCCCGAAACGCATCGAGTTTGGCAAGATTCAGAAAAATCCTCCTGGCCCCAACGGTGGTGGCACTCGCATCACAATCTCGGGCAAATCCCCAGAAGAGAAGGCAGTCTGGCAGACGCTGGGGGAGGGCAACGAGGACTGCGTAGAATGGGTTGTCCTCTGTGCAGCCTTGAATCTTCTAGAGTGAGTCAAGCTTCTACGTTCTGCCCCTACCTCTCACGCGACTTCCTCTTATAGTGACGAGATTATCAAAGCTGCAGAGAAGAATCCTTCAATAGGAGGCGCTCCCATCGCTGCAGGTGTTCCTGGCGCAAACAGTCGCCCAGCTCCTGTTTCGCTGCGTGATCCTGGTCCTATGCCTCAGCAACAAATGTCTCAGCGTGTCCCACCTCCGGGGCAGGGTAACGTCCCGCCACCGCAAAGTCGTCCCCCGCAAGGCTATCCTGCCGCACGTGGGCAGGGCCAACCCCCTCCACAGGGTTACATGCCTAGCCAGGGCCAACCTCGTCAAGGTGTTCCCGCGAGAAGTGCACCTCCGCCACAGCAAACTCAGCAGGCCACTCGAAGGTTCTAGTCCCGTCCCTCGGATATTATTTATTATTCTACATCTCCCTGGTTGGGCCTTGGTTGCTACTGCTTACTCTGACCTTTCCTTTCATTTTTTGTACGGATTATTTCTGTTGTTTGATTATTGTGACTCGTTCCACCCGGTGAGGTTGGTTTGTGTCGTTCGTCTCTGATTCCTTGGTGGTTTGCAGTATTTTCATAGCTATTGGTGGCGAATACCCCAGCATACCGATATTGTAAGCGGCACTCTTCGACAGAAGGCAAATGTCATTTGCACTGTCACAATTAACTGTATAAGTCTACGACTGGCCCCAGCTGTCTCTCCGGCTATGATTAGGCGCTTTTACTGATGATCTCCCGGAGAGCATCCATCGATACAGCTACGAATGTGTTAGATTCTTAAATTGTCTACTATGTTGAATGAAACGTACACTTTGGACGCTCCAATGGAAGGCCAAGAGCTAATCCCATCATTAAGCGAAATAAGTTCGTTAGAGTGACATAACTTACCGCGAGCCCAGACAAGTTGCGTCAATGCACCCAATGCTACGTAAACAGGTGTCAGTTTTCGTGCGGATGGCGTTGGCATGTTGATACTACGCACCACGAGAGACACCGAAGATTACGGTGTAATACTTGTAGAAGAGAACGCAAATGGTAAGAGAGTGCATCGCTTCTATGAAGTACATCACAGTACCTTGAACTCCGTGAGGCCGTAGTGGTAAAGCACGCATCCTAGGGGAAAATGTTGGATTGAGCAGGTCTTTTGGGGCCAAGCACAAGTGGACGAACCAGAAGCGGCATCGACGTTAGGCCATGGGTTCTTGGTCTATTGGCACACGTCAGTACGACGACATGACACTCCCGTATTATTCCGCCTACCTTCCCATGTTCGGTTAGGACTCCAGGTGCAACTTCGTA
>Ga0307510_10002232_pt1 | contig 21895 bp, 18 predicted proteins | sample 12_EM_MG_FD_207224 | JGI IMG/M metagenome (GOLD analysis project Ga0307510, IMG submission 207224) | Populus trichocarpa ectomycorrhiza microbial communities from riparian zone in the Pacific Northwest, United States - 12_EM | ecosystem: Host-associated > Plants > Roots > Unclassified | place...
TTGCGGTCCCCCCCCCCCTCATTGTTATTTCCTTTTAATCCTTCCCTTCAATTACTCTCGTTTTGTCACAGCTGCTCACTTGGCCATTTCCTCCCCAAACTGACATATTTTCTTGGCGCCAAGATCACTGACTTTTCCCGAACACCCCCGAATCTGACCGGTAGCTGGGCTTGCAGCGGCCAGCTTGTACGAGGGAATGTTGGTGGGGTTCTCGAGGGATCTCTTGTGATTCATACTTCATACTTCACACTTCATTCTTCCCGTACACCATGAACCTCGTTACTTTCGAAATAATACAGTATCTACAGCGCAACTTTATCATTAACCCCACTTCTCCCTCACATTTTTCATTGTCAATCACTCGGGCGTGCAGAACAGACCTATGTCCCGACGACAGTAACACAACACGCATCACCTGGCCGAATGACTGTTGCCCCCCTTTGTAAAAATCCACAAAAAAACAAAAAACAAAAAAACAAAGACCAGAGCTAAGTTAGGCAACAGAGAAAACTACCAATTGAAGCGAAAGTCCACCCTGTTTCCAACCCTCCAACCCCCTCTGGTCTCAGGAACTCAGCCCAGAAACCACCGAACTCTCTTCCCCATCTCCGGATACGATTAACAACTCCCAGTCACCATTCGCTGATCACCATCTCAGGCCTAACAGTGTACTTGCAGCCCAAAAGTTGGCACGTCTCCGTGTGATAGTATCGGGTATCGACAACGGCCTCTGATGGTGGCTCACTAGACATCCGAGCAGTGATTAGGAAGCTCCGACAACCAGGATACGGTAGGGTTGGGTCTTCGATGGCTTGAGAACAGCTTTGCTTTATCCTCCAGAGTTTGTGATTGCAGAGAGTGTAGTTATGTGCGGTGAGCTTGCACATTCTCCTGAAAGAACTAAAGTTTTGGCAGCAGCAGCGACAGTGGTGGCGGTAGTGGCAGCGGGGGCGGCAGAGGTGATAGTACCGGCAGCAGTAGTGATGAGAGTAGCAGCAGCAGTAGTAGCAGCAACGGGGATGGCAGCGGCTGCAGTAGCAGTGGTAGCAGAGGTTGTGGTAGCAGCAGCTTGTGCTATGCCTTCTTGATGTGTTTTTGAGGCCTTCTGTAGTTGGTTCCGCTGGTGGAAAGGGAGGAGCCTTTGGAACTTGTCCAGCCCTTATATAGTTAATACTACGTGTACTTTCTGAGCAGGTAGCTGTGTGGGAGGCTGCTGGAGTGATCCATGAGGGGGATCCTGCCCGTGCACAGATTATCGAGCGATCCTGATTACCACAGCTCCGTCTCCCTAATCAAAACTTGAAATGACACGTGAAGGTGCAACCTACCAACTTTCAAAAATGAACTCGATAGCACAAATACTACCCCTTGATCTATAAAAAACGAAGACAATGGTAAAACCGCAAATAGATATTGTAATAAGATTAGGGTGTGGGGAATTGTCTTGTTCCCAATTCATATGCAGGAAATTCCGTCGGAGGTCTGATATGTGGAACTGTGGCATGATGGGCGATTACCCGCATCTACTACAGCTGTTTGGTGTTAGGCAATATGACTTGCAGAAGTAAATCGACTCTCCAAGTGCGCTATTAGTCCACCAAACCAAGAAAGGTGATATAACATAGCCGGGGGGCAACGAGCAGAGGGAGACAGCAAGCGGCCCTACCACCGCATAAACTAGTGAGGACTTGGGCGCCATCATAGTACACTCACGTTTGAAAAGTCCTCGTAACCACACTGGTACATTTATGTATTTGTGGCTGATGCTTGGCTGGGGCCAACATACTATTGCCAGCCACAATTACATGAATGTACCAGTGTGGTTACGAGAACTTTTCAAACGGGAGTGTACGTTCAAATAAGATTCTTACCCTAGTTTTGTCTCAAAATCGCAATAAGACGACATAGGCTAACTCTTTGTAGCCATGACTAATCCTTTCGGGGCTCTTATTTTGATGCAATCGTAGGTTTCACCACAGCAGCTTCTCACCTCAATGTACTAGCGCCTGGGCGGTCCTCACCAGTTTTTGCAGTAGATGGCCCTACTAGATTTGGGATTTGTCATCAAATTTTTCAGCCTCTTGCTCGCTGCCCCCCTCTGTTCGTTGTCCCTCCCGCTACGTTATGACTCCTTATGGGCTCCTCCTACCAATTCAGTGAAGAGGTGAACAAGCTACCCCTCCAACAGAACTCTGAAAGCTCTCCGCGACCCCTACTCCTAGAGGGAGTCCCGCAACTAAAGCAAGAATCTTGCAAACTCACTGAGAGGACGGGAGTCCCAAGACTCCAAGTCCCAAGACTCCAAGTCCCTAAATCTGCGGCGGAGTTCTCCGGCTTCTACGCGTGCATTACAGGAAGACCAACGCCAGTGGCTAAAATAATATTCAGGACTAAAAACGCTATGGGGAATCAGGCGCGCCAAGAGGGGTATTTGGGAAAAGGGAATCTGCAAATTGGTTCAAGCAAGAGGTTTTGAAAAGTAGAGGAAGCAACTGATAGCAGTTTTACTCATAAGGGAACACCCGCACAGGCATACCTATAGGGGCCTCCTGGCACTCGATAATCCGAGAAGAGTACAGAACAACCACACATACCTCTGACAAGCAATTGGGCTGGTTTATGATCATGGCTTTCCAGTTTCCCTTCATAGGAAACACTCTTGTGCGGATCTTGCATGCTAAATATTAATAAGACTTCTATTTATTCAAAAAAAAATCTCAGAACAAGCAAGAAAAAGCTAATGAGAATAAACCATCCCCAAGGTCCACCCTTCCCCACACAACCCTACACCACTAACTTACACCCTTCCCCCAATCCTAGGTGATCTAATGGTATACCTACAACCCTCTTGCCTACATGTCTCCCTCTCATGGATCGCCGTCTCCACAACCGCCTCTGTCGGCGGCTTGATCAACGGCCTAGATGTGGTCGGGAAGCTATCGCAGGTGGGCAGTTGTATCTTAACTTACATCTGCAAAAGCACGGGAGAAAGCTTCCTTCCTGACCCAGATCTTGTGATCGCAAGCGATGAAGCGCTTGAGCTCCAATCTGCACATCTTTATTTATGTGATTTTTTATTTTTTTATTTTTTTTATTCCGTTTATTTTTGTGGGGAAGCTCACTTTGTAGATTGGATCGGCTGGTGGGTCTGGTGTCACTGCTGCAGGGAAATAAACGCTCGTCCCCAAATGGGTGATAATTTGGGGACTTCCCTCTCCAGATATTAAGGAGGCAGCAGGTGAGGTTTAGAATAGAAGGAATTTCCGCAGCCTATCTATTCACTATCTGGAGGGGGGGGGGCCTGATCGCGCTTCAGATTGAATGGCGTGTGAGAGCGATCTTGAGAGACCTTATTTGTGCAGCAAGTCAATCGGAACCGCCATTGTTCATGAATCTTCGCAGAGGTTTGAGAATCAAGTTTTCAGGCTGTTTGTCTGCCGCATCGTACGCGGCGTTTGAAACAAGGTTGAAACAGTGTAGCGTCACTAGGTGTCACTCGGCCACTACTGTTGGCTAGAGCGAAGCTAGTGGGGAGTTGTGACCCCTCGCGGTAGAATTCGGTGAAGACAAGTCATTTAGGAATATTAGGACAAGAGCACCCACAGACAGAATATATCATACAGGTGATCTACCAAGAAGTCATTCCGTCAGGATCTCCCCATTATATAGCAGAGAACTAACTAGTGGGGAAATCCAACACTTTCGCACGACATAATTTACCACTTAAAAAAAAAAAGTTCCATTCGCGATGCCATTACAGAGAGTAATCAATCATTATAAATCGAATACAGTGAAACCGCTTGAATAATATGCAGCCATTCTGCTTTCTCCTCAGGCTCTGCTTGCAGCCACTTCTTCCGCCCATCTAGCGATTCTCTCCATCTTCTCCCTCGCCGCAGTCATCCTCTCCTTTCTCCTCCTCCTCCTCGCTAGCTTCTGGTTATCCTCCTTCTTCTCCATTGCAACCCTCATGTTCTCCTCAGCCTTAGCTTTAACCATAACGAGACTCGAGCTAATCTTGCCGATAATGTGCTTCAAAACCTGGAGATCTACTCCGTATTTCTTATCGAGTTGGAGTAGCGAATTGAGGTGTTTGACTATTTCTACGGCAAAGTATAGTTCGTGTTTGACGTGCTTGAGGACTACAAGGCTCTTGAACCAACATAGGACGTCTTCGACTGTCTTCTTGATGATGACGAATTCGGAGCGATGAAACCTAGGGAGAAAAGTCATTCTCTCGGCGGCCTCGGCGCAAGCTGGCTCGGTGGGGTCGGGGGAGTTGGAGGTATGTCCTTTCTTATCGGAGAGGATACGGGATTTCTGGTTGTTCATTGCGTGAGTTTGAGCGATAGTAGGTAGGGGTGATTGTGGTGGTTGCTGTAATGCTGTGGAATTGGAGGCTTGAGGCGGTAGGCGCTCAACCTTCTAGTCCTTTAGTGAGTCAATCGTTTACAGTAGCCCTATTTCTCTATCAACAACCCACTGCAGTAAAACCGCCCAACCAGCAACCCGCTGCCCCTAAAACCCAACAATGCGTGCCCTTGAGCAGTCGCTGTGCAAGAACCAAACAAAATTGGGAGTCTCAGCTTTTTCGACTGAGCCGAGGTGCAATACCTTGCTATAATATAGCAACTTTACCCTCCCAATACTTGAGATCGTTAAAAAATACATGAAAAGGCAACAGCGAAGATGTCATCCGGTGATGAAGAGGAGGGAAAAGGGAAAAGGCAGGAAGCCCAGCAATGTATGGAGGCGGTGTGGGTAATTCAAGGAGATATAATAGAAAGAATAAGGAGGTATCATAGTATGATATCGTAGCTGACGTAACCCCATTCATCAAAAAGGCCGAAAGTTAAGGGCATTTTTCTTTCCCCGCCGTCATCCAGTGGCAACCCCCAGACTCGCGTTTGACGATAATACTCCAACTCCATCCCACTTGCCGCCCGAGATAATGCGCTACATTACCAACCACAGCTAAAGACTCCCTCTCGGAAATCTATCCCAACATGATGCAATTCTGTGAACTGCGCCTCATTCATTGCCATCACAGTATTTCGTTTGACCAAATGGATGCTGAAACTAGGTTATATGGCTAGCTAGCAAGCTCTAGATAGCCACACGATAAAGCACCAGTAAAGAGCAAGAACTGTGACTCTGGCCCAGCTTGTTCCACCCTACTTCGACTTCTAACAACCCATCTCAATAAGCGTGCGGTGAGCTCATGCATCGAAGGTTAAAAATAAAAAAGAGAGAGAAAACCAAAGCCTTATTTAGCAAAAACAGTGCTCCTCTCAAGATTGCAACCCCCCGAGGAAGCCCGCTCTATCAAGCAGATAAAGATGTGAGTTGTGCCAGAGGTTATCCTTAGTGGGGAAAAACAAGGTATTTAGCATCGTCACAGTGCCCCATCAAGGCATCCAGAAAAAGAGACCTAAATTACCAACAGATTGTAGGGCCTATCGGATATCCAGGGATTGAGGTCTATATTCCCGAATAGCAAAAGGGACTAGAGCCTTGGGGTTTTCTTTTCTAGTGGCACTTATAGTGATAAAAAAAATATCATGGGTGGATCTTGGACTAACTACGCTCAAGCCGTGTGTCCTGCATATACCGGCAGTACAACCCAAAACTCTGTGTTGGAAATGATCTGTGGCGAGTCGATCCCCACAAGGGGTGGGCAGAATGAAGAGTTTGTATGGCCGCTTATTGGGTACAGAAAGTGCGGGAAGAGCTTTACTGAGGGCGAGAACGAGAGAGAGATTAAAAGTCAAATAAGCGTCGTGTTAAGGCCAGTTTCGTTGCGTTTTGTTGCTGTCAAGAAAAAGAACTTGTGGAGCGATAGAGAAGAGAAAAGAAACGAAAAAGAAGAGAGAGCAAAATGGCAAGCGAGCCCCGCAAGCAATGACTGAGCTTCGGCGAACAACCCATGATATGTATGATATCAAAATTTAATACACTGGCCCCCTAGAAAGCCGCTCCAGTCTTGAATCTGCCGACACGGTCCAGTCATTCTTTTTCTCACCCCCGGGAGTGGGGTTGCTGTACTTTGCACCCCCGCAAGAAAAACGGCCATCGAAGCGGGCTTAGATTTTCTTGGCATTAAAGAAAGTTTGTCCTTTGTGGAATTTTCCTGAGTAATCCCGAAAGTATCATTGCTGGTTATAGATTTACCGCTGGCGTGCGACGGAAAAGAGAGAAGTCCTGATACCGGTATTTGTAACGTTTTACAGGTATGTCCAGAGAGTTTCTGGTATCTAAAAGGTTATTCCCCATACCGGTACAGTCCCCGCGGCATGCACCCCACAGGTACTGCACAGTGCGAGTGGTTTTTTAAAGTAGAAGAGGAGGTTGGGGACACCATGTAGAAAGCGCCTTTACCCACTGCAAGCGGGGGATTCTAGAAGCCAGGGTATGAGGGGTGGTTAAGAATTTGAGGACAATATCTTTTTAGTTTGCAGTAGTTTAGAATTAGGCAGACGCTTTAGTTTAGCATATCATAGAGAGGAGCAAACCTTTAGAATAAGATCCGCTTGGTGGTCAACCCTCTCGGATTCGCCAAGTCCGTCCTAGGGTGTTATTTCCGGTCCAGTAAGATATCGTATTGCTCCAGATCTTGGCTTAAACAATGGATTGTGGTTGGCCGGTTCGCGTTGATATAAAGCAGCCAATGAGAGATGCCATCTGAAGCCGAATTCCACCCTTTAATTGGACCGGAAATAACAGATCCTGGGACGGGCTTAGCGAATCCGAGAGGGTTGATCGCCAAGCGCATGGTACGATATTCTAAAGGTTTGCTCGATAGAAAGTCCGAAATGGAAAAGGTTTATATACTCGGACAGGGTCAAAAAGGATGGAAAAAAAGATCAGCAAGATCGGATGGGGTAGTTAGGAAATGGGTTGCAACAGTGGAAAAATTCTTGCCCTGGTGGACACCAGAAACCCTGACTGAGGAAATAAGTATCTCTGTATCATACTTGACAATTTAGATGACATTTAGATGATGATAAAATTGCCAGTGTGCAGTTAAACTTATGCATTTATTTGAGTCTCTTAAAGAACTATTCCAAGGTAGATTCCTTCTCCTTTAGCATTAATTTGGCCTTATATGATCAGTTTCTTAATAAGACCCATGGATAGAATACAGCGGTGACTATACTGCAACTGCTCCAGGCCAATGGCATCCTGTAACACCCCCATCTTTTCCACTTCCTCCTGATCGATCAGCGCCTCTACCCTTGTTTCGCCACCGAAAGTTTTCCTTCCTTTTTGACCCTGTCCGAGCATATAAAAATAAAAAAGTCTCAGGAACATGGGCTGACCGTCTTGAGCCTAAATTATAGTGCTACCGCAAAATCGGGCGCAAATAGCGCCGTCGATTATTGTGTAACTTGATCGGTTGTCTGCGTCCCGCTCCGGAGACCCCGGAAAGCCGTTACGACAGCACCTATGATAATTTACGACGAAACTAGGCAGATGACCAACATGGGCCAATCCCAACCTTGACATCCTACTCTCTCGCCCACCAAATATCCTAGCCCGTCACCCGGTTTTGCTGAGGGAATTTTGGGACTGCAGTACGAGTGCAGCGACCATTACAGGTACCACGAAAACGAGGTAGAGACTTTACTCGAGTACTGAGGGGCGGCGGTTAGTGATGGGGTAGGCAGGTGTTCGAGGTCCTAGTGCCGATGACAGCCGGGGGTAAAAAATGATTTAATCAGTAGGTCTCCATGCACAATGCTAGGAAGGGTAAAGAGCTTTGACATCTCGAAGCACAACTTCAAAGGACCCTGTCCAAGATCGGGGAGGGGGAGGGATGTCTTTCTTCGGGGTCTGGAGACCACGCTGAACCTTCCTCAGATCCTTCCACTTCCTTCTCCCCCGGCCATTGACAGGTATCTGGCATGAATAGACCGAACACAGGGGGTATCCTAGGAGCGGAATCCCTCGTGGCGGATTTACTGCGCACATTCGAGCCACATACTGAATTCTACCCCCAGGATCCCCCTGTGTGCGGTCCGTAACTTACATGCCAGGGACTTGTGCCAAGTGAGACACTGATATCGGTACCCCCTTATTGCTACCGATAACGTACTGGACCGGGAAGTGGATCAGATGCAGAAGTGAAGTGGTTTGGTTTGTTTGAATTTCGCATAAATCCTCACTACGAGGAACTCGGCAAGATAAAAAACTCTCCATTCAGCTCAAAAGTGGGCAAATCTAAAAATGATGTGGTATGATACCAATTTTCCAAAGCGCGGTGAGTGTATTGAAGCTGACTATCTAGGACAAGAGAGGAAATGAAGAGAACCCAAAAGAACAACGCCGAAGGAAGTCCAACAATCTCATCCTTGCTGCCTAACGACCCTGTGGTTCCACTGGCGGAGGTGGTGGAGGAGTTGCCGCTGCCTTTGCCATGGGAGATCGTTACCGCCGGTATGTCCCGATGTGACAATGAGGGCGCATGGGGGTTGCCCTGGGGAGGTGGGAGGGGGCAATAAAAACGCGAGCAGTAGGAAGTTTCAGAACGCGAGCTGTAGGGAGTATGATGATTGTGAGGTTTGGGGAAGCTGAAGGGTGCCATATGTGAAGGGGGGTCTACGGACGCGGTATCCCTGAGCTATGACCCCGCACTGTCCCAGCAACCGGCTAAACCTTTTTTCACAATCCTCCGAGACCCTGGAACTTCCCATGTAGGACCCTGTGTGCTTTGCCCAATTGGCAACGGGTTTCTACAACCCACCATCTAGAAATATCTCCTGCCCTTCTACATCTCCTACTCAGTGTTATGCGTCAATTGAGATTTCCAGATATCTACTTTTCTGAGGCATTTTAACTGATTCGCTTCCCCGTCTGGTTCGCTTCCCCATCTGATCGGCTTCCCAGCCCAATAGGTTACATTACCTCCCATGAAGTTACTGTAGCTAAGCGTTTAGTTCGTTTGACAAAAGGTTTCCACTACCATATCGGTATTAGAGACTATTAATCTCTCTAACCACGTCATGCGCAGGATGGGCACCACGACAGGGTTTAACCGATCTTACAGTGAATAAGAAGGCAGAGGTGTTGATATGAGTGGTGATTCCCGCCACGGGAACGCCATCAACCTTCCCTCATGTAACCGAGCTGCGTCAGGTCGTTCAGATCCGCCGTGTAACGGGTTACATCAAGTGATCGTTCGGATCTACCGAGCCAGGTTACAGGTATAAATGGCAGACCTGAATGACTGACTTGATGCAAATTTAGCTGGCTACACGGCGAATCTGGATAGCTCACCAAGGCCAAGTCACACGAGGGAAGGTTGATGGGATTCTCGAGGGGTCTCTTGTGCTTCACACTTCATACTTCATACTTCCCGTTCCCTATTAGCCTCGTTACTTTCGAAATAACACAGTAGCCAACGCGCAAATATATGATTAACCCCCACTCTCCCCACATTTTTCATTGTCAATCACTCGTGCGGGCGGAGCATAGAATCCATGTCCCGATGACAACGACACAACGCGCATCATCTAGTTTAATGACGATTGCCTCCCTTTATAAAAATACCGAGAAAAATTGAAAAATTGAAAAACATAAAGACCAGAGCTAGACAACAGAGCAAGTTGCCAATTGAAGCGAAACTCCACACATCTTCCAACCCTCCAACCCTCCAACCCTGCAGTCCTCCACGCCCTCCACGCCTTCCTACTACCTCTGATCTCAGTACTCCCCCAGTAACCACCCAACTCTCCTCCCCATCTCCGGATACGATTAACAACTCCCTGTCAACATCCACTGATCACTGTCTCAGGCCTAACAGTGTACTTGCAGCCCAAAAGTTGGCACGTCTCCGTGTGATAGTATCGCGTCTCGACAACGGCCTCTGATGGTGGCTCCCTAAGGGTGCGAGCAGTGATTGAGAAGCTCCGGCAACCAGGATAGGGTAGTGTTGGTTGGGTCTTCGATGGCTTGAGAACAGCTTTGCTTTATGCTCCAGAGTTTGTGGTTGCAGAGGGTGTAATTATGCGCGGTGAGTTTGCACATTCTTCCGAAGGTCTTCCTAAGGTCTTCGGAAGGAACTAAAGTTTTGGCGGCAGCGGTGGCGGTGGTCATGGTCGTGGTAGCAGAGGCAGCAATGGCTGTAACAGTGCTGGCAGCAGTAGTGATAAGAGTAGTAGTAGTAGTAGTAGCAGGGACGGCAGTAGCAGCCTATGATACGCCTTTTTGATGTGTTTCTGAGGCGTTTGCAGTGGTTCCACCGGTGGAAAGGAAGGAGCCTTCAGCCGTTATATAGTTAATATTATGTGTACTTTCTGGATAGAGAGTTGCGTAGAAGGCTGTGGGAGTGATCTGTGAGGATCCCGCCTGTGGATAAATGATTGAGTGATTCCGATTACCGCAGTACCTTATCTCCCCCAATCAAAACTTGAAACGATATGTGAAGGTGTAGCCGGCCAACCCTCAATTGTGAATTCGATAGCACAAATGCCACCCCCTGATCCATGAAAAAACGAAGGCAATGGCGAACCCGCCAATAGACATACTGATACAAGACCAGGGATTAGAGAGCGCCTCGTTCCAGGTTCAGATGCAGGACAGTATGTTAGGAATCGAAACATAGAATAGCAGCATCACAGAATATTACCCGCATCTACCGCAGCTGTTTGGCATTAGGCTACGTGACTTGCACAAGTAAATTGACTCTCCAAGTGCGCTATTAGTTAATCCACCGAATTGAGGAAGGAGATGCATGACTCCCTACAGACTCCTCCTACCCCCTCTAGCAGGGCCGTGACAGCTCTCTGCTACCCCTAACCCCTAGTATAAGTCCGGCAATCCAAACGGGAATCTGGAAAACTCACTGCGAAGGCAGAAATCGTAAGCCCACAGGGTTCCTTGGTTGGTAGACAAAATTCTCCAGCCCCTCTGCGCACACCACAGGAGGGCTAATACTAGTGACTAAAGTATTATTCAGGACAACTAACCCTGCGGGCAGCCTCAGGCCCGCTAAGAAGCGTATTGGAGGAAAGGGGATCGGTAAATTGGTTCATGCAAAAGATTTTGACAAGTAGAGGAAGCACTGATAGCAGTTTTACCCATAAGGGAACACCCGCACAGGCACGCCAATAGGCATCTCCTGGCACTCGCTAATTCGAGAAGAGTACAGGGTAGCCACACATAGCTTTGACAAGCGACGGGGCCGATTTATGGCTCAAGCACTCCAATAAGTGTACCAGGCTGGAAAAGAAGTGTTACAGGTGGCTGTGCAAGTTAAAATCCCAAGGCTCCATGCTTGGCATGATTCAGCGTTGCTAAGCACATAATGTGTGGCTGATCTAACACCTTTCTCCCTCTGCAAGCAAAAGTACAACTTTTTTAAAATTCTATAATATTTGTGACCCTCGATTTTCTTTTTGACTCCCGATTAGTTTTGCGGGGAAGTTATCTTTTTAGATGGATCAGCCAGTGGGCCTAGTGTCACTGTGGCAGGGGAATAGGTGCTCGCCCCCAGGTGGATCGGAGCTGGCGCTGTTCCTGGGTCTTCGCAGGGGTATGGAATCAAGTTTTCAGGCCGTTTGCCTGCCACATTGTACGCGGTGTTTGAAACAAGGTTGAAACAGTGTCGCGTCACTTGGTGTCACTCGGTGACCACACAGGGCTACACTCAAACGAGTGAGAAATTGTGACCCACTGCTGTGGGATTCGGCTGAAGACAAGCCACGTGTTAGTATTAGGCCAAGAACACCATAGACCAAGTATATCATGCGGGTGGTCTACCCAGAAGGTTTTCCGTTAGGATCCCTCCTTCCATTATACAGCAGAGAACCAATCTGTTGAGAAGTACTGGGAGTGAACGATTGGAAGCAAGCGGTATCACGAGGTTCAAGAGGAGAACGGTCTTCAACGCAAGCGAACCACTTGTATTGCTTGTAGAACAAGAGGAGAAGATGATGCAGAGATAAAGTAAGAGAGAAGAAAAGAGAGGATAAAAGGAGGGGTGTAAATTGGGAGTTGGGAGTTGGGAGAGGGGGTGAGAAAATCGGTCATGAGGTATCACTCGTGACCGCAGGAACAGAAAATATTGGAGCACGACCGTGAACACTATTTCCAACACAATCAGTATAGAAACTCAACACTTTCTCACGGCATAATCCACAACTTGAAAAAAAAAGCCCAATTTGCGATGTCACTACAGAGAGTAATCAATCGTTGTAAATCGAATACAGTGAAACCGCCCAAATAATAGGCCGCTATTCCACCATCTCCTCCACCGCAACCATCACATTCTTCACAGCCTTAACCATAACGAGACTCGAGCTAAGCTTGCCGATATTGTACTCAGTGTTCCCAAGCGTCCCGGGCAGGCTGTCTTACCGTGCCAGGGGGGCGCTGGCATCCGGCTTTCGTAAAGACCGCAGTAGTGGGGGCTGGCCATACGTACCGGCCGTCTCACAGTGGCACTATTCGGGAAAGGGTGTTACAGTTCTCTATAGGGCCCTACAGTCACCCGTAGGTACAGTACAGTTCGGTGACAAATGTTATTGTCACTTGCCCTTTTTACACCAAAGTGGCCATTTTCGCAGTCACACAACAGTATCATACCCACCTCAATTAAGTATCCAAGTGCCCAAGGCGCTGGAGGCATATCTTGATTTCACTGAACTGAAATTTGAAATTTTAACCAAATCAGACCCATGCTGTTATTGGTGCGCTCATGAAAATTTCAATTTTGTAATGAAGTACCCCTTTCTGTGGTCTCCCATACAAATTCCACGGCGGCACAGACCATTCCACAACCCGCTTTTTGCTTGTCTCCACAAGGGCCAATTCATAATTAATTGCAGGTAAAGTGACGTGGACTCAATCGCCAAGCTCCTCGCTACCCATAGGCGATATTTGGTAATTATTGGTATTGAGGATCTTGTTCTGCTGTGGGTTTTGTTGAGACTGGGTTTCGCTGATTCTGGTGTGTTCTAACGGGTACTTCACACGATGACTTATGTCCAAGAACTGTACCTGCAGTCACCCGTAGGCACCTGCCGCCACCCTTAGATACCTGTAGTCACTCGTAAGCAGTGTTCGCAAGCGGCCACTCCGGCCAAGCTTTGGCTCGGCCTGGGCTTTTGTAGGAGGCGTCCGGGCCGGACTGAAGATATCTGCAGGCTTTCGAGTGATAAGAGGTGATTGCGATAAGATATGAGGATTCCAGTTTGAGCGACATGGGAGGGGGGTCAGCGAAAACAGGGGCTCTGCAGACCAGAAAAAACCGTCGCCGGAATTAACGCCTACCGTTTGAGGTCTTTGAACCGCTTGGCATACGCAGCGTATGGACAGCCTATCCCTTTATCGTCCAGAGAAACCCTTCGGATATGTGCTCAGGATCGATCTAGGGGCGGAAGGAATGCGGGGGCTATGTAAAGCGGAAGGTGTTTGTAATGTTTGTCTGTCTTTTATTAGCATGGAAGTCAGTGGAAGAGAAAGGGGGACATTCGTGAAGATGGGCAGACATGTGTCTCGATCTCTGGAAGGATAGGGGGGTAACTTGTTGTTCACCTATACTCCTGCCTCTAGGTTAGCTAGTTTGGTTTAGTTAGACATTGTGAGTCGCCAGCATGAGAGCAAGTATCGGAATGAGAAGTTCTCCCCTCTGAGTTGTGCGATGGCGATCGAATCATGAGTACTGTTTCACTCCTCGCGTTTCGTTTCGTTTCGTTTCGTTTCGCGTGCGTCGTTTCATGATTCCGCAGCTTTTGTTGGCGACCGACTAAGCCACTTTCGGTAGTCACGAATCGAGTGAGAAGGGGAAACAAGAAAATACCCGATCGTGTCAGCTATCTTTGGGTATCTTCAGGCATCTTCAGATATCTGCGTGTATTTTCAGGTATCTATAGGCATCTTCAGATATTTGTAGATGCGAGCCACAAGTTAACAAAATATTGACCTGTCATATGGAATATACCGAAAGCCTACCGGCGCCGCCAGGCACCCATGTACCCAGCAGGCTTCCCCAAAGCCTGGCCTACGAAGCCCAGGTCTGTCTCACTTTGGCCTGGCCGCTTGCGGACGCTGAGCAAAACCAGTCAACGAGCAACCCGCTACCCCGAAAACAACGCGTGCACTTGGACAGTCGCTGTGCGCGAACCACAAAGAGCTGGGTTCAGCATTTTCGATTGAGTCGATGTACTTTGTTTCATGGTACTACGGCGGGTCATGTAGACATCGAGTGCAAAAAAAAAATCCTAACCGAAGGGGAGCCAAAGCGCAGATTGATTACATAAGCAGCTCATCAGGAATAAGAATTCGCATCCCCTCCAAGCTTTCCATCAAGCTACAACCACTGGATCCATCTAGTTAAAAACTGTTTAATATTCTGTCACCCATGTGCGTTACTTCTATCCCTCAAGTGTTTGGGTGATTTAAGCCATGATCAAGCATTGTCTGGGCTGTTCGTTACCTGCTGTTAGGGCTTAACCCTAGGCACAGCATCTAAGATGCTTCGCACATGCCAGGTTAACCATACCCTTAAGTAGTAATTGAATTCAATGAAAGAAATAGAGTATTATTAAATGCCATATTGTCATACTGTTGGACGGGTAAAGGGACTATGGGGAAAATGGCGAGAAACACCATATCATGTTATCATGGTTTAGTGTAAACAAAACACTTGGCACTTAGCATAGATTGATGAGAAAAAGGGGCGAGTAACATGAGCAGAAGGAACAACAACCACCATTCTTGGGGAAGATTTGATCTTCAAGTGTGGTTTTTCTTCCTGCCTATCTTTTTTTCTGAAGTGTCTTTGATCAATTGAAAGTTACTTGCCAAATCACCACAAAAGAACGCCTCACTTGAAGTGATCTGACAATACCAGTAGTTTGACAACATGTTGGCTGTGAATTTTAGTGCTTCCGACCACTCACAAGGTATGATACTGGGATACTCCTGTTCACAAAGCTTTGCCGAGGGACAGGTACTGTGGCAGTCTCGGTGACAAAGTAGGTACCAGGACAATCTTTACAGTTCAAATCATATATAAATTCTTGTACTAGTACCTCTATTGCCATCAAGGCATCGCCACTGTACCTCTCTTTCTGCAGGGACTTTCCGAATGGGGGTGTACTATACAAGTAGTTGGAGCGCAAATTCTCTCTGGGCAGCTTATGTAATCAAATACTCACTCAGGTTTTATTTTCTCGCACTGGATATCTCTTCAAGTGCTTGACATACCTGCTGAGAGGGTAGAAATAATGGGTAAAAGTGATAGAATATTAAATGCCTATAGCTAGATAAGGATCCAGTGGTTGTAGCTTGATGGAAAGCTTGGAGGGGATGCGAATTCTGATGCCCGATGGGTGGCTTACGTAATCATTCTCAGGGCTTTGGCTCCCTCTCGCTTAGGATTTTTTTTTTTGCACTCGATGTCTACATGACCCGCCGTAATGGTACCCTCTCAATATTTGAAGCCCTTAGAAAATACATGAAAATGTAACAATGAAGATATCATGCGGGGAGGAGGAGGAAAAAGAGTGGAAGAGTGGGAAATAATGTATGGTGGCGGTGTGCAATTCAAACAGATAAGAGGGAAAAGGAAGTTGTATGCTAACTGGACAGCCTAAGGAACCGGAGAATAAGACAAGGAGCAACGCTCCTGCAGGCCTGAACTTGGGTATTTGTTTAGAGGCTGGTAGGGCCCACGGGAGACGGAATATCTGACAGGGGAATGAGTCCCTGCAATCCCGTATATTAATCAGCTTCATAGCCCTACGGCTCTATAACCTTAGCGATATAATAATAATAATAATAATAATAATAATGACAACCTAAGAAGGCACGAAAACGGGGGAACATGGAACTTTCGCAACACCCGTAGTTTCCTTTCCCCGCCTCCCTCCGGTAGAGCCCCCAGATAAGTGTTCAACAATAAGGCTCCGACTCCATCCCACTTACCACCCGAGATAATTCACTATATTATCGACCACGGCTGAAGACCCCCTGTTAGAAATCCACCCCAACATGATGCATTGATCTGCACTATGTCTTATTCATTGTAATGACGGTATTTTGTTAGACAAAATGGACTCTGAAGTTAGGTTAGATAGCTACTAAACAAGCTTTACTCACATAGCCGGATGACAATGCTGTACTGGTAGAGTATAGTATAAGAAATGTGACCTCGGCCCAGCCCGTCTTACCTTTTCTCGGCTTCTAGTACAGGTAATCCTTCTCTACAACAGTCTCGTGGCTTCGGGCAAAGTTATTAAAAAAAGAAAGAAAAAAAGTACTAAGGCTCTATTTAGCACGCTGCAGGGATGGAGTTTTTCCCACCTTTTACCATGTTTTGTTACAAAATTTAATGGAGCATTTTTAGGGTTGCAATTTCCCCGGCGGAGCTCAACCGATTCGTACTCGGGTATGATACTTGTACAGGTTCGCCACTAGACAGGGGAGTTTCTTGCCGCGATTGCTCACTTGTGGGTCAATGTTGATGCCACCTGCTGAGAACATCGTTCTCGATTTTCATATCCGTCTTCCGGTGTCTATGTGAGGGAGGACTAAGATAGCCAATGAGTGCCGATACGTTCCCTAGGTACGATACTTTCTCACTCTCATTGGGCTAGGGCTGGCCCTGGACTGCCGGAGAATACTCCAGCAGCAGAACTTACAGGGTTGTCCTTGGTGCCGTACTGCACCATCGGGCAGCCCCCAAATCCGCTTCCCCCAAATGGGCAACTCCAATGGGGTACCAACCATATCGGAGTGGAACGAGTAATAATACCCAATAATATTAGCACCACAGCCAAAATCCTTTAGTAGATTCTAAAAAGAGGGGCCCATTGGATGATAAATAAATGTAGAAGAAAGGAAATGAGAGAAAGCAAAAGAAAAACACAAATAATACACTCAATCTACCTGCAGCCCCTTATTTTAATATCCCGGAAATGTTCCCATCAGTTTGCCCCTATACCCACTAACCTTCGACACCAGAACCGTGTCCATAAGAAATGCAAAACATTCCTTAGCGGAGGTAGTAAATGGTCAGCAAGGCCACGGCAGAATAAAACTTAGGGCTATTTTTCCTTATAGTGTAGCCATCTATTTGAAGCTCGTTCGCATAACTAAAGGAATTGTGGGGCGGGCATTTTCCACCAGATTACCACCAGTGTTATGCTGGTAATGGCGGTGCCCAACCTGAGTAGCCCAGAATCCGAACCTGAAGGCATGATAGTAATGTGTGGGATGGAGCACAGTCCTACTGGTGTTTCCTCAATTTGATGCTCGCAGCTGGCAAGAAGTGCCTGGCAGCAGGGGTTCCCAAAATATAGCAAAAACCGGTGCGTATGTATGCTACGTTAACAAAATTAACGGCGCACCAACGATCAGGAAAAACTTTGGCTATAACAGCACTTTCCCACCAAACCTACTATCGTGGCGATAAAATTAAAAAAAGTAAAGATGTAGTAGGATAGATACAAGAAATTGATATGATTTAGAGAAAGTTCTTTAGGTGGGTCGAGGGTGGAGGGGGGTTGCGTCGCTAGTGATCTCTGGTGCGCCGTTATTTTTGTCAACGGACAATAACACCCATACAAATTCACGACCCCTAATATCAAATACTGGCACTCATTCCCCATTGCTAAGGATACCTCCGCCAGCAGATATCTTGCCGGAGCCCTCATCAGATGCTCGGCATACGGAGGTATTCTTAACAATGAGCACCTCTTGCCTGCTGCGAGTGAAACTAGTACATAACGGCCCCCGTGGGTTACTCCTAGAGCCAACTGTAGGGATTTTCTAGGCAGAGGGCGAGGACACTACTCGTATAGGTTGCGTCCTCGGCATGCTGAGGCAAGGCCTTGTGGGTTGATAGCTCGATCCCAATGGTATGACAACAAGATCATAAATGGATGACTGGGCTAGTTAGCATTACCCCGATGGGACAGCGCGATATAATTGCGCGTCCCTGAAATTTCTTATTTCGTGGTGTGGAACATACTGTAAAATCTCTCGAAACTCACCATCTCCGTTCGCCCAAGATTGGTTTCGATTGACAAGTTAACAGCATTGCGAACACCAGTTTGTGAGATCTAACACCCCCAGTGCGCCGATCTTATACCTTGTTAGAAAAACGCTGATCCTTCTCAGGAGCTTTTGACTTAGAACCTAGAGATGAAGCAGAGATGGTGGACTTCATGGGATTTTCCGGTATTCCCATATCTATATCCGTCGCTTCTGCTCGAGTGTCACAAGGCATACTGTCTCGTACGCCGCTTACTAAAAAGCACTATCTCAGAATACGATCTAATCTAATGAGTTGATAAGATTTTATTCTTCATGGCGCGACCGCGGACTGCAAGGAATCGAGTTATGAATCGGGGCCGGCCTCCCACTTTCCATGCCTCCCCCTTCCCTCCACTTGCGCGCTAGCGCGCGGGCCGGGGATTTCTGAGTGCGTTGCCTTTTTTCTCGAGGGGAGTTTGCAGGGGTCGTTATGTTTACTCGGCTCGCAGACCCGGGATCCCACCACGTTGCTTACTCGAGTACGATACTTGCTTTCAGGGAGCAGACCCCCCCCCGCCCGGCAAAAATGAGACATCCCTAGAAAGCCGGCAGAATACAAGCAAGAAAGCAAGAAAAAGAAAAGAAAAAAGCATCCACAAAACAGTAGAACGATCAGAAGACAATCCCTTGGGCGGTGTGAAACAGTAAAATTCGGCTCCAGCACGCTAAGGCCATATTGGGCTGCCGATTGCCCATTGGGCCGCCGATTGCCCGTGCTTAGTGACGAAATCGTATTCTTCAGTCGGTTTAGTGCGCACGTGACTCGGCGCTTGAGGTCAGCTTAAACTTTCTCCATCCTAATATCGTTCCATAACAGGACTAGCGCGCTGAACCGAATTTTACTGTTTCAAACCGCGAACAAGTTGTGGGTTGGAAGGTGAGAAGATGAGATGGCAAATGTAGGGAGGCTCGAGGTCTCGAGTAGGGCTTTGCTAGTGTCTTGGTACTTCGTTGCGCCTTACCTCATGCGGCAAGGGGAGGCTCTACGGGGGAGCCAGATTTAATGCAAGCGCGGTTCTGGACCAACCAGATTATTAGGATTTGACTTGATGCGATATCGTAGAGTCCCCAATTATGGGTGCTCGGATGATTAGCACGCCGCAGGAGGTCGGTAAAACGGAAAAGTGCGCAGATCTAACCCCTGCGAGAAGAAAAGAAAGAAAGAAAGAAAGAAAGAAAGAAAGCTTGAATATGATATACTATCATATTTGTTGTTGCCCTTCCACCAACCTGCTTTTTTTCTTTTTCTTTTTCAGTAGAGTACGGAATAGGAGTTAGGTTGCCCTGACAGGGCCATGACAAACACCCCACCCTAACCCCCGGAGCCCTTCAAAGTTCCCCAGCATTGCCTTTTCACCGTCATTCCCAAGCTCACTGTCAATCGCTCGTGCAGTGCACAGAACCTCTGTCCTCACACAACACACAACACGCGATCGGGTGGCTATTGCACTTCTATAGGAGGGAAGGGTGAAAATAGGAAAGAAAGAAAAAATGAAAGAAAAAATGAGAAAATGTTTTGCTGACACAAGAAAGCAGCATATCTCTCGATACCCGGAGCGGGCGGGTTCCAGGGAAAAAACTAACCCCATGGTCGGATAGCAGATACTCCCCCACTAATTCTGTATTAAGGAAGCAGCAGTTGGGGGCTTACAAGTTGTGAGGTAAGGAAAATTGTGAGGTTGTGAGATATTGAATTTGGTGTCCTGCAATGCTTCAGAACGTCACCATTTTCATTACCTCTCAATCTATGGGCCTGACACTCCTTTGCCTCTTGGAGAGGTTGAGTACAGGAGCACCTGCGATGTAATTATAGCACTAAACCTTTCTTTGGGGTTGGCCAGTTTTAAGGGTATAGAATTATCCCGCCTTCAAAAGTATTGTGATTTATTCCCATGGTGCCTGTCGAACAAGCCCTAAATTTGAAAACAGAAAGCTAACAGAAGCGAAACCCCACCCATCTCCCAACCATCCAGCTCTCCAGTCCTTCTCACAACCTCTAATCTCAGAAGCTCAGCCCAGCGACCACCGAGCTCTCCTCCCCATCGCAAAATATGACTAAGGGCTCACGATCACCATCTCAGGCCTAACAGTATACTTGCAGCCCAACAGCTGGCACGTTTCCGTATGGTAGTATCGAGTGTCGACAACGGCTTCTGATGGTGGCTCACTAAACGTACGAGCAGTAATCCGGAAGCTCCGACAACCAGGATACGGTAGGGTTGGGTCTTCGATGGCTTGCGAACAACTTTGATTCGTGCTCCAGCGCTTGTGGTTGCAGAGGGTGTAGTTATGAGCGATGAGTTTACACATTCTTCTGGAAGAACCAGAACTTTGGCGGCGGGCGTTGGTGATGGTGGTGGTGGTGACAACGTCTGCGCGACTGTGATAGCACCGGCAGCGGTAATAACGAGGGGGGTTGGCAGCTGTGGCAGTGGCAATGGCAGGAGTGGTAGTGGCACTGGTAGGAGTACCAAAAAATTGGCAGGAGTGGTGGTGGTAGCGGCAGCTTGTGCTATGCCTTTGAGATGTGTTTCCGGAGTTCACGTAGCGGGTCCTAATGGTAGAAAGGAAGGAACCTTTCGAGCTTCCCCAGCCCTTATATAGTTAATCCTATGGGTATTTTTTGGGCCGAGAGCTATGTGGAGAGATGTGGGAGGGATTCATGAGGAGCCTCCCCTCCCAACGGAGGATAAAAATTCAATATAGACTTCCCCACCTTATTCTAGCTAAAGACATGCCACTGGTCTAGCCCTCGGGCCTTCGAGATTAGCGTAATCTGTAGCGGGTCCCCTCTCACTTCGTCATGGTCTGATAATGAGATGGTCGACTTCCGGGAGGGGGGGATGCCGGACAAGAGGGAAAATCCAGAATATGAGCCCAAAATTAGGGTTCTCCGATTCAGAGGAGGAGAGGGTGACGAGGTAAATTTAGTATTGATATTCCATTAGTAACTTAGAATAAAGGACTCCTAACATCTCCGATCTGTAATATGCAATCCCACCTGTCATGAAACAAGAAAATATTAATTCAAAAAATGGTTCCCGAAACCACAGCACCTCCGGTCCCCGATCCAAACTTGGAATGGCACATGAAGGTGCCCCCGCTCAACTTTCGACTGCCAATTCAATTGCAAACAATTCCCCCTAATCCATGAAAAAGCAAAGAGAAAAAATGGAAAGGCCAGTGGCAAACCCGAAAAGAGAGACATCCCAGTAAAGGCTAGAGAGTCTATCCATCCCGGGCGGATTATGTGCAATGTTGGACTGATCACCGAGGAAACCCGAGTGGCCATCCAAGCTGTAAAATGAGATCAGCACCCATACAAGGTCCCATAGAGCCCTCTTCTATCCTTCAGATATGATGCCCCGGCTTATGGTTACTTATCAATCCTATCTTAAAAATCGTATTTTTCGTCCTCCAACAACATAGCTTACTATTCAATTGTTGAAAAAAATTTGTTTTTGAATACTCTCCCTTCAAGGGTGATACCCAAATCCCGCACAATCACCTCCAGATCTAGGTCATGGATGAGCACCGGAGCCAGCAATTTTCAACCTAACCGGTAAAAGGGAAGAATTTATCTTAAACACCTTGGTTCCTAGCTACCTAGAGAAGTAGGAATGATAACTCATAAACCAGAGGTTTGATGGAGCAAGTAAGAAGATTTCGTAGCAATATTAGTGTCACCTTTTTCCTCTCCAAATGTTTGGCCTGAGCTTGCTCTCTCGCCGCAAGGAGCAAAGATTTAAAGGTGATTGGCTATGTCCAAGCATTATATAGCGACAAATTACCTGGAGCCGTACCCAGCTCCTCCCCCACCACCAGCTACCGCTCTGCAGTTCAAACCCCCCGC